>Ga0163179_10002649_pt1 | contig 12383 bp, 7 predicted proteins | sample AtlANTMetagenome_FD_109643 | JGI IMG/M metagenome (GOLD analysis project Ga0163179, IMG submission 109643) | Marine eukaryotic phytoplankton communities from the Atlantic Ocean - Atlantic ANT 2 Metagenome | ecosystem: Environmental > Aquatic > Marine > Oceanic | place: North Atlantic Ocean...
GAGGCACTCCTGGTCGTTGAGGCCGAGGATTTTTTTACGCCACGGCGAATCGAAGCGCTGCGAGCGATGGTCGATGCTATCGAATCGCTTCCCGCGGTAGACTCAGTGGTTTGGATTGACCGAATCCCCATCACGAACATGTTTGGCGTTGGCGAACCGCTGATTCCGCCCAACGGTAGCCAGCCAGAACGATTTCAAGCGTCGAAACGGCGCGTGCTTGATCACCCGCTGGCGGTCGGCCAATTGATTTCGGAAGACGGCGCCACCATCTTAATGCCGATTGTGATCGATTGGTTCAATGTGGAATCAGACCAGGATTGCACGACCCAAATTGTGGATGCAGCGCGAGAATCTTTGAGGGCTGCCGGGGCGGAAGAGATTCAAGTTCGATTGACCGGTGATGTTCCCCTGTTTGTGGCCCAGACAGATGCGTTACATCGCAGTCAACGTAAGTTCCAATTGATCGGGTATGTGTTGGCTTTAGTTGTTACGATCGCTCTCTTTCGAGGGGTGAGTGCCGTTCTGATTGTGTCGAGCGCGCCGGCGGTTGCAATCTATTGGTCATTGGGACTGTTGAATCTTCTGGACCACTCCACGAACACGCTCACCAATGTGATCTTGCCAGTGCTGGTTAGCATGATTGGATTGACCGATGGCGTGCATTTAATGATGCACATTCGCGAACGTCGCGCCGAAGGTGTTTCCCAGCCTCAAGCAGCGAAGTTTGCAGTTCAAAAGGTCGGACTTGCTTGCGCCCTCACTTCGATCACCACCTTTATTGGATTCGGTTCGTTGACGGTGGCGAGTGCACAATTCATTCGAGATTTTGGAGAAGCCTGTGCGATCGGAGTTGTGGTCTCGTTTTTTGCCGTTGTGACGATCATACCGTGGTTAAGTTGTACCTGGCTTGGTCGTCGGGTTCACGAAGGTCACTCCGGTGATCTGGTCAGTCGCCAGTTGCAGGGGAGTTTGCCCTTTGTCAATGCGATCATGGATCGACCACGTTTTGTGACTGTGATCGCTGTTTTGTTGACAACGCTGTTTGCAGGAATCTCACTGACGTTGAGGCCGGATAATGTCACCAAGAACTCGTTGCCGACCGGAAGCGAGATGTATGATGCGTTGGTGCACTGTGACGAATCGATGGGCGGGATTGATACGGCTCAGATCGAGATTCGTTGGCCCGAGAATCTTGCTGCGGACAATCCTCGCATTTACCGTGTCGTCGAGCAGACACAGCGACTTCTCGAAAAGGAGCCTTCGTTACAACACCCGCTCTCACTTTGCGACGTTATGGAAACGTTCCCAGAGAGTGAGGCAGATCCAGCCACGCGACTATCCCTTTTGGAATTACTGCCTCCTCCGCTCAAACGTTTGTTTGTCGATGGACCCGGTCGGAAAGCCTTGATTAGTTTTCGAATTCGAGATGACGGGATTGCCAAATACGAACCGGTATTTCGGGATCTTGAAAACGAGTTTGCCGAAATTACGGCCAACAATCCAGGCTTCGAAATTAAACTCATTGGAGAACCGGTGATACGTAGTCGTGACCTCTATCAGGTTGTGCTGGACCTTGCAAAGAGCCTGGGTGTCGCCTCCGTCGTTATCTTCCTGGTCATCACCATCGTCTACCGTTCGCTCCGACTCGGCTTGATCTCGATTGTGCCAAATCTTTTTCCTCTGGTGTTTACGGGGACCGTACTTGTTGCGATGGGAGGTGCACTCGATTTCGCCAGTGTTTGTGCCTTCACCGTTTGTCTGGGGATTGCTGTAGACGATACGATTCACTTCCTCACACGCTTCCAACAATCAAGACATCTGCCATTGCGGGAGGCGATCCGCAGTACCTACCTCGGAGTGGGCACCGCACTGGTTACCACCACGGTGATATTGGTCTTGGGCTTTGGTACGACGATGACCAGCGAACTTCCAGATCATCGGATGTTCGCCAGTATGGCCTGTGCGACGATCGCAGCAGCCCTGGCAGGAGATTTGATCTTCCTGCCCGCGCTGTTGGTCTGTTTTCCGGGTAAAAAAAATCGGCTACCGTCGCAAGCTGATCTCGCGACCTCGACGCGATCCACTCAACTCAGCGATGCCAACCGCGTGAGCTGATCCGACAGTCCGCCGTCGATTAAACCTCGGCCGACGGTGTGCTACCCGTTGCTGCGAGTTCATCGGGGTGAACAGCCAATCAATCGCTTGCTTTTCAAACAAGTCAGGCAAGCAGGCTTTCTGAGAGCTGCTGCCCAGAAAATGCTTGTAATTAGACTCATTGTGCTGACAATGGCGTCTGAATTGTAATTAAATTCCTTACGCGTTTAGCGGCCGAATTGTGAGCATTCAGGGAGATTAGATCCATGTCGATCAAGATGACGGTTTTTACATTCGCATTGTCGGTCTGCTGGTTGTTGGCAAACTCGATCACTTTGCAAGCTGAATTGGTCGGCTACTGGAACTTTGATGGGAACGTTGATGATCAGTCTGGACTGGAAAACCACGGTGAATTGATTGATGCCGTCTACTCGGACAACGTGCCGGATGCGATCGGTGGTGGGCAGTCTCTTGACTTCTCGTTCGATACAGATCATGTCTTCATCGCCAATGAAAACGGTGATCTGGATTCGGAAGAATTCACACTGTCCATGTTCATTCAAGATCGCGGGCAATTTGGTGCGATGGAGCGATTGACCAGCCGTGAAGGTGATACCTTCGAGACGGCTCTTAATGTTCACGGTCCTTTTGGCGGGCAAGGCGAGTACGCTTACTACGCTCTCGCTGGGGGTGGCTGGCAGTGGGCCGATGAGATTGCAGCCATCGATGAATGGCAGCACGTTGCCTTTGTCGCGAATGTCGACGAAGAGATCATGCAGATCTACGTCGATGGAGAACTTAACTTTGAATCGGAGGTAGGATGGTTTGTCACTCCGACCGGATTTATGCACATTGGTAATCGGCATAACAATGTTGAGGGATTCGACGGCTGGATCGACGACGTTGCGATCTGGGATGAAGTTTTGGATCCCGAAGATATCAAGACAATCGCGGAGAGTGGTGTAGGCGCCTTGCTGAATCCGACGAATGGTGACTTCAATGGGGATGGTGTCCGTGATGCGACCGACATCGACCTCCTGTCGGCTGCAATCCGAACAGGGGACGATGCTCCAGCTTTTGATCTGAATTCGGATGGATCTGTGAACTCAGCAGATCATCAATATATGGTGGTGGATCTCATCAGTACCTGGTTCGGCGATGCCGATCTCAATGGCGTATTCAACTCCAGTGATTTTGTGAAGGTGTTCCAGGTCGGTGAATATGAAGATGCCGCTGCCGAAAACTCAGGATGGGGTGATGGCGACTGGAATGGTGATGCAGAATTCAATAGCACTGACTTTGTCGTCGCATTTCAAGACGGTGGTTTTGAAGCGGGGCCGCGAGCGGCTGCCCAAATGGTGCCAGAGCCCCATAGCCTGCTCTTGTTGGGCGTTGGTGTTTGCTGGGTCGCTGCACTCTTTCGTCGAAGATCTTAAAGATCACAAAACCTCGACGTTGCCGTCGACTTATCGGTGATTAAACAAAGCCCGGGAACGCCTTCCGCGTGAGGTCTCCCGGGCTGTTTTCATGTTGGTGATTCTTGTCGCGTGAAATGTTGCCAAGTTCTTTTTGAGAGAAAAAATCGGCAGCATTCGTAAATTGCCATTCTTGGCTCGACACCGTCGGCTGCATTTTGGGCCCTTAAATCACAGGGACTTTCTCTGAAGCCGCACAATTCAGAGTCAGAGGCAGGAAGGTCATCGTGTTAGTTTTTCGATGCCACTTGTCATCTGAAAATGTTTGCAAAAATGCACAGGAGTCAAAGCGGGACAACGCTTCGATGCTCGGCGACGCCGATGGCGACCGATTCTTGTCCTTCTCAGAATCCAAAACTAGATCAAAATGTATGCCTGTGTTATCGTGCAAGTAGGGACGTTGCATCGGCCAGTAAGGCCGTCTTTACTCATCCACAAGCTCTTCGCGACCACGTAATTGGAGACTGGTTGAATGTCGTTTGGAGGTTTTGGACTGAACGGACCGAATGAACGTGCACGTCATCACCGGACTCGCCTGTTGCTTGAGTCGCTTGAAACACGTTGCCTGCTTGCCGTGACGTTTGTACCGCAAGATCCCATTCTGGATTCGAATGCGACCTATCCAAAGTCGATCTTTGCTGCAGACTTTGATGGCGATAACGACGCGGACATCGTGGTTGCAAGTTACATCGACAATCGGGTTTCCTGGTTTGAGAATCTGGACGGTCAGGGAACCTATGGTGAGCAACAGCTGATTACTGAGACGTCGATTGGAGCGTCGTCGGTCTATGGTGGCGACATTGATGGCGACGGTGACATCGATATTGTTTCGACGTCTGCCGACACTTACGACGCGGACGTGTCATGGTATGAGAATCTAGATGGGCAGGGGACTTTCTCCGAGCAGCGGGTGATTTCAGCCGATGTTTCCGTCGGGGATTCTGTACATCTTGCTGACCTTGATGGCGATGGTGATCTCGACGTTTTATCGGCGTCCCGTTCGGATACGAAGGTGGCGTGGTATCCGAACCTCGATGGTGCCGGTGAGTTTGGTGAGCAAGAGATTATTTCCGACTTGGAAGATGGAGCCACGTCGGTGGTCGCTGTGGATGTAGACGGGGATAATGACATGGACGTTATCTCCGGTGCACTCGATAGCGATACGATTAAGGTTTTCATCAATTCAGGTGACGGCAGCAGTTTTGAAGAACAGGTCGTCAATAACAAAGCGACATCGGTCACTGCTGTATTTGCAGCAGACGTCGATGGTGACGGTGACCCTGACATCGTTGCGACATCACGAGGGGGTGAGCAAGACTACGACAACACGGTTTCGTGGTTCGCGAATGATAACGGACAGTTTGGATCGGAACGGATTATTTCGGTCGACGAGGCTGGTCCGAACGAACTGTACGTTGGGGATATCGACGGTGATAGCAACCTCGACGTGGTTGTTGCGAGTCGTATCGGAGATCGAGTCGCCTGGTATCAGAATGTTGGGGGTGGAGTTTTTGGTGCTCCCCAGGTCATTGAAGACGATGCGGATGGTGCGTCGACAGCTGTTCTGGTCGATGTCGATGGGGATCAGGATCTCGATCTCTTTTGGGGATCTCGCTTCGACAATAAGCTTGCGCTGCAAATCAACACCGATGGCGCAGGAACCTTTAGCGAGCCTGAGTTGCTCACGCGGCAAGGCGCCCCTGGTGCTCAAATGGCGAACGCCGCTGACTTGGATGGCGACGGTGATCTGGACGTGCTGACCGCCTCGTTTTCGAACGATCAGATCACCTGGTCGGAAAATCTGGGAGGCGGAAGATTTGGCCCTGCAAATCTGATAACCGATCGAACGAATGGAACAGAGGCCGCTGTGGCCGCCGACCTCGATGGCGACGGCGACCTGGATGTCGCTTCGTCCTCCTACTTTGACGATAAGGTCTCCTGGTACGAAAACCTTGATGGTCAGGGAACCTTCGGGCCACAACGAATTGTCTCGACGGATAAATTTGGTCCCGAGCATGTCTTTGCGGCCGATCTGGATGGAGACGAGGACATTGATTTATTGAGTGTGTCCCGTATCGATAGTACCGTTGTCTGGTTCGAGAATCTGGGGAACCAAGGACTCTTTGCCGCCGGCAAGACCATCACCGATGGTGGTCAGGATGGGCCATCGATTGTACGTGTTGCGGACCTTGATGGTGACGGCGATTTAGACGTGATGTCTAACGGCTACGATGGTACGACAATCGCCTGGTACGAAAACCTGGATGGACTTGGTGACTTCAGCGAAGAGCGTTTGATTTCTGCTGCTCTCGAGATACCAACCAGTTTGGAAGCTGCGGACTTCGACGGTGATGGTGACCTCGATGTCGTTGCGGCTTCGGGCGAAGGTGACCGTGTGCTCTGGTTTGAAAATACCGATGGGCTTGGTCAATTCGGCGAGGAGCAGATTGTTTCAGAAGACTTTGACGGGGCCTTTTATCTGGACACAGCCGACTTTGACGACGACGGTGATATCGACGTGATTGCCGCTGGCATCGTCGCCAATTTCGTCGGTTGGTACGAGAATGACGGCTCAGGTAATTTCTCGGACATCATTGAGATCGATGCCAATGTTCGTGGTGCGACTTCAGTTGTAGCAGCCGATTTGGACGGGGATGGACGCATCGATGCCATGGCGACCTCGAGTACACTTGATCGAGTCACCTGGTATCGAAACGTCGATCAAGATGGTCCTCTGAGGGGTGATTTCAATGAAGATGCGATTGTCGATGACGCTGACATCGATTTGCTTTGTAAGGAGATTCAAGCAGGGGGCTTGGACGATGATTTCGATTTGACGGGTGATGGCTCTGTCAATCAAGCCGATGTGGAAGAGCTGGTCAGCCGCATCATGGGAATTCCTTTTGGGGACTCTGATCTCAGTGGAGTCTTCGATTCGACGGACTTCGTTCAGGTATTTACGCGAGGCCAGTACGAGGATTCCATTGATGGGAATTCTGGTTGGGCCGATGGTGACTGGAACTGTGACGGTGATTTCACCTCTTCTGATCTCGTCGTTGCCTTCCAACGCGGTGGCTACACCGGTAGCGTCGCCCGCGCAGCCGTTTCGAGAGATGCCGCGATTGCCAGTTCTTTAGGAATGCGTGACAACGAGACTCGAGAAGATCAGACGACTCAAGATCGTCCCCAGCAGTTGATTGAGGTTGTGGGTTTTGAGCAGCGCCCGATCGAGGGCTGGGATGTTGATTTCTCACGAGAACGTACGGCTCCCGAAGTCAGCAAAACAACGACCGGTCGTTTGCTTCGTGAAGCTGTCGATGCGGCTTTCACTGAGTTGTAGACTGTGGCATAACGTGACTCACTCTCTCTTGATCATTCTTGGCTGATTCGAAGGTGGAACGGCCGTCTCTGAGATCTGCCTTTCGTGAGTGACACAACTGGGTTCTGACATTCGCCCAGATTCGATGATTGAGCAGGATTTCAATGGCCTTTCCGACTGGTCAGGGTAGCTTCACTCACGCAGTCACGATATCTTCAGGGCGGCGTGACGGTTTAAGTCTGAGTGTTTCATGAGAATCATCTGAGGAACGCTGACGAGTCGATAAAGGGGTGCGACAAGTGACAGGCCATTTGGTAGTGGGCATTGCTGGGGGGAGTGGTAGTGGGAAAACTACCTATTGCAACCGACTTACAGAATCGGTGGGTGTTGATGCTGTGGTCACTTTGCATCACGACTGTTACTACCATGATCTGAGCCACCTGTCGCAGGAAGAACGGTATGCCAATAACTACGATGCGCCTGAAGCTTTGCAGACTGATCTATTAGTCGAGCATGTCCATCAGCTTGTTTCGGGCCGTTCCGTTGTCATGCCTCAGTACGATTACAGTACCAACTCTCGGTTGCCAGGTGGGTTTTCATTAGACCCAAGGCCGATCATCATCATCGAAGGTGTTTTGGTTTTGGCGGACGAAACGATTCGGGACATTTGCGATCTTCGGATCTTTGTCGATACTTCCGATGAGTTGCGGCTTGAACGTCGATGTCGGCGAGATTCTCAGGAACGCGGACGTGATGTGGAAACGATACGTCGCCAGTGGGCTGAAACGGTACTGCCCATGCATCAACGCTATGTCGAACCGTCGAAGCGTTGGGCGCATCTTGTTGTACCTGCTGAGGCACCAAACGAAACTGCGGTAGGGATCGTGGGTGGATATCTCTTGGCACAATTGAATATGAACCGGGCATGAGTCAAGACACGGGCATCCGTCGTATCGTTTCGATTGACCAGTTCCGCGGATATGCGGTGTTGGCAATGTTCGTCGTCAACTATTGCGGCTACCTGAAAATTGCGCCGGCATTCTTGAAGCATCACAATACTTATTTCAGCTATGCGGATTCGATTATGCCTGCCTTTATTTTTGCGGTAGGCATGTCTTTTCGTTTGACGGTGTTGCGCGAGTTGGCCAAACCTGATTCGAGTTCTTGGCGACGCCGATATCTCAAGCGATCGCTCGCACTCGTATGCACTTCTGTCATTATCTACGGCTTGGGAAGTTCCTTTTCCTCGTGGAGTGAGATCGACTGGAATTCGTTTGGGTATTTTGTGGCAAAATTCCTGAAGGCTGACTTATGGGAAGTCTTGGCGATCATCGGTGTTACTCAAATGTTGGTGCTGCCCTGGATTTCTCGGTCGTTGGGCGTGCGCGTGATCGCACTCGTTGCATGCCTCGTGCTTCACACCGTGCTTTCATACGGGTTTAACTTTGCTTTCGTGCAAGGTCGTCCGAACATTCTTGACCAATGGTTAGGGACCACGGGAGCTCGCGCTTGGGACGGTGGTTTTTGGGGAGTGATTAGTTGGTGCGTTCCCATGCTTGCGGGCTCGATTGCCTACGATGTTGTTCGCAAGGACTTCACGCCTGCTCGCCAGATATCTCTGTTGTTGGTGATCGGGCTGGGATTAGCGGGACTAGGTTATTCCCTAAGCTGTTTGACAACCTTGTATCCCGTCGATAGTCAGACCAGTAGCCGACCGTTTGCCGATTCTCCTGTAATCCCGTCACTGCAGGATGCTGGAGTTGCGACCGTGGGCCTGGCAGAGCCTCCGTTTTTTCCACCGCCGGAGGGGCTGCCCTGGAACTATTGGATGATGAGTAAGCGAATTGTCAGCGCTCCCTTTGTCCTGTTTGGATCGGGATTCTGTTTTTTGACGTATGCTTGTTTCGTGCTGATTTGTGATCGTTGGAATCGGTCATGGAGCGTGTTTACCACTTTCGGCAGAAACCCTCTATTGGCCTATGTGATTCATCATTGGGTGCTCGTCGCCATGATGCCACTGTTCCCAGCAGACTCACCTTGGCCCTATGGACTGTTAGGGTTTGTTGTTTTTCTGGGGATTACATTTTTGAGTGTTCGACACTTCGAGAAGCAAGACGTGTTCATTCGTCTATAATGGCACGCGATCTCTGATAAGGATCTCAATTGACAACTGGACGTATTTTTGGCCTTAGAGTAAATCTGATGAGAATCCTTCTTCCTCTCTTGCTGTGTTTTTCAGGCCTCCTTTTCCTCGACCGGGTTGTTGCTCAGGAGAAGTCGAGCGACAACCAAGACTCGACGACAAAGTCGTTTGAAGAGATCGTGAAAAAGTGCGTCAAGATGGATGGCTTGTTCACGCTCTATCAGGATCGAGAATCTGGTCAGGCTTACGTGGCCATCAAGAAAGCTCAGTTAGGGAAGGAGTTCATTTACTTCAGCCACACCGTCGATGGGATTGTCAAAGCCGGGCAGTTTCGTGGTCAGTTTCGATCCAATGAAGTGGTTTCGATCCGCAAACGCTTTCAGCGACTGGATTTTACGGCAGAGAATACAACTCATTTCTTTGATGCGAAGAGTCCTCTCAAACGTGCGGAAAAGGCCAACATCAGTTCCGCCTTACTCGTGAGTGCCGCCATTGTGGCCGAGGATCAGGCCAAGCAGAACTATCTCATTAAGGCCGACGAATTGTTTCTCAACGAAAGCTTCGATCAAATCAAACCCTCCGAAGATCCGGAGAACAAGGATTCCAAGCAGTTTCGTTTAGGCAGTTTGAATGCCGACAAGACGGCCTTCGTGAAATTGAAAAGTTATCCCGAGAATACGGCGCTCACCGTCCGCTATGTCTTTGATAATGCATCACCCACGGCTTCGGCTGGAGACGATGTGACCGACCAACGAAACGTCAGTGTCACGATTCAGCATAGTTTAATCGAAGCGCCCAAGAACGATTATCGGCCTCGACGGGATGATCCTCGCGTTGGATTCTTTACGCAACGAATCAATGATATGACCTCAACCTCGGCGACTCCCTACCGCGATGTGATTCGCCGTTGGCATCTCAAAAAGTCCGATCCAACTGCCGAACTCTCTGAACCCGTCGAGCCGATTGTGTGGTGGATCGAGAATACAACTCCCTTGGAGATTCGCGGTATCATCTCAGAGGCCGTGTTGGGTTGGGGTGAGGCCTTTGAGGCAGCGGGATTCCGCAATGCGATTCAGGTGCGAACTCAGCCCGATGATGCTGATTGGGAATCCGATGACATTCGTTATAACGTCCTTCGCTGGACGTCATCGCCCGATCCACCGTTTGGTGGTTATGGGCCAAGTTTTGTGAATCCGAGGACGGGTCAGATTCTCGGTGCCGACATTATGCTCGAGTTCACCTTTCTGACCAATCGCTTGAATCTCCAGCGAGTTTACGAGCAACCAAAGGGGGACAAAAGCCATTTTCAATGCACCCTGGGACTCGGCCTACATCAAAGCAATCTGTTTGGTGTCCATGCTCTACGAGCAGCAGGTTACACGCGACTGGAAACCGCGGAGGTGCTTGAGCAAGCACTCTACTACCTGATGTTGCATGAGGTTGGGCATACCCTTGGGTTGATGCACAACATGCGTTCCAGCCAGTTGTTGACACCTGATGAACTGCAAGACGCGGACGTTGGGCGCCAGCATGGACTAACCGGTTCCGTGATGGACTATCCGGCGATCAACGTCGCACCGCCCGGCGGCCAACAAGGCTTGTTCTATACGATGAAGCCTGGTCCTTACGATGTTTGGGCGATTCAGTACGGATACCAACCCAGTCAGGCGAATCCCGCCCAAGAAAAGGCTCGTCTGGAAAAGCTACTGGCACGGTCGAGTGAGCCGGAATTGGCGTTCGGCAATGATGCCGATGACATGCGTTCGGCGGGGAAAGCTGTCGATCCGCGGGTGATGATCTATGATCTTTCCGGAGACGCGATTAGCTATGCCGAGGGACGTATCCAATTGGCCAGACAGACAATGGCGAAAATCAAGGACACGATTCCAAACGAAGGAGATTCTTATCAGGCCTTGCGCGACGCGTTTTTTCTGCTGATCCTAGAACACCAACGCGCGGCACAGGTTGCCTCCCGTTATGTGGGAGGAGTTTATGTTGATCGATCCTTCCATGGACAGGACGGTGCAACGCAGCCCTTCAAACCGGTGTCACGCGAAGATCAAGAACGTGCAATGCGATTGTTGCTCGAGAATTTGTTTGGCCCCGATGCGTTTGTACTACCGCCGGCGCTCTTGAGTCATCTGCAGAGCCAACGACGAGCCTTCGACTTTTTTAGGAACAAGGAAGAACCGTTGCTGCACGATCGGATTCTCACCGCACAGAAGTCAGTTCTCGATCATTTACTGCATCCTCGTGTCCTGGCTCGAATTACTGATAGCCGACTCTATGGGAATGAGTATTCCGTTTTCGAGTTGCTCTCGGGATTAACGGATGGAATCTTTAGCGTCGGAGATGCAGGTTATGACACGATGCGACAAAACCTGCAGGTTGAATACGTAAGGCGATTGACCAAGTTGCTTGAATCGGAAGCAGATTCCAGGTCCGATGTTGCACCGCAGTCTGCGGCCTTCTACCAGTTAGGGAAAATCCGCGAGTCATTGCAGGAGATTACCGTCGAGAGCGAAGAGCAACAGGCTCATCTCGAATACCTGCGTTTATTGATCGACCGGGCTCTGGCCGTGAATTCCAAATAACGAATTCGAGATAGTTTCAACGCGAGGAGTGTTACGGTGATTCGAAGTTTTGCCCGATGGTTTGCTTTTGCGATCGCGATGCTCTTGTGCAGCGGTGTCGCGGTATCGACGCTTCTTGCAGAATTGCAGACCGAACGAGTTTTTGGCCCGGAGCATCCGGGAGGGCCGTACAAGCATCCAGCCAGCTTCGACCAACTCGATAATGGCGATCTCTATCTCGTCTTTTATGGCGGAAGTGGTGAGTATCAATCCGATACTGCTATTTTTGGATCGAGAAAGCCACACGGATCGGACGAGTGGACCTTGCCGGAAATCATTGCTGATACGCCGAGACGATCTGAAGGTAACGCCGTCATCTGGCAGGGACCGGACGGAGTCGTCTGGCTGTTCTATCTGACTCGGTACGGCGATACCTGGTCCACTTCTAGAATCAAAGCCAAAATCTCCAAGGACAATGCTCATACCTGGTCGGATCCGTTCATCGTTGCCTTCGAGCAGGGCATGATGGTTCGTAGTCATCCGATTGAACTGGAAGACGGCGATTTCCTGTTGCCGGTTTACTCGGAAAAAGGAAACGATACCGAAAGTGTTGGAGCAGAAAGTACCTCTCTGTTTCTTCACCATGACAAGCAGACGGGGCATTGGTCCGAGACGAATCGAATTGGATTCAAAATCGGCTGTCTTCAACCGGCCGTTGCCCGAGTTTCGGATGACTATCTGGTTTGCTACAACCGACGTGGCGGCGACTATCGCCCAGA
>Ga0163179_10002651_pt1 | contig 12378 bp, 6 predicted proteins | sample AtlANTMetagenome_FD_109643 | JGI IMG/M metagenome (GOLD analysis project Ga0163179, IMG submission 109643) | Marine eukaryotic phytoplankton communities from the Atlantic Ocean - Atlantic ANT 2 Metagenome | ecosystem: Environmental > Aquatic > Marine > Oceanic | place: North Atlantic Ocean...
AATAGAAATTACTGAAGCTGATATATTAACAATATCTGAAACTTATTCTGATTATGAGGGATTTGGTGTCTCATGTTATGGAGATAATGATGGGTGGATTGATATCTCAGTAGAAGGTGGTACTGGACTTTACACCTATGAATGGTCTAATGATCAAACATCTGAAGATGTAGATGGGTTATCTAGTGGAACATATAGTGTAATAGTGACAGACGAAAATGGGTGTTCTATTTCAACTGAAATAAACATTACGGAAGCTGATATACTAACAATATCCGAAACTCATTCAAATTACAATGGATTTGGGGTTTCATGTAATGGGGATGATGATGGATGGATTGATATTTCTGTTGAAGGAGGTTCAGGCAATTATACATATGAATGGTCTAATGATCAAACATCTGAAGACTTGAATGAATTAGTTGCTGGAACATATAGTTTGGTGGTGACAGACGAAAATGGGTGCTCAATTTCAACTGAAATAGAAATTACTGAAGCTGATATATTAACAATATCTGAAACTTATTCTGATTATGAGGGATTTGGTGTCTCATGTTATGGAGATAATGATGGGTGGATTGATGTTTCTGTAGAAGGTGGTACAGGAAATTATACATATGAATGGTCTAATGATCAAACATCTGAAGATGTGGATGGATTATCTAGTGGGACATATAGTGTAATAGTAACAGACGAAAATGGGTGTTCTATTTCAACTGAAATAGAAATTACTGAACCCACTCAGATTACAATCAGTGAAACTCATTCTGATTATAATGGGTTTGGGGTTTCATCTTGTATTGGGAATGATGATGGCTGGATTAACATCTCAGTTGATGGAGGGATTGATGAATATACTTATTTATGGAATACTGGGGATACAACTCAAAACTTAGAAGGAATCGGAGCTGGTTTATATACTTTGTCTATAACTGATTTAAATGGGTGTAATGACTCAATTCAAGTAGAAATCACACAACCTGAAGAATTAATCGTTGAAACTATTGTATCAAATTATAACGGGTATAATGTTTCTTGTTATGGTAGTGATGATGGGTTTATACAAATTATTCCATCTGGTGGTACTGGAATATATACATATGTCTGGTCAGATGGTATAAATACTGAAGAAATTACAGATTCTGATTTAGGATTGGTCCTTTTTGATATCTCTGCTGGTATATATTCCATAACCGTAACTGATAGTAATGGGTGTAGTACAGAAGAAATTATCATAGAAATCCTTGAACCAGATACGTTGATAATACTAGAAGAATACTCAGAATATGGTGATGAATATAATATTTCCTGTAATGGAGAAGAGGATGGTTGGATTAATATCGAAGTTATTGGAGGTGTAGAAGATTATACATACGAATGGTCAAATGGAGAATCTTCACAGAGTCTTGATAGTATTGGAGCTGGAGAATACACATTAATTGTCACTGATACAAATGGTTGTGAAGTTTCTACTACAATTAATATGATTGAACCCACTTTAGATACGGATGAAGATGGAATTGCAGATTTTTGTGATGACTGTCCATTAGATCCTTGGAATGACACAATGTATCCTAATGGAATATGTGACAATGAAGACATTTTGGGTTGTACAGATGAAGATGCTTGTAATTATAATTCAGAAGCTACATATAGTGATGATATTAATGGGGATGGTGTTGTCGATTTAAATGAAGATTGCACATATCTTCCTGAACCTATCGATTGTTTTGATTGTTCCGGAGACCCCACTGAATGTTATGTATGTTCTGGAGAAACTGATGGAACAGGAGAAGTCCTAATTATTGATTCTGATGAGGATGGAATCGGTGATTGTTGGGAAATTCCTGGTTGTATGGATGAATTAGCATGTAACTATAATTTCACGTCTAATGATGATGATGGAAGTTGTATTTATGTTGATGGGATTTGTGATACTTGTTCTGGTGAAATTGATGGTACTGGAACTATCATAGATAATGATATCGATGATGATGAAATTTGTGATCAAGATGATGATTGTCCAAATAGTTCTACAAATGACGAATTATATCCAAATGGGATTTGTGATGATCAAGATATTCTAGGCTGTATGGATTCAACAGCTTGTAATTATAATGAATTTGCAACTTTTGAGACGGAAGAATGTTCCTTTATAACTGAAATTTGTGACACTTGTTCAGGTGAAACTGATGGAACTGGGACTGTTATAAACAATGATGTAGATGATGATGGGATTTGTGATAATGATGAAATTTTAGGTTGTCAAGATCAAGAAGCTTGTAATTATAATGAGTTTGCAACTGACGAGGATGAATGTATTTATACAGATACGACTTGTGATACTTGTTCGGGGGAAACTGATGGAACTGGAACTATTGTAGATAATGATAGCGATGATGATGGGATTTGTGATGATGATGAAATTTTAGGTTGTATGGATTCGACAGCTTGTAATTATAATGAAGTTGCAACTGACGAAGATGAATGTATTTATACAGATGATGTTTGTGATACTTGTTCAGGGGAAACTGATGGAACTGGGACTATTGTAGATAATGATATCGATAATGATGGGATTTGTGATGATGATGAAATTTTAGGTTGTATGGATTCGACAGCTTGTAATTATAATGAAGTTGCAACTGACGAGGATGATTGTATTTATGCTGATGATGTTTGTGATACTTGTTCAGGAGAAACTAATGGAACTGGAACGATTATAGATAATGATATCGATGATGATGGGGTTTGTAATGATGATGAAATTTTAGGTTGTATGGACTCAACAGCTTGTAATTATAATGAAGTTGCAACTGATAATACTGGTTGTGTGTATGTAGATGGTGTGTGTCAAAGTTGTTCAGGAGAATCTGATGGAACTGGAACCATCATAGATAATGATGGTGATGATGATGGGGTTTGTAATGATGATGAAATTTTAGGTTGTCAAGATGAAGAAGCTTGTAATTATAATGAATATGCGACTGATTCAAATTACTGTATTTATGTCGATGGGATTTGTCAAAGTTGTTCGGGAGAATCTGATGGAACTGGAGTTATTATTGATAATGATATTGATAGTGATGGTATTTGTGACTCAGTTGATGATTGTCCTAATGATGAGGATAACGATATCGATAACGATGGAATTTGTGGTGATGTAGATAATTGTATTAATGATTCTAATTATAATCAAAGTGATATTGACAATGATGGAATTGGTGATGCTTGTGATTGTACAATTGTTTCAATTATCGGTGATGACCAAGTCTGTTTAGGTGATTTTACTACCTATTATTTGTCTCCTAATATACCTGATGAGTCATATACTTGGTTGATTGATGATGAATATGCTCTTTACGCTTGGCAATCTGGTTTAATGGGTGGAGACAGTTTGGTGGTTGAATGGACAAATATAGGAATGACAAATACTGTGGTTGGTATTATTCAAGAATGTCCATATGGTTTGTTAGACACAACCTATCTGGACTTTTTTGTAGATATAATCTATGATTATGATGAGGATGGAATTTGTGGTGATGATGACAACTGTCCAAATACACCTAATTATGATCAACTAGACTCAGATAATGATGGGATTGGTGATGCCTGTGATGATGATATTGGTTTAGAACAATATGATCATACTAAAAAACATATTATTTCAATTGATTATTTAGGGAGAGAAATTATTGATAATAATCAAAATAACATAATAAACATCTACGATGATGGGTCAGTAGAAAAGAAATTAATCATTAATTAAAAACATTATTAATTATTAATCCAGAAAAGGTTCCTGAACTCATAAGTAATAAGTTCATATCGTGAAACTTCAACTTACTCAAGTTAGAAAATAATAATTCTTTCTTGTTTATAAATCTGAGTTTTTTATGTTGAATATTATGATAAATCACTTCCTCTTCTAATACATCTTTATTCTTCGATTGTATACGAACTTGGTCGATGTAAATCCAAACCTCATCCGCCTTATCAAAAACATTATGATATTGAGGTATAAAATCAGGATTTAGACTACTATATGTATAGAGTTCTAAACAGGCGATTAAATAACGATTTGGATATAACTCTTTAACTGCATCAATAGTAGCTAAAACTTTGGAAGGTGAATGTGCAAAATCCAAATATATAGAACTATTACTTTCGTATTCTTTAACCAAATTCAATCTTTTATTGGCTCCTATAAATTTCTGAATGGAGGAATAAAAACTTTGTTCAGATAAACCTAATTGTAAACATACTGACTTTGCTGCTTCCAGATTATATAAATTATGCTTTCCAAAAATCTTAAGAGGAAGTTTTTTAGAATTGTATTCTATAAATAATACCCCATTTTCAATCTGATAATGTGGGACAGAATAAGCTGTTGTAGTTGTGTTTTCTAAAAATGATGAAAGAAATAGATCATCACCATTAAAAAAAACCTGACCAGAACTATCTATAACATTATTTAAAACATCTTTAAATGCCTTTTGATAAGAGGCAAGAGTTGGGAACACATTTACATGGTCCCAAGCGACTCCAGATACAACTAATATAGTTGGTTGATAATGTAAAAACTTTGGTCTTTTATCTATTGCAGAAGAAAGATATTCATCTCCTTCAATAATAATAACTTCATTATCTTTCAGATTAACCAAATTCTCTACTGATTCAATTTTTGCGCCGAGTAAATAATCTACTTTTATATTATTATCATTTAAAACATGAAGAATCATCGAAGTAATAGTTGTTTTTCCATGGCTTCCTGCTATGACAATTCTCTTTTTAGATTTAGAGTAATCATAGATAAACTCTGGAAAGGAAACAATTTTAAGTTGTAAATCTTGTGCTTTTAATAATTCTGGATTATCTAACTTCGCATGCATCCCTAATATAACAACATCTATTTCTTTATGAATCCGAGACGCATTCCACCCAACACTTTTTGGTAAAAGATTGTGTTTTTCTAAATTAGACTTAGCTGGGTCATAAATCACATCATCTGAACCACTAATTATATGACCATTATTTTTTAACTCAATAGCTAAACTATGCATAATTGCACCGCCAATAGCAATAAAATGTATTCTCATTTCAAATAATTAAGAAATCATATATATTTACAATATACTATCGTTTATGAAAATACATGTTATAAATACCGGAAACTTCAAACTAGATGGAGGAGCTATGTTTGGAGTAGTACCTAAAACAATATGGTCTAAAACAAATCCTGCAGATGAAAATAATATGTGTTCATGGGCTATGAGATGTCTATTGATTGAGGTGGAAGAAAAAAAGATACTCATTGACACCGGAATTGGTGATAAACAAAGTGAAAAGTTTTTTAAATACTTTTATTTACATGGGAAGGATAATTTACTAAACTCATTAAAAAAAATCAATATACATCCAGATGAAATTACACATGTTTTTTTCACACATTTACATTTTGACCACTGTGGTGGTGCTGTGATAAAAGAAGAGAACTCATTAAAACTATTATTTCAGAATGCAATTCATTTAACTAATGTAAAACACTGGGAGTTGGCAAACAATCCAAATGGAAGAGAAAAGGCTTCTTTTTTAAAAGAGAACTTCACTTTGATAAATACAGAAAATAAAATGGAATTCATAAATGAGGGTAGACTTTTCAATAATATTGAAATACGATTTTTCCATGGCCATACCATTGCACAAATGATCCCGTTTATACAATTTAAAAATAAAACTCTTGTATTTGTTGCTGACCTTCTTCCATCAGTAGGACATATACCATTACCATATGTTATGGGATATGACACACAACCTTTGATAACCTTAAAGGAAAAAGAATTGTTTCTAAAAGAGGCGGCGGAAAAAGACTATATCCTTTTTTTAGAACATGATTACAAATTTGAATGTTGTACTGTTATGAAAACTGATAAAGGAGTTCGGGTAAAAAAAACAGGACAATTAAAAGATTTTTTAATTTAAAGAGTCACATTGTTCCCAATTGATAGTTGATAAGACAATACTATCTAACAAATCATATAATTTTTTGAGTTTTTTCGGTCCATTAAATCTATTAATAACCTTATGGTTTTTTTTATTTAGTGAAACTTCAGTAATCACAGAAGGAATGTCTGTAACTCCTGAATCATAAATCTCCTCTAAAGAAAAATAGTCTATGTCATCTAAAAGTTCTTTAACATTATTCATTCTATCTTTAGAAAGATAAGTACTGTGACAACCAATTTTATCAACGAACATCTTACCATTATACGTCATATAACCATCATCATGAATGCTAATTGTATATTGTGGACAAGTACCGTAACAAGCGGTTCGTTTCATGCTAATGAAAAATTTAGATTCTTGGGAAATACTTTTATTAAAAGAACAAGATGATATCAAAAAAAATGACACGATACACAATACTCTCATAAACTTATCTTTTTTGTTTTTTTGCCATCTCTTCAAGCTTTTGTTGAAATTTTGATTTTTGAATTGGTTTCTTTTTATTCTCTTGTAACATAGTATATAACTGCTTATCATCGATACCTCTTCTAATTATTGCTTGTTGTGCAAATGTTATAATATTTGCTAAAAAGTAATAATAACTCAATGCTGATGAATAATTATTCATTACTAATAAAAATATAACCGGCATAAAATACATCACATATTTCATTTGAGGCATTTGTGTATTAGTAGACATTTGATTAGAATACATCATTTGTAATACTGTAGCAAAAGTCATCAATAATGCAAATAAACTAATGTGATCACCATATAATGGAATACTAAAACCAAAATCTAAAATAGAATCATAAGTAGACAAATCATCTGCCCATAAAAATGGTTGTTGTCTTAACTCTATGGAAGCTGGAAAAAATCTAAATAATGCTATTAAAACCGGCATTTGAAATAAAAGTGGTAAACACCCACCCAGTGGATTCACACCGGTCTTTCTGTACAAATTCATTTGTGCCTGTTGACGTTGAACAGGGTCTTTAATTTTTTCATTTAAAGCATCTATTTCAGGTTTAAGAACGCGCATTTTGGCCATAGACAAATAAGAACTTTTTGTAGGTAGAAATAATAATAATTTTATTACAACAGCTATAATTAATATAATTATCCCATAATTCAAACCCTGATTTTCCAAAAAATTAAACATGGGAATAACTAAGTATTTATTAACCCATCCAAAAATTCCCCACCCCAAAGGCACCAAGGTTTCAAATCCTTTATCAAAGGATTTAAGTAAAGAATACTTATTCGGCACAAAATAAAAATCAAAATTATAATCATTATGTGTATTGTCATATTCAATTAAAAATTCAGAAGCTAATTCCTTAACATAATTCTCAGAATCAGGTGATTTAGTCTTTACCAAAGCTTCTCTAAAAAAATTATCAGAAGTTATAATTGTAGAAAAAAACTGTTGTTTATGAGCAACCCAACTAGGATTCTGGATTGTTTTTTCAACGTCCTTCATTAAAGACATCTGTTTAGATGAGTTATTGTTAAAAGAATAATTAATAGTAGTTGTATTACGTTCATTATCCAAATTCTTCTCCAACTGATTTATTTTCTGGGAAAAAAGGAATTTATTAGGTTCTACATAAGTATCCCCATTTTCAGTTATAACCTTTAATTTTAAATTATAACTATCCACTGGGAGTTCATATAAAAAGATTATCTGATTACCATTAGGATCTGTATAATTAAAAGATAATTTATTTTTATTTTGACTTACTACATCAAAAAAAACAGACCTAGTATTCAAGATTTCATCTTTAATGAAAAAAGAGAAGTTAAAATCTAAATCTTTAATTAATTTTAAATCTAAAGAATCATATGTATAATAATCATTTACTATAACTTCTTGAATACTTGCACCATAATTTGAAATTTTTATATCCACCTTATCATTTGACAAAGTGAACGTTTTTTCTGAAGGATTTATTTTTTCTTCAAAAACTGAATTGGAATTGTTTTCTATCTCTTGTTTTAAAATTGTTTTTGATAGTGGAGTTTTAGTCGAATTAGTGGTTGACGCAGATTCAATCGGCACTTGATTAAAATTAAACCACATGAGGAGACCAAAAATCAAGAACATTCCAATAAAAAAATTAAAATCCAAACCCTTTTGTTCCATAATCTAACTAATTATTAAATGATTTTATAAACGAAATAAACAATGGGTGTGGGTTAATAAATGAACTTTGATATTCTGGATGAAATTGAACACCAACAAACCAAGGATGATCTTTAATTTCAACAATCTCAATTAAATCTAAGTCATCATTCCAACCCGCAAAAATCATTCCGTTTTCTATTAAAATATCTTTATAGTTATTATTTAATTCATATCTATGTCTATGTCTTTCTTCTATAAATTCAGTTTTATATGCCGTAAAAGTAACTGATTTTTTATCCAAAGAACATTTATAACTACCAAGTCTCATAGTTCCACCTTTATTAACAACAGTATTTTGAGAAGACATTAAATCTATAATCGGATACTTTGTTTTAGGATTCATCTCAGTAGAATGTGCGGTTGTATAACCACAAACATTTCTAAAAAATTCAATCACCGCCACTTGCATACCTAAACATATACCTAAAAATGGTATTTTGTTTTCCCTTACATATTTAACTGTAAGAAGTTTTCCATTTATACCTCGATCACCAAAACCAGGAGCAACAATTACGCCAGATACTCCCTCTAATTTCGTTTTAATATTTTTATTATTTATAGTTTCGGAATGAACCCAAACAATTTCAACTTTTACACTTAACAATGCACCTGCATGTATTAAAGATTCATAAATCGACTTATAGGAATCTTTCAATTCAACATATTTCCCAACAATTGCTACTTTAAAAATTGATTGAGGATTTTGTAATTTATTTAATCTTTTGACCCAAAGACTATTATTTATCTTTTTAAAAGATTTCAAGCCTATTTTCTCAGCAACAACCATATCAAGTTTTTGAACTAACATTAATAATGGGACTTTATATATAGTGTCTGCATTCATAGCTTCTATAACACATTTATAATCAACATTACAAAATAAAGCTATCTTATTTCTTACACTTTCAGTTAAACCAACCTCTGTTCTACAAACAATAACATCAGGCTGAACTCCAGATTGCAACATTGTTTTTACTGAATGTTGTGTCGGTTTTGTTTTTAATTCTCCTGTGGAACTTAAAAATGGCAACAATGTTAAATGAACAACACAAACGTCATTTTTACGTTCAAATTTAAATTGACGTAACGATTCTATATATGGTAAAGATTCAATATCACCAACAGTACCACCAATTTCAACAATGATTATCTCAAATTGCTTAGCTGTTTCTAATAATAGAATTCTATTTTTAATCTCATTTGTAATATGTGGAATTACTTGAACTGTTTTTCCTAAAAAATCCCCCTTTCTTTCTTTTTCAATAATACTTTGATATATACTCCCACTTGTAACATTATTTAATTGTGACATTGGGATATCCAAAAAACGTTCATAATGTCCTAAATCTAAATCAGTTTCCGCACCATCCTGAGTAACATAACATTCTCCATGTTCATATGGATTTAAAGTACCTGGATCCACATTTAAATATGGGTCTAATTTTAAAATAGTTGTTTTATATCCCCTAGATTGAAATAAATTTCCCAATGAGGAAGCGATAATTCCCTTACCTAATGATGAAGTCACTCCTCCTGTGACAAAAATAAATTTAGCTCTTGACATTGAAAAAATGTTTCACGAATTTACTAAATACTATCATAAATAACTCTATAATTAAAAAAATATATTAAAAAGTCCAATTTAATCCTATACTAGGAATAATAGGTAATTGATTAACACGAACAGCATCTACTCTATCATAATAAAAAATATTTTCTCTATTATAAAGATTTGTTACACCTATTGAAATTTCTAAAGTATTAAATTTTGAAAAGTTAAATATCTTTTTGAGAGAGACATCTAAACGATGATAATCTGGCAATCTACCTGAATTGAGGTCAGAATATAAAATACCTAAATCACCATTTATAGTACTTATATCAGTGCTAGTACCTGATGAAAAATTAATTTCCTCATAATAAGCTTGTGTTTTTGTAAAAGGAAATCCTGAGCCATAATTCCATCTTAAACTTAACTCCCAAGTACTTTTCTTATCCAATAGATAAGAAAAAACTAAGTTAAAGTTATGTCTTCGATCATAATGTGGATTATATAGCTGTATTTCATCTTCTCTTTCTATGACCCCAAAAGAATATACAGACCATATATTCATTCTAGTATTATAGTATTTTAATAATATATCCAATCCAAACGCTGATCCTTTTTCAATAATAAAATCCTTTTTTAAATAATCTGGAACTTCCTCGAATTCAGGAACATCATCAAAAATTTGATTTTTGTTTTCTGCAATTAATTGAGTAAAATCTTTAATATAGGTTTCAATATTCACATCAAGATTTTTACCTAATTCATACTCTAATCCAATTATATAATGAATCGATCTTTGTAAAGAGGAAGAAACCTCTTCGGTTTGAAAATAATCTGGCAAACTACTTGTACTTGATAAAAATCCTGAAAATAAATTAACAACATCCCTCTCACTAGAGGTGGACATTAAGTTTTGAGAAAACAAACCTGTTGACATTTTAAATCTAAGTTTTTCACTCATATTATACTTAACTCCTAAACGAGGTTCTAAGGAAGTTTCTCCTAAAGAAGTGTAATTTTGTATTCTGAAGCTGGGATTCAGTATAATTCGATTATCTGTGAATTTATAATTAAAATATGCCGCAAATTCCGTTGAATGATCTTGATGTTCAATCAAAGTACCTATTGAATTTCTAAAATTTAAATTCGTTGTATAACCCAATACCTCCACTCCATATTTTAATTCATGTTTTTTAGAAATAAAGTAGAAGAAATTGAGACCTATATTAAAACCATCTATATTACTATTATTTGTCGGTTCCCCCATATCTTCTTGCGATATATCATATTTCGAATAAGAAACTTTTCCTTCTACTAACATTTTAGCTGAGGATGGAACGAGAACTATATTAGATCCAAAACCATATGTTTTCCATCCTAAATGTGTTAAATTCAAATAATTGACATTATCATTAAACCCAAAACCATACATATTTATTTTACTCCCATTATTACTAAAAAATGAAAACTTACCATAAAAATCAGAAAAAGAGTAAGGTAAACCCTCTGAATTTATGTAAGAATAAAAAGCTTTCGATGTCTTATCTAAATAAGAACTTTTCGCACTAAAAATGAAAGAGTTTGATAAAGCACTTCTCCCTGCTCCAAAGATCGGTCCCTCTAATAATAACTTACCGCCAAATGTATTCATTGACACTTTACCCGTTAAACGTTTTTTATTACCATCTCTTGTTTTTATATCCATTATCGAGGATATTCGTCCACCATACTCTGCTCCAAATCCACCAGTATAAACATCTGCCTTTTTTATTATATCTGTGTCAAAAACCGAGAAGAAACCTATTGAATGAAATGGACTATATATTGTCATTCCATCTAATAAAACCTTATTGTGGATAGGGGCTCCTCCCCTAATATACAACTGACCTCCTTGATCTCCCGTAAAAATTACTCCTGGTAAAACTTGCAAAAACTGTGCTATATCAGGTTCGCCTCCAATACTGGGTAATTTATTAATAGACTTACTGGTCAATTTTATCACACCTGTATTTACACTTTTTTTCTGTTCTTCTCTTTCAGCATTAACTGTAACATTTTCCAATGTTACAGTTTGAGACTCTAAAAATATTTTGGTTGTAATTAATTTGTTTTCCAAAGAAAGACTAATTGATAAATCCAAGTCTTTATAACCTATAAAACTAGTTTTTAAATTATATTCTCCAAATGGTACATCTGAAATGATAAAATAACCATTATCATCCGAAACAGTACCAAAATCTGTATCTTCTAAAAATATATTAGCAAACAGAATTGCCTCTTCTGATTCTTTCTCATAAACAAATCCCCTAATAGTACCTGTGGATGGAGGTTCAATCTGAGCCAAGAGAAAAATTGGAGAAATGATAAATAATAAAAAAATCCTAAACATAATTCAATTTGATTTTCAAAGATATCATAACCTTTTGAAATAACAGTATCTATAGAAATTTAATTAACGTAAAATACGTAAAACTAATTCCTGAAGAAAACTCACATTATAAGTTCCTGTTATTCCTTTAAATTTTAAATCTGCGGTCTTTAATAAGTTAATAATTTTAATACAATCTTGAAATGAATAATTTATACTTGCTTTTTTATAAGTACCAAGAAAAAATTGAGGAACCTTAATTTTATC
>Ga0163179_10002653_pt1 | contig 12376 bp, 9 predicted proteins | sample AtlANTMetagenome_FD_109643 | JGI IMG/M metagenome (GOLD analysis project Ga0163179, IMG submission 109643) | Marine eukaryotic phytoplankton communities from the Atlantic Ocean - Atlantic ANT 2 Metagenome | ecosystem: Environmental > Aquatic > Marine > Oceanic | place: North Atlantic Ocean...
AGGTTTTGCCTGATTGCTTTCGCACCAGGCTTGGAGCTGGGCTGCGGCATCTTCGAGCGTTTCGTTGTGTAAGCCGGGCAATGGGGCCGCTTCGCCCAAACCGATGGCGCCATTGTCTCCAATAAGTTGGAGGATCAAGCCCTTTCGCGTCGTGGTTTCGTGGTGTTGGACTGTGAGCGGGCGACGAAGCGGCAGGGTGTAGCGCCAGATCGTCCATTTTCTGAAGCTCACAGCAGCCACCCGATGGAAAACAGTACGCTGTAGAGCATCAGGAGCTTGCCTGTTGCGCCGAGGTAGGGGTTGAGTGCTGCGCCTTCCGTCTTCCATACGCCTCGGATCAAGACGGCGCCGGGGAGCAGGATTGTGCTGGCGGCGAGTGCATAGGTATGCGCTCCGGTCCAGGCCATGAGCAATACGGGTACTGAAGCGGCGCCAATGATCGTCGTTGCGAACTCAAGCTTTGTGAAGCGGGTCCCGAGTCGTACGGCGAGCGTCCCTTTACCCGCCTTTCTGTCGGTGTTTACATCGCGCAGGTTGTTGACGACCAGGATCGCTGTAGACAGCAGACCTGGTCCGAGTCCCGCGAAAACGACCTCCCATGGGAGTGTGAGTGCTTGCACGTAAAAGGTGCCACCCACAGCCACAGGCCCAAAGAACACGAGAACGAACAGGTCTCCCAAGCCGAGATATCCCAGCGGTGCCGGTCCTCCGGTGTAGAGGATGCCGGAGGCGATTGAGACCAGCCCTACAATCAGTAATGGCCATCCCGCGCGGTAGAGCAGAAAGCCCCCGAGTGGGAGCACACATAGGAAAGAGACAATGAACGCCAGCCGCATGCTCTCTGGAGAGATCAGTCCCGCTGCGGTTGCGCGCGTTGGACCCAATCGTTCATCGGTATCGGCACCTTTGACGAAGTCGAAGTAGTCGTTAGCGAAATTGGTCCCGATTTGAATCATCAGTGCGCCACCAAGCGCGCACAACGCGGCGCCCCAGTGGAGGGCATCTTCCGCGTGCGCCATCGCCGTTCCGATCAGTACAGGCGCGAAGGCGGCGCCTAGTGTTTTGGGACGGATAGCGTCGAACCATATTCGGACGTGTTTCATGAGCCTGGCAGGGTCTTGTCAGCGGTTTGACGCGCGAGCTTGCGGAGATGGGTGTGAAGGTCGCGTGATGCGATGCGCTCGGTCAGCACCTCGATCAGACAGCTCTTTGGAGCGTTCTGGGCCCGTTCAAAAATAGAGACGAAGTCGTCTAGTGTTTCGGGCGTGTGGGTTTCGAGCCCAAAGTTCTTGGCTATCGGTGCAAAACGCCACTGATGTGGGACGGCGAATGTCGACTCTACAAGTGCGGGGTCTTCGGCGATCGGGAGGAAAGAGAAGATGCCTCCTCCGCCGTTGTTGATCACGACGATTCGCACGGGGTAGCGAGCGCCCTGTACCAAAGACAGCGCGTTTAGATCGTGTAGAAGGGCTTGGTCTCCTAAAAGTACTGTGACCGGCTTGCTGCTCGCTTGCGACCAGCCGATCGCTGTCGACAAGATGCCGTCGATTCCACTTGCGCCGCGGTTGGTGATGACCCCGGTTTTGTTGGCGTTTCGATCCGAGAACAAGTCAGCGTTTCGGATCGGCATACTGTTCGAGAGCATCCACCCGCTTTGGGCGTTGATTGATGCGGCTAAGTGACGTGTGACCGCGGGTTCGGACAGCGCGTTCGAATTGGTGAACGCTTGGCTCCACGCGTCACGTACTGCGAGCGCGGCTTCACACAACGTCGTGCGCCAGCCGGTGTCGATGTGGGAGTCGATATTTGGGAGAGCTTGGTTTACCGCTGAAATATGCGCCGTCAACTGGCGCGTCACGTGGTGTGTTGGGTCCTGACGCCTGGGATCGGGGCGTATCAGCACGTGCTCATCGGGCGTTACGCGCTCCCGCCACTGCAAGTAGCGGCCTGAGACGACTGGCCCCCCAAGATGGACGATGCAGTCTGGTGCACATGCCGCTACGAACAGATCGCTCGATAACAGCGCATCAAAGGGATCGAGCGCGTAGGTGAGTGAGGGGTCGAGGCGTAGACCGCTCGCGATATCTGAAAAGACGGGCCATCCCAGTTTGTTGGCCAACTCCAGCGCAGCCTGCCGCTCCTCGGTCGCATCCAGAGCTCCGATTACGACAAGTCCCCGTCGGCTGGACCGCAATACAGCACGCAGGTGGTCGGCGTCCTCGTTGCGTAAACCAAGCAAGGGTTGGGCTGGGGCGCGAACCTGGTGTACGTCCTCGGCCTGTGTGTCCAGTACCTGATCAGGACCCAAAGGCTTTCGATACATGCAATTGAGGTGGACTGGGCCTGGAGGCGTAGAGAGTGTGCGCGCATAAGCGTGGGCGACGGTGGATCGCAGCGCGCGCATCGAGATCGCTGCGGTCGGGCAGGGCATATCGAATTGCCACCGTACCGCTGTCCCGAAAATGCCTGGCTGCTCAATGGTCTGGTTCGCACCCGTATGACGCAGTTCTGGGGGGCGATCGGCGGTCAGCGCCAGCAGGGGCACGCTTGATGCGGAGGCCTCGTGAATGGCTGGAGCGAGGTTCGCCACAGCGGTTCCCGACGTGGTGATTATGACAGCCGGCCTGCCCGTAGCGCGCCCGACACCCAGCGCGAAGAAGGCCGCGGAGCGCTCGTCTGTAAAGACGTCGCACGCTACCCGTGTTTGTTCTACAGCGGCTGCTGCAAGGGGGGTGGACCGCGACCCGGCGACGACACAAAAGTGTGGGGTGCCGAGCGCGATCAACGTGTCGATCGTGGCGCTGCCCCATTGTGTATTTCGTACCGCCGTGCTCATTTGTACTCCAACAGGGTGCTGAACGGCTGGCTCTTCCGTTCGACTTCAGCCCATTCTTCGATGGGGTCCGACCCGGGTACGATACCTGAGCCGGCATATGCCCAGAGGTGTGTCGCCGAGACTAATGCGGATCGAATCGCGACATGAATTTCTGCGGCGTGGTCGGAGACCCAGCCTATGGGGCCTGCATACCAGCCCCGCCCGAAGCGCTCCTGCTGCCGGATAAAATCCCTCGCAGCCTCGACGGGAAGACCACAAACCGCCGGCGTTGGGTGGAGCGCGGCCAACAGCTCTGCGTCCGTCGTTGTTGGGTTCAGTTCGGCTTCGAAAGGGGTGTGTAGGTGCTGGACGTTCCGAAGTCTTTTCACAGCGGGTTCATCGGCGGAACGCAGACTCTTGCAGTGCATCTGCAGGGTTTGGAAAATGTGGTCTACAACTAGAGCGTGTTCATTTCGCTCTTTCTGGCTCTGCAGCAAGCTTGTCGCGAGCGCGTCGTCTTGTTCGGGGTCCGCGGCGCGTGGTCGTGTTCCCGCCAACGCCTCGGTGAGGAGTGTGCGGGCCTCACGTGAAAACAACCGCTCCGGGGTGCAGCCAATGAACGCCGTGCCGCCGTCAGGTTGCAGGATGAAGTGCGTCGTATCGTTTTGAAGGTCCGACAGGGGTTTGAACAAACTGAAGACGTCTGGCGGACTTTGTAGAGAGAGCTGCGAACGTCGTGCGAGCACGACTTTGTGGAGATCTCCCTGCGCAAAGGCGCCGAGCGCTTGATGAATCCCTTGTGTCCATTGCGTAAGGTTCGGTTCGTGTTGAACCGAACCTCCGGTCACGCTCGCATGCCGCGCGGCACCTGTGTGATTTATGAGCGCCTCGAGTTCCCTACGGGCGGATTGCGTGTCGCCGTTCAGCAGATGGACCGCGACTGTCCAGTCGTTATTCTCTCGTTCTACTGTCACGCGTGGCAGCCAAAAGCGTGCGCGGCCAAACCCGGCCCATTCTTTTGCCTCTATACCTTCATGATCAAAGGCGACGCCGCCGAAATAGCGCGCGTTTGCGGGGGCGCCTTTTAGTCGTTGGTGCAGGCGCTCAAGCGTCTCTTTTAGGGCTTTACCCGTTAACTTTACGGTGTCTGCCACCCCCCATCCAGCGACACACCGCAAGCCGGTGCGGTGGCGCCAATACAGGCGCGCGTGGTTTGGCGTCTGGGGAAGCCAAGACAATAGGTCGGGGGCACTTTCAATGCGACATTCGAAGCGCGCGATGTCATTCGAGTCTTCAGGCGCGTTTTCGTATGATTCAAGCAGATCGCGCAATGCACGGAGACCCTGCTTGAGTTGGGCTTGCGTGTTGGCGCCTTCGATGCCCAATTCTGTGGCCTCGTTCAGCGAAGGTTAGCCGGAGAGGAGAGGGCTGCGTGCATGGCCTCAATCGGTGGAGACGATTCCGCCCACCACGCGAAGCTCAACGCCGCTTGATGTACCAGCATGCCGATACCGGAGATGGTTCGGAGGTTTTCATGCTGTGCGCGTTGAAGCAATGGGGTGAGCTTTGGCGTGTATACGAGGTCGATCACGCACTGGTATTGCGCGAGCGGTGCTTCCGTCGGCCAGGGAGAAGGGGAGCCGGAAGGTGTGCATACACCGTTCATCCCGACATTCGTGCAGTTGATTAGCAATGCATCCGCGGGGGCCAACTCGACACGTTTGTCCCAGGGGAAAGCACTGACCTGCAAGTGCGGGAAGTGTTCCGAGAGTTCTTGAACAAGTTGAACCGCTTTGGACTCTGTGCGGTTTACGATCGTGATCTGCGGGCAGTTGTGTTCCGCCAGCGTGTAGGCCACAGCACGTGCAGCGCCCCCTGCGCCAAGCACCAAGGCCGGCTGTTTTTCGCAATCCAATCCTTGTTCACCCAGGTCAGCGAGGAAGCCCGCGCCGTCTGTATTTCCACCGATCAGTCTGCCGTCGTTATCGACCCGGATCGTATTGACGGCCCCGATTCGTTGCGCCTTCTCGGTGAGTTCGTCCATAAAAGGCAGGACGGCGACCTTATGTGGCATGGTGACGTTGGCACCGACGAAACCTAAGGCGCGTAAGCCGAGCACGGCTTCTTTTAGCCGCTCTGGTGGGTGTGCAGGCACCGGCAGTGGCAAGTAGAGCCAGTCCATGTCCGTGGCCGCGTAGGCCTCATTGTGCAGTCGGAGGCTCAATGAACCACGTATGTCACTGCCGATAAGACCGACTAGTGTAGTGGTACCGCTTGGCCGCTTTCGTACGAGCCGCTGCATGCGAACATCCCGTTACTGCGTCATTTTTGCTGGTGTGAACGGCCCGTTTAAGCCCTTGTACCCCCTCTGCGCAACGCTTTGCATGGAGTGTATTGCGGTCCTGCGCTATATACGCCGTCTGATCGCCGCTGATCTGGCGTTGTCACTACCGCTTTGGGGGACCCGTGGTTTCTGAGATTTTCGATGCGTCGCAATGGAAAAATGTAGATGAACTTCAGGTCGATGACATTACGGTCCATCGACATGTTGAGCACGGGACGATTCGGATCGCGTTTAACCGCCCTGAATGCCGAAATGCATTTAGACCGCGCACGGTTGATCAGCTGTACCGTGCACTCGATTATGCGCGGCAGTCCAGTGATGTGGGCTGTGTCCTTCTGACTGGCAATGGGCCGTCGGCACGCGATGGTGGCTGGGCGTTTTGCAGCGGTGGGGACCAGCGTATTCGTGGTCGCGATGGATACAAGTATGAGGATGGAGATGGCGCCGTCGACGCCGCTCGGCTCGGTCGGCTTCATATCTTGGAGTGTCAGCGACTTATTCGTTTCATGCCGAAGGTCGTGATCTGCGTCGTACCGGGTTGGGCTGCGGGGGGCGGGCACAGCCTCCATGTGGTCGCAGATATGACCATCGCAAGCGAAGAGCATGCCCGGTTTAAGCAAACGGATCCAGACGTTGCGAGTTTTGATAGTGGCTACGGTTCGGCACTTCTTGCCCGCCAGGTGGGACAAAAGAAGGCGCGAGAGATCTTCTTTTTGGGGCTTGATTACACCGCCCAACAGGCCGCCGACATGGGGATGGTCAACCTCGTCGTGCCACATGCCGAACTTGAAAACACCGCTATCGAATGGGCGCGTATCGTGAATTCGAAGAGCCCAACTGCCATGCGTATGTTGAAGTTTGGCTTCAACCTGCCAGATGAAGGATTGGTTGGGCAACAGCTGTTTGCTGGCGAAGCGACGCGATTGGCCTATGGCACTGCGGAGGCGCAGGAGGGACGTGACGCGTTCCTAGAAAAGCGCGATCCCGACTATAGCGGCTTCCCTTGGCACTACTGAGGTGACACGGTGGCGGTGATGGAGCGCGGGGCCCGTAGTGTGGAGGTTGGTTTCGGTCAGTGCTGGCACCTTCGGTCTTTCACGTCATCAAGTAGCGCGCTGCCCACCATCGTAGGACTTCACGGATTTTCGGGGACTGGGGCGGACTTTCAGTCACTCCAACATCTGATGCCGGCCAATTGGTTGTGCCCGGATATTCTTGGGCACGGTGAGAGTGACGCCCCTGAAGACCCCGCTGCGTACACGATGTCGTGTGTCGCCAGTCAACTCGCGCGCTTGTTGGCTGACGAGGTCGCCGGACCGTACGTTTTAATGGGCTATTCGATGGGGGCTCGGCTGGCGCTTTCTGCCGTCCTCGGAGAGCTGGCCGCGGGTGTGCCTCGGCCCAGACCTGAACGACTGATCTTGATTGGGGGCCGGCCGGGGCTGCGTGGCGCAGAGGAACGGTTGGCAAGGCAGCGGGCTGACACCGAACTTGCTGGCCGCATCGAGGAGCAAGGTGCCGAGTGGTTCGCCGAATATTGGTCAAAGCGACCAATTCTCGAATCACAACAACAGATCGCGGCGTTGGAGCGTCAGCGCATTCAGACGGCGCGGCGCGAGCAGCGACCGCACGGGCTCGCGGGTTCGTTACGCGGGATGGGGGCCGGCGCGATGCCTTCGCTGTGGAGTCGCCTTTCAGGGCTGACGGTGCCGACGACGCTTGTGACCGGTACGCGCGATCCGAAGTTCTCGGAAATTGCGAGTGAGATGGCCCGTATTGTGCCGCGCGCGCAACACCTTCAGGTTCAGAATGCTGGCCACACTGCCCACCTGGAGCGTCCCGCGCACTTCGCCGAGCTCGTGCGCTTTGCGCTGGACGCGTAATCGTTACGCCCGAGCGTCCAGTTGAGAGGCTGGGGTATGCGAGCCCCATAGGGGGCGTGATGTCACATAAGACGCGACCTTTGTGTCGCAATGTGTCAAACTTGGCGGGCACCTATCTGTGAGTACGCGAAGCCTTTTGGCGCCTTGACATGTTCTTGGCATGCTTTCTGCAACGATTTTCTGTCGGGACGAGAGTACCGTGAACGCTTCGAATGGGAGAAAGTCACATGAGAAAATTGATTTGGATGGCCCCTCTGGCCTTGACCATCGGATGCTTCGGTAAGAGTGGTACCGACGATACAGGCAATCAAGTCGTTGGAGATTACGACGGAGTCAAGGGCGGTGACATCACGCTTTGCGGGGAAGGAACGGGTTGTGATCCCGACTCTCGAATCGTGGGTACGGTCACCGACTCGTCGGGTGTGCTGCTTGCCGACGTGAACATCGCGCTCTCCTCCGGTGAATCGACGTCGACCGGATCCAATGGTGCGTTCACCTTCTTGGGGCTTGACCCAGAGCAGACCGTCATCGTGGAGTTCTCAAAGGATGGCTACACGCCGTACTTTAAAGAGGTCACACTCGGCGACTGGCAACAGTTCGATATGAGCATCTCACTTGCCCCGGTAGGCGCCACATTTGTGTTTGATAGCGCTGACGGCGGCACCTTCGACGAAGGCCAGCTGCGCGTGAACATCACGGGTGGTGCTTTCTACAACGAACGGACAGGCGAAACGGTCACGGGCGACGTGACCCTTCACATCACCGCGCCCGATGTCGGCTTGACCATCGAAAGCGCGCCTGGAGACTTTGTCGCGATCAACCCCGATGACGGCAGTGAGAGCTTGATTCACAGCTATGGTTTCTTCGATATCCAAGCGTGGCAGGGGGGCGATGAGCTGAACCTGGTCAGCGATGATGTCGTAGAGATGCGGTTGGATATCAGTGAGAATCTTCGCGAGGACAGTGTCGCGGAGCTGGGCGATACCGTACCGTTCTGGTGGTGGGACCCGGCCACGGCGCGTTGGGAATATGTGATGGAGCTCGATATCCTCACAGATGCCGATGGCAGCTATGTCGAAGCCTATATGCCACACTTCTCGGCGTGGAATACTGATGATTACGCCAATACGACGTGTATTGATGTCGCGGTTGTCGATGTCATGGGCAACCCGATCGAAGGGTCGCTCATCAGTATGAACGGAACAACCTATTCCGGTTCATATTCCAACTATTCTACGACCGATAGTGCAGGTGTCCCCCTTCTTGGGATGGTTACCGGTGGCGTAGATATTTCGGCGTCGATGTCGGTCAATGGCGAGACCTACTCGAACACGGAGAGTACAGTGCTTCCTGCTACGGCCGCACAGAGCGACTGTCCGGATTTCATCGAGATTGAACTCCCAATCTGTATCGCGGCTGGAAATGTCTCCGTAAGCAAGCTTCAGACAATCTCTGGAGATGGGTACGCCACACCAACCCTTGGTGGGTTCGGCTACTTCTTTGAGCCGGATGGTGGCTACGACTTCTGTTCCACCGGGTATGAAGGCAAGGCCTTTGAGTCCTGTGAGATCGTCGATAGCGACGACCTCAACCGTTCGGATTGGGGAATCGACTTGGTGCCGGCCGGCGATCTTGTCCGCGTTGGAAACGATGCGGTCGATGTTGACCTTGAGCGCACGGGAGATGAGGACGTGTACTACAGCCTCTCGACCGACGATATGATGTACCTCGCACCATACGTAGAGGGCGGCTACCTCTTCGACGTCACCCTTGAGGGAGAAGACGAAGGCTATCCCGGCATCACCGATGCCGAAGTGGTGGCCATGCCAGAGATGGTTGACATCATTGACCCGGATCCGGAAGGAGAGATCGCTTTCGACCGCGACCAAGACTTCTCGATTGAGTTTGTGGGTCAGGATGACGAAATGGGCATCTTTGTGACCATGTCTACGCAGCTCGACGCTGGCGAAAACGCGGTGTTGTTCTGTCGCTTCAATGACGACGGCTCCATGACGATTCCTTCGTCGTACCTCACAGACCTTGAGCCCGGACCTACGAGCGTACAAGTCTTTCGCGCGGATGAAGAGTTCTTCGAGATGCCGTATGGCTACGCGGGGCGCGCCAACACGTTGACCTCGACGGTCATCACGGCGACTGCGCACTAAGCATAGTACGCGTGAAACTGGGGGCGACTCTACCGAGTCGCCCCTTTTTGTTTGCGTGTTCGGCGGAAAAGGGGCAAATGCGCCTTCCGCTGGAGGGCTTGAGAGATGTCTGTTTCGGAAATGGTGACGCTTGTTTCGCAGGCGGCCAAAGACGTTCGTGATCCGGCGACTGGGAAGTCGCTATTTGAGCTTGATCGCGTATCAGTTTCGGATGCTACCGACACAGTCGCCGAGATTGTGATCAAGGTGCCGCGATCGTACAACGCACCCCTTCGCGAGCGTGTCCATCGTTCGTTGGTGGAGAAGCTTCGCGAACTCGGTTGGACAGGAGAGATCAAGGTCGGCTTTCTAGAGATTGGCCCGCCTAGTCCAGCGCCGGTGCGCGGGATGACGGGGGCGGGAATTGCTCCGCATGGCGGGCCTTTGGTCAAAAAACCGGTACCGGGCGTCAAGCACATCGTCGCTATTTCTAGTGGGAAAGGTGGCGTAGGGAAGAGCACGGTGTCGTGCCGAGTTGCGACTGCGCTCTCCGCAAAAGGCTACAGCGTTGGGCTTATCGACGCGGATATCTATGGCCCAAGCCTTCCCAAGATGATGGCGCTATCGGGTACTCCGCGTGCTACAGGCGACAAGCGAATCCTCCCGCTCGAGTCTCAGGGCGTGCGGTGTATGTCCATTGGGTTTCTTGTGGACGAGAATGAGCCGATTATCTGGCGCGGACCCATGGTGATGGGCGTCGTGCGTCAGTTCATGCATCAGGTGGCGTGGGGAGAACTCGACTACCTTTTGGTTGATTTGCCCCCGGGAACGGGAGATGCGCAACTTACGATGATTCAGGTTGTCGATCTTTCTGGTGCAGTCATTGTTACAACACCGCAAGACATCGCCTTGTTGGACGCCTCACGTGGCGTCGAGATGTTTCGTAAGCTTGAGGTGCCTGTGTTGGGCGTCGTTGAAAATATGGCCTGGTATACGCTCCCGGATGGCTCCCGAGATTTTCCATTCGGACAAGGCGGCGGCCAGCGTATTGCCGATCGTTTTGGGGTAGAGGTGCTCGCGCAAGTGCCGCTTGAGACGCAACTTCGTGTCGCGGCCGATGAAGGACGCGCGATGCCTATTGAGGGAAGTGAAGCTTCTGATGCGTTGCAGACGGTCGCAGATGAGATTGTAAGGCGGCTCCCGGTCGAGGGCGCATAAAGCGGGGTTCCGTAGCGCATTGACCACAACGCACGATAAACTCTCTACGGGAGGGTTTTGAGCTTGGTTCGGCCGCTTACCGACAGCTATGAACGCATACACACGTACTTACGGGTGAGCGTCACCGATCGCTGTAATTACCGCTGTGCGTATTGCATGCCGGAGGATGGGTATGACTGGATGCCCAAGGCCGACTTGTTGTCTTTTGAGGAGATTGCGCGGGTCGTTTCAGTCTTTGTCTCAATGGGTGTGCGTTCGGTGAGACTTACTGGCGGCGAGCCCACGATCCGTAAGGACATCGTGCAGTTGGTGTCTCGGTTGGCGAATATTGATGGTTTAGAAGATCTGGCGATGACGACGAATGCTTCGCGTCTCAGCCGGCTCGCCAAGCCTCTCGCGGACGCGGGGCTTCAGCGTATAAATGTCAGCTTGGACAGTCTTGATCCGATTCGTTTCGCCGCCCTCACAAGAGGTGGCCGTGTAGAGGACGTGCTCGAGGGAATCATTGCTGCCCGAGAGGCAGGACTGGGCCCGATCAAGATCAACGCGGTGATGCTCAATGGCATTAACGAACAGGATGCCGTGCTGATGACGGAGGCGTTGTCGCGCCATGCGCAAGATACCGTGCTCCGCTTTATTGAGTACATGCCGTTCGAAGCACGCGGGTATCACAGCGTTTCCGCGGAGCAGATTCGAGAGTTGCTGCGGGAGAAGTACACCTTGAAGCCCGTCGAGACGGGTCATGTCGGACGGGGACCAGCGCGGCGTTGGAAGGTGGTTGAGACCGGGCTGGAGCTTGGTTTTATCGCGCCGTTGAGTCAGCGCTTTTGTGGAGACTGCAATCGGCTACGGTTGATGGCGGATGGACATCTCCGGACTTGTTTGGCGCACGAGGACACGCCGTCGTTGCTGCAGCTCATACGGGAAGGCGCCTCGGACCGAGTGCTCCAGCGCGCCATCCGGTTGATGGTTTTGGGTAAGCCAGAGGGGCACTTTTGTGAGATAGACGGAGGAGAAGTATTCGAAGGGGTGATGACCAGCGTGGGCGGTTGAACCCGAAACAGTATACTGTCCTGCTTGTCGACACTCTCATCCCCAGGTAGCATTCCCGTGACTTGTTCCTCTCGGAGAGACCGGATGCGAAAGCACAGTTGTCTGGCCCTAGGCCTTTTTCTTGTCGCGCCTTCAGCGGAGGCGGGCTGGCCGGATGACCTGACGTTGTCGATGTTGGGGTCATACAACGACTCTGTAGTAGATCAATCCGTGTCCTCTGCGTCGTACGCCTATCTGGTCAACGAGATGGGAATGGCCGTCTCCAATAAGCCTATTGCTCCCGCCGAGACGTTGGGTGTGAATGGTTTTGCCGTGGGCTTGAACTCTTCGTTTTCGTTCGTGCATGCCCGTCAAGGCGATGACAGCGACGCGACGCCTTGGCAGCGCTCGCATGTTGATGCCGACCCCTCTTCTGTCGTCTGGATCCCGTCGGTGACTGCGCGAAAGGGGCTGCCGGGATCTTTGGAGTTCGGAACGAACCTCGGCTACGTCGGATTTTCGCGACAAGGCGTCTTCGGTGGCTTTGGACGCGTCGGTTTGGTTGAAGGCTACCGCAAGCTCCCTGATGTCGCAGTGCAAGCGGGATATTCGGGCTACTTCGGCAACCCGGAGTTAGAACTCGGCGTGATGGATTTGAGCTTATCCGTGGGGTACACCATGGGCTTTGGGCTCATCTCCGGCATCAATCAAGCGACCTTCAGTCCGTTCGGTGGGGTCGGGACGTTGCGTATGCACGCTGCCCCGTTGCTCCCGGAGTCAGACGCGGAGTCGCTGGGAATTGAGCGTGTCTCCGGATTCGCCGGGACCGACTTTTACGACGAGCAGTTTAAACACACGGTTTTCCACGCTGGGTTTGTGCTAGTACACGACGCCGTTCAGTTCAGAATGGCCGGTCAGTTTGTGCTTGGCGGGGTGTCCA
>Ga0163179_10002654_pt1 | contig 12375 bp, 12 predicted proteins | sample AtlANTMetagenome_FD_109643 | JGI IMG/M metagenome (GOLD analysis project Ga0163179, IMG submission 109643) | Marine eukaryotic phytoplankton communities from the Atlantic Ocean - Atlantic ANT 2 Metagenome | ecosystem: Environmental > Aquatic > Marine > Oceanic | place: North Atlantic Ocean...
GAGACACCAGACCATGAAGGTAACTTGGGACGGATATCTGAAGCAGGGGGAGAGCCACGAGATTAACCATATTCCTGGAGAGGGGGGACGTCTTCTGGAGTTCAACGGTACATTGGTCTTAGACCGTGATTTTGTCCCTGCAGGATTGCCCCCTGAGGACAACTTCTCGATGATGTTACAGATTCCTGAATCAAGTTGGGCGGCCAAGACGAAGACAGTACAGCACAATATTACTGAAGCATCGACCGGGTCGATTGAACGTACAAATCTCAATCCATATTCTACAGAGACACAGACCTATACTGCAGATTCAGAAGAGACGTTGCTGTCTACATTAATCGCAGAACCAGGCGCACGATTTGGTCAAGGAGATTGGATTTGGACGATTACTGCAGATGAATCAGATCCAGATTTGCCAATTGATGGTGTGGATCCAGATGAAGGAAATAATTGGACTTTAGAAGTGGAGTTCGTAGTCCTCATTCCTATTATTCTAGAAGTTGGATTGCTTTGATTCCCAAGTGTGTCTTGAAAGGAAGCCCTTAGAACCCGGACTGGGTGGAAGGGTCGATGGCGACCTCCATTGAGATTACCAAGGCGACTCTCCGCGAACGCGTCGTCGTCGATGTCAATGTCTGGATGGATGACCCTGAGGACCACGACTTCTCTCCACGTGCGCGTATGTCAGAAGGCACCTTACATATTCAGAATGCGGGTCAAGACGAAGTATCGTCCACTTTTGATCTTGAAGAGGAGATGTTGATTGCTGCTGAGCGCGATCGAGTCATAGAATTACGAGTGAAGTTCGGCGTGCATGGTATGCATGGTACATTGACTCACAAGACTCCCCTGCCACAATCCGGACCCAACGCGAAGAAACTCGCTGAATCTCGCTGGAAGACTCTCCTTCCCCTAGAGTTCCCCCCGAAATCTCGTTGAGCAACATTGGGCCCCAGGGTCTCCCCAGATTGCCTTCAAGTGCCCACCAGCCAAAATAGAACCATGGGCAAGCAACGTGAAGCACGGGAAGAACGATTGAAGCGTGAGATACGAAGATATGTTTCGAATAATCCTGAATGCACTGCTAGTCAGATTGCGGCTTACTTGTGCATCGATCTACGAATGAGGAACCATGGTCTGACCCCGCGCAAGGTGGGCTTCTTCATTCCGAGATTTGTGGATGGTGTAAACTGGAGACTTGACAGTTCAACAGGTAAACGACTCTATTCAGTTGCACATTGATTCAACCGTCGGGGTTAAACCGATGGCACATCTCGCCGAGCCGCTGGACCCATAGTGTAGCCTGGATATCACATGAGCTTGCGGAGCTTGTAACCCGTGTTCGAATCGCGGTGGGTCCGCCATTCGTCACCCTGCTAAGCATTAGCGGAGCGTAAGAAACCCGATTGTATCCGAGTGGTTGAAATTAGTTAGAGCGCTGGTTGTGTCACTGGACCCATAGTGTAGCCTGGATATCACTCTAGCCTCCGGAGCTGGAAACCCGTGTTCGAATCGCGGTGGGTCCATTTTTCTTGATGCTTGATGGCAGATACTAAATTATAGAATTCACAATAGAGAATTATACTGCTGGAGATTGTAAAATTGATGAGTATTCAACCATTCAAACAGAATTTAGCCACAATTTTGTTGGTAATTTTGATGCCATTTGCCGCAGCATCAGGGTGTTTGTCTAATGATGAATCTAGTGGGGATTACGACCCATGTTATGGTCCGACAGGAATGGGTGCAGCAGAAGCTACATTTGTACAATGGGAAGATCACCCTGACGACATAGGTTCTGGAGGAAATGATAGCTTGGTCAACGTAATGCTTTACGATCCTTGTCAATGGGACCATTTTTACTTTGAAAATAATGGAACTTGTGAAGACAACTATGCATCGGTTTGTATTCAAATCACGGTCCTGACAGATTCTGGCTGGATTCCTTGTTATGGCAATGGAACATCGGAATGCTTCTTCGAGGAGCAAGAAGGTCGTGTTGATGGAAGATGGGGGGCAAATGAATGGGTCACAATTATTGAAAATGGGCATGATTTGTTTAATTCATCATCCATTGATTGGAATGGAAAGTATGAGGTTAGAGATATTGGATGATTATTTGATTGCTCGAGTATTTACATTCTTATTGGGCTAATCAAGAGTTTGAAAACTGTATGTGGACTGGGCTGGTGTGATTATGGCAATCGAACTTTCTCGGCGTGTAGATTGGCCGATGATAGATCCAGCTAATGTGGTCTATTATCCTCAGTATTGGGACCTTGCCCATCGATTCTTTGAAGAGGCATGGGAGTCGATTTGTGGTATTGATTATCCGACAATAATTTCTGAACACCGTCTAGGATTTCCTGCAGTTGCTACCAATTCTACACATCATGCGCCGTTACGTTACGGGGATACTGCACATTGCCGCCTTTGGGTTAAGGAAGTAGGCACATCATCGATTGTCTGGGGGTATTGTTTTACAGATCAGAAGTCAAATATTGTTTGGACAGCAGAAGTTACGACCGTCTGCGTCAATCTTGATGATTTTCAGCCTCAGCCAATCCCTGAGAATATTACCGAATCTCTACGCAGATGCGGCGAGGATTGATGCGTGATTGAGGTTACCGCATCTTATGGAGGAATCCTTCTCTATCCGATGGGATGAGGATGAGGTAGAAACCGAAGGACCTATCATCGGTGTACCGATTAGGCCTCAGCCGGGAATACTGCGAATTATTGGGTCAGTATTGGTTATTGGTGGCCTTCTTGCTTTACTGAGTGGAGCATCCAATATTTGGACAGGAATGGCCGACGGTCCAACAGATCCTGCAATGTACGAACCGGTAGCCTTGCAACTTCAGGCTGCGGGAGAGGACATCACATCAGAAGAAATTGCAGCCTACTATGATGCGATTGCAGAGAAAGGATACTATGAGGTCCTCGGGACGCTGGAGACCTGTGCAGGAGTGCTTCTCATCGTTAGTGGCGTTTTGCTATTCCGCTGTCGAAGTTATGGAATCCGAATCGGTCTAACCGGAGGATCTCTCCTTCTCATAGATGCAGTTGCAGGTTTGTACTTTCTCCGTTCGGTCGAGGCCCCGTCCGCTATGCTCTCATTGACACTCAATATCCTACAAGTCCTGATTACCACTTGCGGCCTCTTTTGCACTGCGTTACCATTGCTTCCCCTTGTTTTATCAGGCGCACGCGAGGCTCTTGACCCTAATCTGAAGAATTCATCTCTAGTGACTCTAGACGAATCGGAATAATTCATTCCGGTTTAGGCCACTTCTTTGAAAGCGCTTTGCGGAGGTCATCATTCATCTTCGCATCCCACCAGTTTGCTCGACGCCAGATTGCATATCGGCCACGGACACCACGTAGATCTGCTCCATCCAACTTAGCATCCTGAAAGTTCGAGAGGTTTAGTTTCGCCTTAGTTAGACGTGCGCCGCGTAAATCAGCTCCGTCTAGAGCGCACTTCATCAGATCCGTCCCAATGAGGGAGGCGTTTCGTAAATCTGCCCCGGAGAGGTTTGAGCCTTGAAGGTTCGAACCATCAAGAATCACGCGTCTTAGATTCGCGTTCTGAAGATTTGTATCTCTCAAATCCTGATCAATCTTTGATTGAAAAGACCAGTCAACTGGATCCGTCTGATCTTCTTGGTCTGACATTGGTCCTTCACTGGGCAGCCCGTGAATCAAGATGTGCACGACCCTCATCGGTGAGAGACATGAATCGGTTCTTCTCGGGCATATCTTCAGGGAAGTAAAGCCGCCCTTGCTCACGGAGACGGTTCAGATAGAGGGAGATATTCCACTTCTCTACATCTTCAGCATCGTGTCCAGCATCGATGAAGAGCTGCTTGAGTTCTCGAGGAGGTGAGTCCTTCTGCCCCTCAACTTCACGAAGGTAATGTATTGCAGCTAGAATTAAATCAGGCTTCTTGGTTAATTGACAGGTTGAGACCAGCGAACTGAATGCAGAGCCGCGCTCAGGAAGCCCAGTCTGCATTGCGGCAATTCGTGCAGCCTCAAACGCTCTTTCCCTAGTCTCGCGGACCTTATCGAGAGCAGTAGACCACTGCTCATCAGCACGTAACTTGAGAAGTTCAGCAGTAACAATCTGCTCAGTCCCTTCAAGATCAATCCTTGAGTTACCGACGCGAATGGAAAGACGTGCTTTCAAACCATCTCCCGACTCGTCGCTCATGGCACCCACCGAATGGCTCAACCATTCTCGGGCTTGACTTAACCGTTCCCGTCGTTTCAACTGAGTTTACAAACCCAAATCCCGCCGATTCCTTATGAGTGCGAGGGGGGAACGGGAGTCGATGAAACACCCCTCAGTGGAACCGGCTGCATCCCGTACTGCAGGATATCTACTCGTTGTTTTGATGCTTGGATTGTCCTTTAGTCCGCTTATCTCAACCGTTAGCGCTAACCCTTCATCAATCACGATATTCAGTAGTGGGAACAGTAGTGAGACAGTAATTGGTAACACCACGGTGGATTTGGCGTTGGAACGGAATACTACGATTACTGATTCCAGTTTTGAGTTGCGGTACCTTTCCTCAGATCCAAGTCCTGGTATTGTTGAAATGGACATTGGAAACGACGGTTTGCTCGAGTGGTCCTTTGGTGGTAATCGCTATGGAGAGCTTGGGTCACAGACTCGATTTAGTACTAATGGATCAATCGCATCAAATAATCCAACAAAGAACACCTGGGCGTCTATCTGGTCTTTCGATCTACCATCAGAAGCGAATGTCGATCTCGCTGAGTTGAACATATCTTATGCCCCTGAAATGGGTGGAGGTGTGGTGCCAACGGGGGGAGCTATTGACGACATGACTGTGGCTGATGTAGATAATGACGGACAGTCAGAGGTTGTGATTCTCGACCGAGACAAAGATCCAGGTAATGGTTCTCATCCACATATTGGAATCATTGATTGGACTCTTGCATCCGGCTTTTCACCCGTCTCTTGGACATGGACTTGTGCAGGTGGCACTGAATTGATGACTGGCGATGCAAATGCTGACTCTCGCATGGATGTGTATCTGATTGATGCACAGAATGGTTCTGTTTGTTTACATCTAGCGAACAATACGGGCATCGCTCCATTCGCAAATATATCTCTAACATCTGCGGGATCATTGGGTGATGTCTATGTCGATGATATTGATGCTGATGGTTCCTCAGATCTTGTGTACAGTACCTCCGATGGAACACTTTGTTCGACCCTTCGTCGCTCTGGGGGATATACGAGCCTCTTCGTGAATATCACCGTACCTTCAAACTCAAGCGGAATGGGCGGGCCTGGAGGTTCTTCGACGAGTATTTCGGACATACTCTCTGTAAATCTCTGGTCTGGAGTCAAGACGGCAGCAGTAGCGGAGGATATGGAGGGATATGTCTCGTTCTGGAATTTCTCCACTAATCAACAGGGTGCCTTTTCTTGGGTCATCAGCATGGTCAATGCAACTAATCTTGAAGACAATATTCAGGCAGTTGACATTGATGGTGATGGTGACGACGATTTGTATGGTAACGCTCCAATGTCAGGCACAACAATGGCAGTATTCACCAACGGGGGCTACCAATCGACACAAAGTATGGCCTTCTTTGCAAACGAGCCAGTCTTTGCAGATTGGGATGGCTCTGGAACAATGACTGCTTTACTCATCGAGTCTGGAACAAGTGATGGCAGCGATGTGACCTTTACTGGAGATATCGCAGCCCGCTCGCTTTCTGCTTCAGGTATAGCCTCTAGTGGATCAATCCTTCTCGAACCAATCACAGCCCCAACCCGCATGGTTGTCGAAGATATCGATGGCGATGGTGTTCCAGAGCATATTGTGGCCGGCGGTGAAGCAACACATAGCATCTTCATCGCAGGACACCACAATCTGTTAGTCGATTTCGATGGAGACACTACACCTGAGGTTAACATCAGTGGTTATGCGGGCAATGGGAGTCAAGGTGTTGACGAGATTGAGTGGATGGACACTATGGGAAGTCTTCCAAGCATTATCCAGTCGGAACTCACGGCGAGCACTCCATCAATCACGGATTTCTACGGTATTGACCACTCCACATTGCAGCCAGATGCGTACGTTCGTGGTGAAGGCGCGGTTCTTGGCTCAGACCTTCTAATGACCTATTCTCTCTCTACTCGTGTAGATACCAACCCTGGTCTTGGGAATCTCACCAATGCGCTGAACCGAGAGATGGTGGCAGGGTCAGGTCCGTTTGATGTGGGTCTTGTGTTCAACATGACTTCCTCTAGTGGACAGTTCACGCTTCAGAATCTTGCTATTACACACATTCCAGGTGCTACAAGTATCGACTTGCCGACTGAACCAGTTTTGATTCAGATGAATATATCAGAGGATATGGCGTTGCAACTTCAACCGCCCTTCATTGCTTTCGAATGGAACAATACCTCATCTGATGGTGAATCGACTTTCATGATGTACGAGATTCATCGGACTAAGGACAATTCACCGTTGAATCTCCTGACTCCCTACTCAACCTCTCAAGGCTCGTTCTTCATGGACCAATCCCTTCAACCAGGGACTTACCGTTACTATGTACGTGCGATGCATCAGAATAGTATCACCTCAAACCTTAGTTCACCTTTGACAATCACAATTGATCCTCCTCCGCCAGATACAACACCACCGGATCCAGTAACCAACCTGACTGTGTTGGATGTACCAGGGGATGAAGGAGGCCACTTGGTGATCTCTTGGGACGATGGAGGTTCAGATGACCTCCATCACCATCTTGTGTATGTCGATATGGTGCAATTCACCAATGCATCCACTAGGTTACATGTTGCGAATTTGACTGCAGGAAACTCTTCTATTGTGGTCAACATGACTTCGGATGTTCTGGATAATACAGGCAGCGTTCAACAGTCTGGAGTATCGATTATGGACAATACGGATCATTACGTAGCGGTGGTAGCCGTTGATATCCTTGGAAACTTCAACGAAACAGTCGTTACTGTTGGCCCTGTACGTGCCCTAAACAATTCCAATGTCATTTCATCTATGACCGTGGAAACCACGACATCGTCTACTTTGGACGTAGACGGCTTACCTCTATCCTCAGTCACTCGTGGCGAATCAATCACAATTTCTGGCTTATTGGATCTCGATACTGAAACGGATGCAGGCCGAACCGTGCAGATTGATCTCAGTGACGATGCTCATAGTACTCAGGTCATCGCCGTCACAGATACTACCGGGGCTTTCTCTGTGACGTACTCTGATTGGTCAACCCTACTCGATTCGACTAGCCGTTTTGTCGGGGTAGTGAATGTCTCAGCGACATATGCCGGAGGTTCGACATCGATGCAGCAGGTCATACTGGGGTCATCTGCTACGTCCGCATTTGTAAGCACTGTAACTGCGTCAGTTAGTGCAGTTCAATCATCCGTGCAACTTGATTCCGATAATCAGGGGACAGCCCGCCTCCAAGTTACCACTGACTCCAGAGACCTCTCCCTACTTGGCGCAATATCCTTTGATTGGACCCTTGGTAATGCCACGGAATCTATCATCTCCTCCACAGGCATATCGGTCCTCGATCAGACGGGATTCATTGAGGAAGCCGTTGATTATCCAGGTGGCGGTGAGATTGAGTTTGTTTACGATGAGAACAGTAGACCGTTCTGGCTCCTGATGGCCCCCTCATCTGTATCGATTGACCTTCATCCTCCTCCCACACAGACAGACACAGGTGGAGACACCAATGTGACCGAGCCGACACCAGATCCACTCCTCCTAGAACTGAATGTGAATTGTGGCAGCCAGGCTTGGACCATGAGTGTGAACACCTCGTTGTGGTCTGGCGATGATTCAAACCAGCTTGAGTGCACAGTCACTAATCCGAATCAGAACATTGTCTATGTCGATCTTGATCTTGAGATGAATGTGATAGGTGTCGAGATCGAATCCGATCTTGGAGGATCTTTCAGTATCCAAGGGGGAGCAGATCAGATTCTCATTCTCGAGGTACAAGACGATACTCAGTTCCGTGATGGCAGCGTAGATCTCAGTTTGACGGCATCAGCTCCTGATTACCAAGACAGCGTTACTACCTTGACAATTCAGTTCCAGTTCACAGAGGAAACAGGTGGTTCAACAAGTCCTTCGAACAGTTCCGAAGGAGGGGCGAGTAGCGACAACAATCTCGTTCTTATTGGTGGGATTGTCGGCGCAATTATCGTACTCGGATTAGTTGGGGCCATCATGCTCCGTTCTGGATCTGATGAGGATGAGGAGGATCTTTTCTCTGATGATGGCGATGATGAAGTCGGAGCACTTCCGATGGCCGTTTCTGGTGGAGCAAAGGCCACTCGTGCTGAAGCAGATATTCCGAAGGGTGTACCACTTGATGAACTCATGAAGCAGGGTTCACGCCCCTCGCCCGTATCTATGGCGAAGTCAAAGACGCCTCCAGTCGTTACTACTGAATCCAAGGAAGAGCCCGATAATGAGGAAGAAGAACCATCTGATGAAATTGAAGTCGAAGAAGCTTCAGAAGATGATTACACGGACTCAGATAATTACCACGTGGATGATGATGGAACCGAGTGGTGGAAGGACGAACTCGATGTCTGGTGGTGGCGTGGACCTGATGACGAGGATTGGTCTGAGTACACAGAATGACCGGACGAGGGTTGAAAACGACCTAAGGAGAGATTGAGCCAATGGGTCTACCGCGGCCGTTCGAACTTGCCGTCCAACATGGCACTGAGCGTGAGCGTCTCGGAGGGACAGCAATCTGTGGTTTCACTACGAAGGGAGCCGTTGGCGCCATTGCAGTAGATTGGGTCATCAAGACGTTTGGAATGGAGCAATTAGGCTCGGTTCTAAGCGAATCATTCCCCGCAATGGCTCTTGTCCGTGGCCGCCGCCCCCAACACCCGGTAAGAATCTACCAAGGCGATGGAATAGGGGCCTTTGTCAGTGATATCGCCTTTCCTGATGAGTTCAATCTCTCTTTTGCTGAGACAGTCATCAAGTGGTTCCGTGATGGCGGCTTCGACCGTCTTGTGATGATTGATGGTGTGTTTCTTCCAAACATGACCGGCGAAGACATCCCTCCTGTTTTCGGGGTCGGTTCTACTGATGCATCAAGAGCTCGACTTGAGGAGATTGGTTTGGAATCAGTTGAGCATGGAATCGTGCCTGGAATCACTGGCTATCTTCTAGCAGAGGCTGATCGACAGGGGTTCGATGCCTATGCAATTCTCTCACCATCTAATCCAGGATATCCGGATGCACGTGCTGCACTTCCAGCACTCGAGGCACTTTCGGAGATGCTTGATCGCGACATTCCACTTGAGGGTCTTATGGAGAAGGCAATCGTCATCGAACAGAAGGTACGGGAGATGATGCAGGAGCATCAACTTACATTGCCTGAACCAAAGATGGATGAGGGTTCAGATGACGACCCGATGGTGCTTTGATTTCAGTAGAATGGGTTCGTACCGGCATCATGATCAGTCATATCGACAATCGCAGTGATTGCTGGGACTTTTTCTCGGATTACCACTTCGATACCCTGTTTCAGTGTAACATCTACCATTCCACATCCCTGGCATCCACCTCCGAACGCGATGATAGCCTTGTCTTCATCCACACCGAGGAGTTCGACGGTTCCTCCGTGAGAGGCCACCATTGGGCTAACGTCGTTACTGATAACGTCCGCTACGGACTTTGAGATATCATCGACCCACATTGGGTTCGGGTTCTCAAATTGAAATCCTCCTCCCATGAGTGTCTCAACGAAGTCGAGGATTGCACCTTCCATGTATGGTGCACTACGCTCGGCAATGAGAACAGTCATTCCATCGACTTCGCAAGCCACATCGCTTGCAATCTTTTCAGCTAAATCGACAAGGTTCAGATCATACCGAAACCCATTCGCTCCTCTCCCAATAATCTCTACTCGGAGTACACGTTTGATATCGTCATCGGCGGTGCTTTGGAATTGAGCGAGCATCTCACTCGCCTTCTCAGTGATGCCGATCATGACTATCCCAGTTTGTGATTGGATTTGAATCTGAGCAATTTAACCTAGTTCAAGAATTGGAGGGAGGTTGTTGAAAATCCTGTTGATGGATATCAATCATTGATTGCTCTGGAACACCAGGAGTCGTCATTACTTGTCCGACAGGTGCCTGCATTTGCCCGACAGGTGCCTGCATTTGCCCGACAGGCATTGGCATTTGCCCTACAACTGGAACTTGGTTTCCAACTGGCATGTGGAATTGATTCACCATCTGTACTTGAGGCGGGGGGCCACCAATCGCTAATCCGACAATCAGAAGAATCAAACCGACAGGAATACCGCAACAACAAGCAAAGGAAGAGAGCCCCAGACCTCCCAGGAGTCCGCCTAAGTCCTCACCTAAGGCCGTTAGCATAACAACTGCGTAAGCATCATTATCAAAGAGAGTAAAATCAACTGATTCATTGTTTGAATCGGTCACTGAGACAGTGTAATCTGAATTTATTGTACAATTTGCTTTGCCATAGAAGGTCTCACAAACATACGCCGAAATAACTAATCCATCATGAATCTGGTCTTCTTCAGTCCATTCATCAAATACACATCCTCTGTTGATTACATCCGCTGTAACATCAGTACCATCTTCATCTGTTACTGTGACATTGTAATCGGAACATCCATCAACAAAACCATCTTCATCACTGTCAACATAATCCAAACTGACTAGGACCTGGAAGGCAACACTACCTTTTCTATCCTCATCGACATAGGTGAATGTAGCATTTCCGCCTTCTGATTCTGTGTAATATGGAGATGGATCATCATCAATATTTTCGAGATTTTCACCAGCGGATCCAGAAAGTACTCCACCTACCACTGTCAACAGAACAAATATTCCAGTAATTACTCCACCTGTGATGGTTAGGCCTTTGTTCATACCCACTCGTCCCCTGATTCGTATTTCAAATCCTTGGTACTTCGTGATCTTAAAGAACGCAGAGGAGGGTTCATCGTCATCAACAGTAAGAGGATGTACATGGCGGCTCAGTTTGATCGATTGGGCCTTCCATTCCGCGACCTCCGGATATCTGTAACTGATCGTTGCAACATGCGGTGCGATTACTGTATGCCTGCCGATGTTTTCGATGCCAACCACAACTTCCTTCCACGTAGTGATTTGCTAACTTTCGAAGAAATAGACGAGGTTGTGACTTCGCTTATCCCTCATGGTTTGAAGAAGGTCCGGATTACGGGCGGAGAGCCGTTGCTGAGACGCGATCTCGATGTCTTGATTCGGATGCTTTCGAAACATTCCTTGGATCTAGCATTGACAACGAACGGCCTCCTCTTTACAGGTCGTGCAGAAGCCCTCGCTTCTGCCGGACTTAACAGAGTCACCTTCAGCCTCGATAGCCTCGATCCAGCGACTTTTGAGAGTATTACTGGGAAGTCAGGGGATTCGATTCAGCTAATTATTGAGGGAATTGAGAAAGCAGTCACACTTGGTCTTAGTCCGGTGCGAATCAATTCTGTGATTCGACGAGGCGTGAATGAAGCGGATATTGAGCGCTTGATAGAGCGTTTTCAACACCTCCCCGTCGCATTACGATTCATTGAGTTCATGGATGTGGGTAATCATAACCGATGGGATCTCGCATCTGTGGTACCTAGTGAAGAAATCCGTCGACATGTGGAAGAGCGTTGGAACCTCCAACAGATTCCACCCCTCCATTCAGGCCAAGTTGCTCAGCATTGGTCCTTAGATTCAGATACGGGATTTGAAGTCGGATTTATCTCGTCGGTTACAGAACCATTCTGTGGTGATTGTAATCGAGCAAGGCTTTCAGCAGACGGCCATATCTACACATGCCTCTTTGCAACATCTGGTCACGATTTACGCCCCATCTTACGGAATTCTGAGGGGTTAGAGACAGTGACAGATAAATTCCATGCGATTTGGTCTGAGAGAGAAGATCGCTACTCAGAACTGCGGGCTCAGCCAAGAAGCCCTACTGCCATCTATCTTCCAAGAGTTGAGATGTCTTACATCGGTGGTTGAATTAGACCTTAGAACTGGTTAATTCCAGAGCAAGGTCGTGTATTAGCGACCAAGGAGCCGCGGTGCGGATGCCTGGATTTGGATAAGCAGCGACACAGGATGGATGCCCTGCTTCTGTGAGGGCTTCTGCGAGTTTGCGAGGCGAAGGTGGGCCTTTTAGTAAGACATGAGGATGGAGATGATCAACCAGAATCAATGAGGCATTATCTGGAACAGTAGCTTCCTCCTGTAAATGACGAATCGCACGTAGAACACTCTTTCGAGATGCTTCAATGAGGTCA
>Ga0163179_10002655_pt1 | contig 12372 bp, 11 predicted proteins | sample AtlANTMetagenome_FD_109643 | JGI IMG/M metagenome (GOLD analysis project Ga0163179, IMG submission 109643) | Marine eukaryotic phytoplankton communities from the Atlantic Ocean - Atlantic ANT 2 Metagenome | ecosystem: Environmental > Aquatic > Marine > Oceanic | place: North Atlantic Ocean...
ATTGAGAACCGTGATTATGTAGTCTCGAACGTAAGACCAGCGGGTTCCCGCGGTTCCCAGGGTCGGATCTCCGTCCCAGTTTGCGCTCATTCTCGCGCTGTCCTCAATCAAGAAAAGGACCGTTGGGAGTACTGCAGGGAGCGGCTCTTGCGCGCTGGCTGACCGCAAGGGCAGGACGACGACCAGGGCAAGCAGCCCCACAAGGACCCACAGGGTGGCGGGCCGACGGCAAACCATCTGAGGCTCAGAGCAGGCCATTGCAACTATCCACGAGACCGGTACGTGCAAAAAGAAAGGCTCCTGCTCGCGCATTAGCAGATGCATTGGCCATCTCACCTGTCGCAAGGACATCCATCGCGTACGCAATGTTACTGACGCCTGTACCGGCTGGAGGCTGATTACAAACCGCCTGGCACACATCTACACGATAGGTCGACAGCGTCATGGTGTTCGCGGTGATCACTAACGGAGTGTCTACAGCAGCACCGGCCGAGGGATGAATCCAATCCACCAGACAGTTGTTGGCCGCCTGGCTAGCTTCTGTGTACACAGTCAAGAGATTTACCGTGTCGTCTTCAGCCAGCTGACGCGCATGATCTAAACCCGACATAGCACCGTACTGGAGCTGCTTGTGATGACGCATGTTCTGCGTGATCTTCATATCGAGCTGTGCAGCGGTGATTGCAGTGACGCCCAGAATCGTCAGGGTCACCAGAGCCACCATGACCAGAATCAGAGCGAAGCCGTGCTGCCCAGGGGCAGGCTGACGCGACCAGCATCGGCTAGTACGAGTGCGCATTGCCTACCAGTTCCCCTTAGTTACCTGCCAGGTGCCCATCGCATTACGAATAGCAACCTCGGTACGAGCCACCCGACGATGAAAGCCGTCGGCCGTTGCTGCAACTGAGTAGGTGTCAGTGCTGTCGAGGTCAATGGGGGTCGAGACAGAAGACCTGTTCTCGTCCTGACGGATCGTTCGTGCCGTAAGCATCACTCGCACCGCGCCAAGGTTGTGCCACAAGACCGAACTGGGGCTGAGGTCGTGCTCAAAGCTCCAACTGGACGCGAGATCGCAGTCGGTCCCGAGGCCTGGCTCACACACCTGCACCTGAAGGTCTTCAATGCCCAAAGCAACTGGTATGTCGTCAACAGTGGGGTACCCTCCAGCGAGATTCGCGGCGAACAGATCAGGTACATAGTAGAGGACAGGGAGCGCAGGGCCACCAATTCCCTTGCCGTCGGCGTCGTTCTTATCAATGTAATAGGCGACGTATACCGGTGGACCGCAGATCATCATCGCAGGCAGGTTGTTGGGGCACTCAGCGAGATAGTCCGCCTGTGAGTTCGAGTTGACCGGTACCGTCTGGCCCGATCCCACTCCATTGACCGCCCAGATAAAAGAAGCCGGTCGACCCCTAACCGATGGAGCAAAACACATGATGCGATTACGTGATCCGGTAGCAGCATACTGCGCCGCCGCAGTGGGATAGTCAGCATGGAACGTGATGCTGCTCGTGCCGCAAGCCTGGCGCACATTCATATCAGTGAGTGCCCAGGTGCTGCGATTGGGGTCCATCATGAACACTTCGACAGCATCAGGCCCGGCACCTCCTAGGTTTTCGCGAACATTCAGGGCATAGACAGGGTTGCTACTCGTACCGGACTGACCGCTATCACCCCACGAGCCGCCATCATGACCCGTGCCAAAACCGGCAGAAGCAATGTCCCGGGTAAGCATCTCCATACCAACACGGAGATTCTGCTGCATGCTGCCCATGTCCGCCTGAGCACGAAAGGCCTGCGTCTGGCTGATGAATACGGTGTAAATCATGACACTGACCAAGGTGGATAAGACCACCGTGATCAGCATCTCCACCAGAGTGAAGCCGTCCTTCTTGCCGTACCACCTCATATGCTGTCAGGGCTCCGATCCAGTGGGTCCCACGAGTCGAGCATGCGCGTTGCGCCAACCGTGACGCCATGCCGCTTACCAGTGTTCGGGTCTCCGTAGGTAACACGTACGCGGATCAGCAGCCGAGCCGCATTGCCTGCCAGCAACTGCTCACTGTGAAACGAGCGCAAGAAGATCGTCGGACCTAACAGCGCATTGGTATTGCCCAGACCATTGACTCGCAGACTGCCGTCCAGTGGACAAAGGGTCTCTAGACCATCGACTGAAGCCGGCGGAAAGGTCGGCAGAGTCGTGCAGTTCAAGTCCGGGTCGATATAACCCGCTACGTATGTCTTACCCATCAACTGTTCAAGACCGTCTTGAGCCAGCGTGGTGGCCAGTCCGAGTCGATAGGAATTGGCGTTCGAAGCAATGGCTGCAGCTTGCAGCCGCCATAAGGCCAACAGGCCAATGAGCATGACAGCAAGCGCGATGAGCAACTCAATCAGAGTAAAGCCGGCCACGCGGCGCCGACGAGGGCGAAAAGGGGCCTGCCGACGCATCATCAGCTCAGCCTCCCGCCACGATCTGGACATTACCGCCACGATCAATGCGCACTACACGCTGCTCTACGAACTGCGCCGCTTTATTCCGAAGCACCACCCGAATGACCCCCCCAGTAAAGTCACTGGCGGCGTTCAGCAGATAACCCCGAGGGCTGAAGACCACTGCATCCGGCAGTGCATGGCCCGGCGAGCCCTGCAAGCTCTGCCACTCTTCAATGCTCACGCCGGTACGCTCATTGGGGCCCTCGGCAAAGTCATAGACCCCATCGTTCGTCACAGACCAGGTCACAGGAGTCGTGCTCGGATTTGCTCGGTGCACTTCATAGCGGCCACGATTGGACCGGGAATTGCCATCTGCGGCGTCGGGATCGCTCTCCACGAGAACAAGAGCGAACTCCACGTTCGCGCTGATTGCCCGGAACCTGCATAACTCAACCACCGACGCCATCTCCCTGGCTGCTGCATTGAGTCGGAAACGACCCATTAACTGCGACAAATCACTCGCCGACATGGCGACCACGACAGCCATGATCGTCACCACAACGAGCAGCTCCAAGAGGGTGAAGCCACCTGGAACCCCTTTTGTCTTCGCAAGAATCATGCCCCGAGATTGGCGCCTACCCACAGGTGATGAGCAACGCGATCGCGAAAAACCGGGCCAGCCAAGAAGGCCCCCTGAGCTACGCAAAATGTCCTCGGTCCGCAAACTTTTCACGGTCTAAGTCGCTCCTCAAGTCGCCGCGCCAGCACCTCGTGATAGCGCCGCCTCTGCTCCACAGGAGCCCGGCTCAAGCCGGGACCACCTGCTCCACTCAAGAGGACTGCGGCGCGCTCCAGCGCACGCGAGACCTCAGCAAGCTCTGTCACTTTACTTGCTTCGGAATCTTCCAACAGAAGTCGCGCCGTTTCCAGCAGAACCCGTTCCTCCCCTTCATCGAGAACCAATTCCCCGCGGCGACCGCTGCTGCCACGGGCACGGCCCTGTTCGATGTGCTCCATAGCCGCCACTGGATCCTCTCTCGCTAAATCTACCTCGGCAAGATACCGACGCAGTTCGCCCCGAGCCGGCTTCAGTTCGAGAGCCCGCTCAAAGAGCTGCTCTGCTTCCTGTAGACGTCCTGCCTGCAGATAGAGCTGGCCCAGCGAAGCAAGCACACCGGGATCTGTCTGACTCTTTTCGAAAGCTGTGCGCAACAGTGTCTCAGCAGCAATGACCTGACCAGACTCAAGCAAGAGAACTCCCTTGCCCCGATAACCGCCAAAAAAATCGGGCTGATACTCAATCGAACGCTGAAAGAGCTGCCGAGCAACAGGCTTCAGGCTCTCAAATCCCGACGCATAGAGCGCCCACCCCTTGCCGTATAGAGCGGGCGCGTGATGGGGATCCATGTGGATGGCTCGGTTGTAGGCCGCTTCCGCGCCGAGCAGATCATTGTTTAACAGGAGCGCATCGCCCCGCTCCGTCCAGGAAGACGCAGAACCACTGCAGGCAAGACCCACAAGACAGAAAAGCAATAACGGCACTGTGCGATAGAGCAACCGTACGGACCTCCACTCAGAAGCCACGCCCCGAGGGGATATTGATGCCGTAGTCCTTCATCTTGTAGAGCAAGGCACGATGAGACATCTCCAACAGACGACAGGCGTGGGTGCGATTACCTGCAGTCTGCTCTAGGGCTCGCACGATGAGCTCGGCTTCGAGCTGCGCTAGGCGTCTCTTCACCGAAAGATCAGAGTCATCAACGGGCGTCCCCACCAGCGGCCCACCGCCACCAATAACCGGTGGCGGAAAATCCTCGATACCAAGGGACTCACCCTCAGATAAGAGCAGAGCCCGCTCCATGGCGTTCTCCAGCTCACGAACGTTTCCGGGCCATGAATAACTGCTCATGGCCTCGTTCGCGTCTTCGTCAAGAGACTTCACGTCGCGACCGAACTTTCGGTTAAATCGCTGCAGAAAGCTCATGATCAGCAAGGGAATATCTTCGGGTCTCTCGCGCAGCGGAGGCACCTGGATATGCATGACATTCAACCGATAGTAGAGATCCTCGCGAAATGCGTTGTCACGCACAAGCGCGGCCAGATCGCGTGATGTAGCAGCGATCACTCGCACATCCACGAGCTCATTCTTGTTCTCACCGACCCGCCGGACCTCCTCGTTCTCAAGAACACGCAGCAGCTTGACCTGCAACGAGAGGGGAAGCTCTCCGACCTCATCAAGAAAGATGGTGGCCCCATCGGCTTCATGGAACAGACCCTGCTTAGCCCGCACTGCACCGGTAAAGGCGCCGCGCGCATGACCAAAGAGTTCCGACTCCAGCAGGTTCTCGGGAATGGCACCACAATTGACCGCAACCAACGTGCGGCTGGAACGGTCGGAGTGACGATGAATCGCCCGGGCCAGGAGTTCCTTGCCCGTACCGCTCTCCCCGGTAAGCAAGACCGTCGTCTTGAAAGGCGCAATCTTCTTCACCGTCGCGAAGATTGACTTCATCGACGATGACTCACCGACGATGTCGTCGAAATGAAACTGCTCATCCAGCTCAAGGCGTAGCCGCCTGTTGTCGCTACGTAGTTGCTCGCGCTCCTCAATCTTACGCAACAAAAGGATGACTTCGTCGCTCTTGAAGGGCTTGTTGAAGTAGTCGTAGGCCCCCTCTTTCATGCATTCGATGGCTACCTCGTCTCCGCCATACGCAGACATCATTACTACATAGCTATCGGCTGCATCATCTCGGTCACGAAGCGCTGCTAGCAGCTCCCGACCGCTCATTCCCGGCATACGAATGTCGCTAATCACTACTCCAAAATCATCCTCCTCGAGCATCGCCAGTGCCTCAGCACCTCCAGCCACCGCAGTCGGCTCATAGCCCGCCTTTTTCAGGACAACGAGAAGCAGGTGACGAATGTTCTCTTCGTCATCGACGATCAGGACTCGTTTAAGTCGTGCTGGAATGCTTGCCACGTAAACCTCTCTTGAAGTGCTACCTTGTCAGCCTGATGGCGCCCCGAACACCGCGGCGAATCCTATTCGTCTCACACGCCTACGCTCCGGATTCCCATGCTGGAGTGGAAGTGTACACCGCACGGCTCGCTTCCTGCCTCCAAGACACTGGGCGGTGGGATGTCGAAGTCGTAACTGGCCGTCTGCGCCCGGGGCGAGCACAAAATTCCGTAGAAACAACCGTAGAACATGGCATCAAGGTGCATGGGATTGTCCAGAACTATCCCTATCGAGGGCTGCCTGAAGCACTCGAAGACAAGGCGCTCGATAGAGTATTTGCCGATATTTTAGGCTCGTTCAAGCCCCATATGGTCTCTATACAGAGCCTCACGGGCCTATCCCTCGGCTTCATCGAGACAAGTCATGCCGCCAGCATTCCAGTAGCCCTGCATCTTCATGATGGGTGGTGGTCTTGCCCTTCGGGCGGACAACGACTTCACCCCGACGGCAGCCTGTGCCTGCCCGTACGAGCGGAACGATGCGCCGAATGCTTCTCTAGCTACCAACACCGCGAGGGCCCTCTAGAACGAGGCGCACGCGCCCTCGCTGGGAAGTTGCCCTCCTACCTGCCCCCCGACACCCTTCACCGGGCATTTCAGGTGCTGCCTGAAACGGGAAAGGGCCTCTTGCAACGCGTCAATGAACGCGGGGCACGGCTGCGCGCGAAACACTCGAGCGCTCAATCAGCTGCCAAAAAGGAACAACTAGAACCAGCAATAGCCCAACGCCAACAGCGAATCGAACAAGCTCTCGAAAGAATCCACCTCGCACTCTCACCAAGCCGCTTTCTCGCCGATTCTCTGCAGGCGGATGGGTTGACCTTTCCCAACCTGCACGTCGAGCCAACAGGAGTACCTCGTAGTGCGGCTCAAGCACCTGGCAGACAAAGCCAAGACGGGCTACACCTTCTCTTCTTAGGGACCTGGGTGGCACATAAAGGACCGCAGGTACTGGCGCACGCCCTCGCCACGATGCCCTCTTCCCTCTTCCAAGATGGCCAGATCCGGGCCACGGCGGTCGGCCCGGCTCCCTTCCCAGCCTTCCAGAAGGAAGTCATTGAGCTGGCGCAGGGACGACTTCAGCTGCGACCGGCGCTGCTGCCCCATGAGGTGCCAGCCATTCTGAGTGAAGTGGACGTGCTGATCGTGCCTTCTCTGTGGGCAGAGAATGCTCCTCTTGTCGTCCTCGAAGCCTTCGCCGCAGGGACACCAGTGATCGCCAGCAGGATCGGCGGGCTGCCCGAGCTCCTGTCTGGTGGGGGCGGACAACTTTTTGAGGCTGGAGACCACCAAGAACTCGCGACCATTCTCACGGAACTAGCGACCCTCCCGGGCAGACTTCGGGAGTTGCGTGCACACGTGCGATCACCCCGTGATGTATCCGACTTTGCGGAAGCAATTGAGCGCCGCTATGAACAGGTCTGCACAGGGCAGCCGGTACGGGCGACGGGATCATGAGCGTCAACGTAACCAGAAAGCTCCTCTTCGAACGTCATGTGCCGAGAGCCTCAAGAACGCACCCTTCGGTCTCTGTCGTCGTCCCGACTCTCAATGGAGGAGAACTGCTTCTGCAGCTTCTGACGACCATACAAGAGCAGGAAGTTGCCGGAGAAGTAGAAGTACTCATCGGCGACTCAGAGTCCAATGATGGTTCTATCGAGGCCGCTATAAGGGAACACCCCAGCGTGCGGGTGTTCACCGTGTCCCGGGCACGCTTCGACCACGGGCTTGTACGCACCGCGCTCATACAAAGAGCACGGGCAGAGAAGGTCGCGCTGTTCAGTCAAGACGCAGTTCCACTGAGCAGTCAGTATCTGCAAAAGATGGCCAATGTCCTCGACGACAAGAGCATTGCTGGCGTCTACGCTCGCCAGCAACCTCGACCCGGAGCCGACCCGCTTGTCTGCGAAATGCTCGAACGCTGGACGCCCTCCGCAATCGACAGCCAGGCAACGGTACCGATCCTCAAACAGCTGACTGACGGTGTGCAGCTCGAAGATCTCGAGCCCCTGGAGCGAATGAAGATGGCACGCTTCGACAACGTCGCGTCCATGGTGCAGGCTGCGCTGTTCGACCGCATGCCCTTTCCGTCCCGGGCCTTTGGGGAGGACATAGCCTGGGGAGCTCTTGTGTTGGCTGCTGGCCTGAAGCTTGCCTATCTGCCGACCGCTGGAGTAGCGCATCACCATGCGCCCCGGCTGCGTTCTACGTTCGAACGCAATCGTGTGGCCCATCGTCAGGCCCGGGGGGAGTTCGGACTCCATGCGGTACCTGGACTTAGCCATCTGGCCCGCGCGCTCATCAGCGGAATACCCCATGATCTGCGTGCTGGTCCCGTCTGGGCACTCCGTGGCGTACCGAGGCGCGGTGCAGCGCTCCTGGGCCAATGGGCAGGTGCACGCGAGGCCTGTCGCGAATCGAACAACGAAAGCTAGGCGTGCGAATACTACTGATATGCCACCGCTATCTGCCGCATAGTAACGGCGGGGTCGAGAGCTGGACACGCGCTATGGTCGCGGGGCTGCTGGCTCTCGGACACCAGGTAGCAGTGCTCGCACGCGACCATAGGGGGGCTGCAAAGGCCTTCACCTGGCATCGCGTAGAAGACAATGGCTCATCGGTTTACTGGCTACACCACCAACTGAGCGACGCCCGTTCGTACCGAGAGACCTGGAACGACCGCCGCCTCCTCGAGCCCCTACGGCAGATCTTTGCCGACTTTGAACCCGAAATTGTGCACCTCGCTCATCCAGATGGCTGGGGCATTGTGCCCCTTGAACTCGCCCGCCAGCAGGACCTCTCTACGGGAGCTACGCTGCACGACTACAAGTGGTTGTGTGCCCGGGGTCAGATGCTCCATCCCAGCGGCGAGCGCTGCGAACGCATCGACGAAGAGCGCTGCGTCCGTTGTATTCACGATCAACTCGATGGTGGTGGACTGCGCGCACTGGCACGCAATTTCGCTCCTACCCCTCTCTTGAGGTGGGCCCAACAACATGTCCAGCGCGAAATGGACCGGCCCAAACAAGCCGGAAGACTGGCGCGGCAGCGCTGGCGAACAGGACACATTGCCCTGCTCAGCAGTCTTCGAGACTGCGACCTGTTGGTGAGCCCATCCCGCTTTGTCGCGCGACGTTATCAAGACTCAGCGCTCGCTCGCGAAGTCGAGGTCATCGCTAACGGGCTGATGCTCGATGACTCCGAATGGGCCGCCCCTGCCCGGCGACCCAAGGCACAGCGATGGCCTTTTCTCAGAGACTCTACCCACAGCCCACTACAGATCGGCTTCTTCGCCAATGGACATCCAAGCAAGGGGCTTAGCCTCTTGCAGCAAGCTGTAGCAGCACTGCCGCCGGGGAGTGTCCACTTACACATTCACGGCCCTTGCCAAGGGGCAGACAACCCTGCTTGGAGCTTTCATGGAGCCTACGTACAAGGCGACCTCGCACAACTCATGAGAGACATGGATGTAGTGGCTCTTCCCTCGCTCTGGGACGAGAACCAGCCAATGGTTGCCCTGGAAGCCCGAGCCTTTGGCAAGGCGCTCATCGTATCGGACGCGGGAGGCCTCCCCGAGCTGGTCAAGGACGGCGTCGATGGTTGGATTTTCCCTGCAGGCAATCCCGAGGACTGGGCTGAAGGAATCGCTATACTCGCAGCCGACAGGAGCAAGGCCCGCGAAGCGAGTCATAGTAGCCAACCACCCCCGAGCGCAGAGGCAATGTCCAGCGCTTATCTACACGCCTACAGAAGAGCCCTTCACAAAGAGACCTTCGCCCCCGCGTTGACGGCAGGCAGTCCTGTTGAGGACAATGTCCCCTCGCGACCATAGGGTCGCCCTGAACTAACTGCTCTTGAAGCAGAACTGGAGAGCATCAGATGGCCACAAAGGGAGCACTCATACTACCCGCAGGGGTGGCCCTGCACATCGAAGAGGGCGCCCTCTCGATTAAGCATCAAGGTGACATCGTCATCGAAGGAGTGCCAGCCCAACAGCTGCACACTCTCACCTCGGAAAAGGGCGATGTGAAGCTGTCGTGCCCCGATGCCCTGAGCCTCACAAAGGTCTCCGCACCCGCGGGTACCGTATCCATAACGGGCAAGGTCAGCATGCAGAGCGTCGAGGCCAAGGCCGTAGATTTCAGCGGTGGCAGCCTGAAGATCAGCGTCATCAATGCCGGAAAGTCCATCAATCTCAATGGCTCCAAGATCGAAGCTGACGTGATCCTCGCACCCAAGGTGGATATCGCCGCCGGGCTCAAGGGACGCGCCTCAGCGATCGAGTGCGGTAATGAGATTGGACCACACAAGCTACGTGGCGGCTTCAATCTTAGTGAGTTCGTGTCACTCATGCCGACCGGCGCCGCGATCCTTCGCGCCCATGGCATTGATGTCCCCAGCTCCGAAGACGAGAGCGCCGATGAAGATGACGAACCCGAGCCTGCTGGTGTAGCTGCTAAGGCCCCATCCTCCTCGGACGATATCGACAGCGAGCCGGCCGACGACGATCTGTCGGCTGAGCCCGAAGCCGCGACGGTAGAAGCCGCCGCTATCGGTTTAGACCAGGAAGAAGCTGAAGCTTCCGTCGCTGGCGACGACAGCTCAGCAACCGAGGAATTCCTCTCTCCTGAGCTCGAATTCCCAGAGCCTGCTCAAGAAGAGCCCTCGGACCCCGCCGAAGACATCGAAGAAGCGGCCCTGGCCATGCCAGAGACCGAAGACATCGAAGAAGCGGCCCTGGCCATGCCAGAGACCGAAGACATCGAAGAAGCAGTCCTGGCCATGCCAGAGATCGAAGACATCGAAGAAGCAGTCCTGGCCATGCCAGAGATCGAAGAAGAGATCGCAGCCGAGCCCGCAGAGGCCCCTGTTGATGATGAGATCAGTCAGCAGCTTCGCGAGATTCTTGAGTACATGGGCGGCGCCTATGAAGCCGGTCAAGTCCCCCAACCGGTGCAACGTATTTTTGGCTATGTCGAGGGAAACGACCTCGATGGACTGCGCAACAACTTGAGCCCGCTGTGGCAAGACCTCTTCAAAGAGATCCAGACCAGCGGCAAGTACCACGCCAACGCGGTGACGCGCTCGTTTCGGGCAATTCGCGAGCTACTGGGACCACCGTCCGACTGAGGCGTACCAAGACTCAGCGGGCGAAAACAGCCTTGTGAAAGGCGCCCAGTTCGTCGAGGTCCATCTGCTGCGCATTGTCGGATAAGGCCAGCGCAGGCGTCGGGTGCGCCTCGACCATAACGCCCTGTGCTCCAGCAGCCAGAGCGGCCTTTGCCATGGGTACCATGATGTCCTTACGCCCCGTGCCATGACTGACATCAACAATCACCGGAAACGGCGTCTGAAGTCGTAGCAGCGGCACCGCCGAAATATCCATCGTGTTCCGTGTCCAGCGCTCGTGGGTTCGAATGCCGCGCTCGCAGAGAATGATCTGCTCATTGCCTTCCTTGGCGATGTACTCAGCAGCGAGAATGAACTCTTCCAGGGTGGCCATAAAGCCTCTCTTGAGCAGCACGGGCTTATCCGTCTGGCCCAAGAGCTTCAGCAGCTCGTAGTTGTACATGTTGCGCGTGCCCACCTGAAAGACATCCGAGTACAACTCAGCCTGCTCGAGCTGACGGGGATCCAGGATCTCAGTGACCACCGCCAGATCATGACGGTCGGCCACTTCGCGAAGGATCTGGAGCCCTGGCACGCCCAGTCCCTGAAAGCTATATGGCGAAGTTCGCGGCTTGTAGGCACCTCCGCGCAAGAAGCTTCCACCCAACGACTTGAGCTTGCTTGCCACAGCCTCACACTGCTCGATGGACTCAACGGAGCAAGGGCCCGCAATCATCTGCGGCGCGGCGCCAATGCGATGGCCCCGCACTGTGTACACACTGTCCTCATCAGACGAGCTGCGATGAACGCGAAGACGACGACGCGTGTCGGCCTCCATGTGATCCAGCGACAGCTTGAAAATTTCTTTGAAGATATGACGGAGCTTATCCGCGGGTAGAGGACCTTCATTAGCTAGAAGCAGACGGTCAAGCATCTCAGCTTCGCGCTCGGGACTGTACAAGCGGTGGCTGCTCTTCTCTTTGACACTGCGGACCTCTTCAACCTGGCGCAGTCGCTCATTGAGCAGCTCGAGAAGTTGTTGATTCGTGGAGTCAATTCGCGCCCGCAGCGCCTTGAGAGTAGAAGTCGTCATAGCGGGCAAGGGTAGCAGGACCAGCAGGCACCGCTTGCGCCAGTAGGCAGCCTACCCATAGAATCGTCCGACTTCGCGCCCTAGGAGGGGGCGAAACACCTCGCAGCCGAGGAGCCCATCGATGTCCAGGAGCCAAGTCCTTGCAGCCACCTTCAGCGTATCGACGCTGCTAGTGATCCTGCTTGGATCCTGCCAACCGTACGACCTGCTGGTCCATGACCGCTTCGAGCAGGCAGACTTTAATAGCGAGGTCGACATCCTGTGGGTGGTCGACAACAGCAACTCGATGGCCAGCGCGCAGGCTGAGGTGCAAGCAAACTTTGGTGACTTCATCGCTGAGTTCGCCAACCTCGACTCCGACCAGGGTCAAGAGTTGGCCTACGAATCGGTCACCGACGCGACCGTCGCTTTCGCTGAATACCTGCAGAATCAAGAGCGCTTCCTCAACTATCACATGGGCGTCACCACTACCGATGTTGCCAATAGCGGCAACGGCACCCAGGGCAACATTCGCTCTTTGGGGGCAATCGGCGGCTCGGGCAGCTGTGAGCCACCGGCCATCCTCAACCCACAAAGTGAAGATGTGCTCGCTGACTTCACCAATCTGGTGGATGTTGGTGTCTCCGGGGCAGGCTCCGAGACGGGCACGCTGGCGGCGGCCTATGCCATGTGCAAAGGTCAGGACACGGCATTCTGGGAGGGCCTGGAGG
>Ga0163179_10002656_pt1 | contig 12370 bp, 19 predicted proteins | sample AtlANTMetagenome_FD_109643 | JGI IMG/M metagenome (GOLD analysis project Ga0163179, IMG submission 109643) | Marine eukaryotic phytoplankton communities from the Atlantic Ocean - Atlantic ANT 2 Metagenome | ecosystem: Environmental > Aquatic > Marine > Oceanic | place: North Atlantic Ocean...
CTTCTTGTAACTAAAAGTGCTTTAATAAATGCTGTATCTGTAGCAACTACAATATTATCAACTGATTGTGTAATCAATAATTTAAGAATTGATGAAAGCAATAGGAAATAATATTATAATTAAACCTGAAAAAATAAAAACCGATAAAACTAAAGGTGGATTACTTATAATAGAAAAAGATAGGGAAGATATTAGATATAAAAAAGCTGAAGTAGTTTCTGTTAGTGAGGATATAAAAGGTTTAAATAAAGGTGATTTAATTTATTATGATCGTCATGCTGGTCATGGAATTGAATTCAACAAAGATAAATTTACTGTTATTAAATTACAAGATGTTGTTGTGGTTTTATGAGGAAATTAAATTCAAGTGATATAAAGGATTTAAATCTATTAAAACATTATAGGCTTATTAGAAAATGGGCATGTAGAAACAATAACTTAAACGATGCGGATTTAGAACTATTAATATATTTCGATTGTATGGATCTTTTTACTAAGCAAGATTTTAAAATCGGTACTTATGCGTATAGTTGGGATAATAGACGCTGGAACAAAATGATAAAAAACAACTGGATTGTAGTTTGGAGAAATCGAAACAGAACAACCCAAAAGTACAATATCTATAAAGTTTCTTTCAAGTGTAGACAACTAATAGCACGAATGTACCGAATTATGCTAGGTGAAGAAGATGTACCAACAAGTAAAAGAAGAAATTCAATAATGCACGGTAAAACTTATACAGATAAAGTTTTAATAACCGCTATAAAAAATGTAAATAAAGATAAAAATAGATAAAATGAGTAACAGTCCATTAAATCATAAAAAACGAGGAGGTATTTTAGGTGCTGCAGCTGGTATTTTTGGAGGAAGAAAAAGAAAAAGAAATTCTAATCCAAACGACCCTAATGCAATGAATAAACTTCAAAATTTATCGCAAAAAGGAGGAATTCATGGTGCGGCAAGAAGAATTCGAGCTTTACAACAAAGTGGAGGTGATGCTATTAATAATGCAAATGATATGCAACAAGAGGCTTTAGGTAGTGTTGAAAATACTGGTGTAGTTAATCCTATAGATATACAAAAAGAACAAGTGGCACAAGCTAGTGGATTATCTGCTTTAACACAAGGACCTACGGGAGTAGGAAGTAGTATTGCTGCCCCTCCAGTTGAAACAGGTACTTTAGCAGATAGAGATTATAATACTTTAATGGGTGGTTTAAATGAAGGAAGTGCTTTTGCTATGAAAAGTCCATTAAAACAAGGAGCTTACGAAGATCCTGATCAAGTTGATATTGAAGTAGATACTAGCGCTGCTGATGCTGTTGATCAAGTAGGAGAAATAGCAAGTAATCTTGCATCAACACTTGGTAGTAAAACAGATTCAGAAAATAATAAAAAAGAAAAAACTACAAAATCATGAAAAGTAATTCACCATTTTTAAAAACATTATCAGAAATAAGGGAAGAACCAGGAATGTCAAATGCTGGTAAATATCCTAATGTAGCTAAATCAGATTTTTGTGGACCTAAAGGTACATATCCTGTAAATACATTAAAAAGAGCAAAATCAGCTATTAAATTAGCTCACAATGCTAAAAATCCTGATAAAATAAAAGCTTGTGTTTACAGAAAGTATCCACAGTTAAAAAAAGACTAATGACAGGCTATTTATTAGCAGGTATAGTTATATTTTTATTTATAATTATACTAGAAAATGCATTATAACATTTAAACAAAAATAATCATGCACGACGATAAAGCATATAATAAAGCAAGTAGAAATAAAAAAATAGGTATTGTAGGAGAATCTCATATATGGGATGGTCCATTAAATCAAGTTGGAAGGATTCATCAAGTAGGATCTAGTTCTGGGATTAAAGGTATGCAAGTATCTAAATATCCTAATTCTAAAGTTGATATGCAAGTAAAATACCCAATTACAGCAATTGCCCAAGGTAAATTTTAATAATAATGCCAGACGTAAAGTTACTATTGATAAATGCGTTAGCATTAGCTATTTCTATGACGGATATAGAAGTATGGCTTAAAATTATACTTTTGCTCGTAACTATTGGATATACAGTATCTAAATGGGTAAAACTTAAAGAAAAGAAGTAATAAATAATAATAAAGAAACAACTATGGAAAAAGGACATTTTGGAGAATATTCTGGTAATGCTAGACATTCTCGTACACCGGTAACAAAACATAACGTTCATGCCGCCGAAAGAGATGATGCAGCACATATAGATTATCTAAAAAGAGATATTCTTTGGGATGACAAGCATGGGCATAGTGATATTGATATGACCGCTGATGAAAAACATATATCTAAATTAGCTGGAGATATGAAATATGATAAAAAACACCATTCACCTTTACACGCAGAAGGAGATTGGAGAAAAGACCTTAAGAAAAAACAAGTAGGGACAAATCCTGATGGTACAAAATATAAAATTAAAGACTAATAAAACAGAATAGAACTGTATAAATCTAACCAAAACAAAACCAATAACAATAACAAAAACAAAAACAAAAATGGCAAAATTTATAAATTTTCATTGTGTAAATATAAACGCGGGCCAACCGTTCGGCCCAAGCTATGATGTCTTACTTAATGTTCAAGACATTGTAAAGATTGCAGCAACTGGTGCTAATGGACAAAATGCTAAAACATTAGTTGTAAGCTTTAAACAAGCAGCTATAGGAACACCTGATGCTACTAACCCTAAAACAGTTACTTTTGCGGTGCATGCGGATATGGTTGCAACTACCAACCCAACCCTTAATGATGGTAGTGCAAATCCAATTTATGACGCAGTTGTAAAAGCAATGACAGCTAATCCAGGTGGAGTTAAATCTAGTGTAAGTTTACCAAAAGATCAAGCAACTACTCCAATACAAATGTATTTTAGCGGAGCTACTTGGGCATAATAATTAGTTGATGAAATCACGAGGATTAGGCGATTCTATTGAAAAGTTTACCACTAAAACAGGTATTAAGACCATCGTGGATTCGGTCTCCGAAGGTCTTAATATTCCTTGTGGATGTCAACAAAGAAAAGATGCACTAAATAAAATGTTTCCATATTCAACAAGAAAATAATGGCTTTTAAACTTAACAACCCTCCTTACGTAGCAACTGCTCCAGTTCATGAGATTGATATGGAAGATGGTGTATTAGGTAAAGCTGATAGAAATGGAAACATATTAATTAATAATAAAATAAAAGATCCTAAGCAAAGACAAGAAGTTGTTGATCATGAACAAATTCATATTAATGATATTAAGTCTGGATTATTATATTACGATGATGAAAATGTATATAGCCGTAAATCAGTAAATGATAAATGGCAAATACATTCTCGCACTAATATGAAAGAAGGAAGTAAATCTTTACCTTGGGAACAAAAAGCACATAAACATTCATAAAATAAATAAAATGGGAAAAGGTAAAAAAATGAGTGGGGGTTCATTTATGAGCAAACACGCTAAAAACTTACTTGATTATATGCCAATTGATGATCACGCAGGTTCTCCTCTTCATCTAGAAGATAAAAAAAAAAAGAAAGTAAAAATAAAACTTGAACAATTAGAGGGAGTAACAGTAACAGGTGGTCGTGGAAGTGGAAAACAAGCTCCTAACCAATGGACTAATACTAAAACGGGTTATCAAGAAATTGTAAAGCCTGAAAACGTAAAACCTTATCATAAAAAAGCTGAGGACATTTATGCCGAGCGAATGAAAAATAAAAAGTGAGTAAAAAAAAGGCTTTTAAAGATACTGGTGTAGGAAAATTCCTTATTCAAAAAGCACCTAGTATCTTAGGTATTGTTGGAGATGCAATATTACCAGGTAACGTTATTTCAGAATTAATAACAGGTAATAAAGATTTATCTGAAGCAGATAAAGAAATTGCTTTACAAAAACTAACAATCGAAAGAGCTGAAATTGATGGAACAACAAGGCGGTGGGTCGCAGATGCTCGGTCAGGAGCGTGGCTTGCTGCTAATGTTCGTCCGTTAACATTAATATTTTTAACAATTAGTTACGTTATAGGATGGTATTTACATTATCCTTTAGAATCTATTACTGGACTTCTATCCATTGTTATCGGAGGTTATTTCGGTTCTCGTGGAGTTGAAAAAGTATTCGGAAACAACAAACATAAATAAATAAAAAAAATGGGAATATATCAAAAAAATTTAACTGATGCTGCTACCCATGCTGTATCTATTGAAACAGTTGCTACATTAAGAGCTCCTGGAGCTAGCGCAGCTGGTATACCTGTAGGACAATTTACAGATACTACAGCAAATATAGCTGCAAGTGCTCAAACTGTTACAGCTTTTGCTTCTGGAGGTACTTTTTTAGGTTCAGCAAGTAATACTCAAAATAAACAATGGGGAGCATATTATACTATCGAAACTGATGGTGCTGGTGCTATAACAAATGTAAGAGTAATGCAAACACGACCCGATGGATTAAATCAAGGAAGTGCACCTGGTGCACCTACTAATCCTGGAGCTGGTCCAAATATGGCTGCTGCTACACAAACAATTATTTTTACTGCATCAGATCTAAATACAGCTTTTGGACAAACTAATATTACGGGTACATTAGAAATAGCATTAGCTGTTACTGATTTACAAGCTCCAACAAGTGGGGCTGATGCCGGTACTAATGCTGTTTATGATGCTGAACCTGGATTTGATGGATTTGGTTTATATGTAGGTGGAACTGGTGATATTAAATTAGAATTTGCCGCGGCTCCACCAAATCAAACAGTAACAATACAAAGTATTCCAGCAGGGCGTACTTTAGACATGTTGGTTAGAAAAGTTTACACTAACGATTCGGCTACAACTGCTACAGAAATGGTAGCGCTATATTAAATAAATTAACAATTAAATTAAATTAACTCAAATGAAAAAAGAAGAAACAAAAAAAGAAGGATGTTCGTCTTGTGATGAAAAAAATAAAGTTGCAGGTAAAATTACAGCAGAACAATTAAAAACTATCCAACAACAACAAGAAGATATAACTAAATATCTTAAAGAAATAGGTTTTGTAGAAAGCCAAAAACATGGACTTTTACATAAATATGCTGGTATAGTACAAGACGCTGAAGCATTTAAACAAAAACTTGAAGAAGAATATGGTGGTATAAATATCAATCTTGAAGATGGTAGTTATACTATGATAGATACTCCAAAACCAGAAGATACAAAAAATAGTGAGTAATGTTATAAGAAAAATCAGTATTGGATCTGATTATAAAAATGATGCTATGCACTATGCTGTTGGACAGCAAGTATACGGTGGTCATACGATTTCTCATATTTTAAATGATGAAGAAGAACAATCTTATAATATATTTATAAAAAAAGGAGATGAGGTATTGCCTTGGAAGAAGTTTAATTCTCAAATGGCTATATCTGTAGAATATGATTTAGAATATTAATGAAAAGTTTATATCAATTTATTATTAAACCTATTGGGGAAAGATATAAAAACAAAATTAATATTGATGGTTGTGAATTAATTGTTAATTCTACTATATCTAGTCACAAATTTGTAAATAGAGAAGCAGAAGTAGTTAGTGTTCCGCTTATATATAATACTAAAATTAAAAAAGGAGATAAAGTTATAGTACATCATAATTTATTTAGAAGATATTATAACATGAAAGGGAAATCAGTGAATAGTACTAAATATTTTAAAGATGATTTATATTTTGCAGTTCCCTCTCAAGTATATATGTATTATCAAAAAAATAAGTGGATACCTAACGAAAACTATTGTTTTGTAAAACCTTTATTAGAAGATGAAAAAATAATAAAGAATAAAGGGATATTAAAATATGGTAATAGTTCATTAGAAGTGCTTAAAATAAATCCAGGAGATATAATAGGGTTTAAACCACTTAGAGAATTTGAATTTATTATTAATAATGAACTTTTATATTGTATGGAATCAAATGATATTGTAATTAAATATGAACACAAAACAAACCAAGAAGAGTATAATCCAAGCTGGGCAAAAAGCAGTTGAAGAATTAATTAAAGTAGCAAAAGAAAAAATTGTAGATTCAGAAGATGATGTTTCGGCTGATAGATTAAAAAACGCTGCTGCTACAAAAAAATTAGCAGTATTTGATGCATTTGAAATATTAAGTCGTATAGAAGAAGAAGAGAATATGTTAAAAGAAATTAAAAAAGAAAATCGAGGTAATAACTTTAAAGGTTTTGCCGAAGGTAGATCAAAATGACATATACACAAACTCTATATAAAATTTTATCTGATCATATTAAACCAAAAATAATAAAAAGAAATAATAGATATAAAAAATGGAAATATGGGTACGATCAAGAAAATGATATCGTGGTTATCAGCAAAACTGGCCAAATTGGGGAAATATATGAAATCCAAGGTCTCAAAATTGCTTTACCGCTAGAAGAAAAAGTATATAAAAAAGGAAATAAAAAAGAAGAACAATATTGGGAAGTATTTGATTATCCTAAAGTTTTAGATAGACTTAAAACTGTTTTTGATTGGAATAATACTTCTCTTGATTTTAAAGATAAATGGTATGATTATATTGATGAAGAATTTAAAAGACGTGAAGAAGGCTTTTGGTTTTATAACAAAGGCATTCCCACTTATATTACTGGTTCTCATTATATGTACTTGCAGTGGACCAAGATTGATGTTGGGAAACCAGAGTTTCGAGAGTCCAACAGACTTTTCTTTATTTTTTGGGAAGCGTGTAAATCCGATACTAGGTGTTATGGAATGTGCTACCTTAAGAACCGTCGATCGGGATTTTCTTTCATGGCATCCTCAGAACTGGTACACCAGGCCACTATATCCTCAGATTCACGATATGGAATATTATCTAAAACTGGAGCTGATGCGAAAAAGATGTTTACTGACAAAGTGGTACCAATATCAGTTAACTATCCCTTCTTTTTCAAGCCAATCCAGGACGGTATGGACCGCCCCAAGACGGAACTCGCGTATAGAGTCCCTGCCTCGAAGCTTACCAGAAAAAAATTGGACCAGAATAGTAAGATCGAAGACCTCCAGGGGTTGGATACAACCATCGATTGGAAGAATACCGGCGACAACTCCTACGATGGGGAGAAGTTACAACTCCTTGCGCACGACGAGTCAGGGAAATGGGAGAGGCCGGATAATATCCTCAACAACTGGAGAGTCACGAAAACGACGTTAAGATTAGGGAGTAGAATAGTTGGAAAATGTATGATGGGATCTACATCAAATGCATTAGACAAAGGTGGTGATAACTTTAAAAAATTATATGACGCTTCAGATGTTACAAAAAGAAACCGCAATGGACAGACTAATACAGGATTATATAGTTTGTTCATACCTATGGAATGGAATTACGAAGGATACATCAATACTTATGGCATACCTGTATTCGAAACTCCAAAAAAAGCCGTTAAAGGGATTGACGGATCACAAATTAATATCGGGGTTATCTCTCACTGGGAAAACGAAGTTGAAGGTTTAAAAGAAGATCAAGACAGTTTAAATGAATTTTATAGACAATTCCCACGAACTGAAAAACACGCTTTTAGAGACGAAGCAAAACAATCTCTTTTTAATCTTACAAAAATATATGAACAAATAGATTATAATGAAGATTTACGTAATACAAACATTATAAGTCAAGGTAATTTTCAATGGGAAAATGGGATTAAAGATACTAGAGTTATTTTTATGCCTAATAATAATGGAAGATTTTTTATTTCGTGGATTCCTCCTTATAATTTACAAAACAGGTATAATATAAAAAATGGAATACGATATCCTGGTAATACTGATTGTGGCGCTTTCGGTTGTGATCCTTATGATATTTCAGGAACTGTAGATGGTAGAGGTTCAAAAGGTTCTTTACATGGTTTAACTAAATTTACAATGGAGGATGTTCCTCCTAATAGCTTTTTTTTAGAATATATAGCAAGGCCTCAAACTGCGGAAATCTTTTTTGAAGATGTTTTAATGGCATTAGTATTTTATGGAATGCCACTTCTTGCAGAAAATAACAAACCTAGATTATTATATTATTTAAAACGAAGAGGTTATAGAGGATATTCTATGAATAGACCAGATAAAATTTATAATAAATTATCAGTAACAGAAAGAGAAATAGGTGGTATACCTAACTCTAGTGAAGATATCAAACAAGCTCATGCCGCTGCTATAGAAGATTATATAGAAAATTTTATAGGATATAATGGTGAAAATTATGGAGATTTATATTTTCAACGCACTTTAGAAGATTGGGCAAAATTTAATATAAACAACAGAACACTTCATGATGCCTCAATAAGTTCAGGCTTAGCAATTATGGCATGTAATAAAAATAGATATAGACCAACCGCTGAAAGAAAATTAACATCAGTACCTTTAGGTTTTAAAAAATACGATAATAAAGGAGTAAATTCAAAAATTCTAAACTAGATGATTAAAATCAACTACAATAGTGCTTTTCCTGATCAGGTGGTACCTGAAGAAGAGAAAAAATCTAAAGAGTATGGACTACAAGTAGCACAAGCAATTGAGCATGAGTGGTTTAGAAACTCAAGTGGTCAAAACCGCTTTATCAGTAATTTTCAAAATTTTAATAGATTAAGATTATATGCAAGAGGAGAACAACCAGTTCAAAAATATAAAAATGAATTAGCTATTAACGGGGATTTATCTTATCTTAATTTAGATTGGAAACCTGTTCCAATATTATCTAAATTTGTAGATATTGTTGTAAATGGAATGACAGATAAAGGATATGAAATAAAATCCTACGCAACAGATCCTTTTGCTACTAAACAAAGAACGAATTACGCAGCTAATGCTTTAAGAGATATTCAAAACAGCGCTGAAATTCAACAATTAAATGAATTAACAGGAAGAAACTTTTATTCTTCAGCTGATCCAGAATCATTACCAGAAGATCAAAATGAGTTAGATCTTTATATGCAACTTAATTATAAACAAAGTATAGAAATTGCAGAAGAAGAAGCAATTAACAATATTTTAGATTATAATAAATATGATGAAATTAAAAAAAGATTAGCTTATGATTTAACTGTTTTAGGAATGGGTTGTGTTAAAACTGATTTTAATTTATCAGAAGGAATTACAGTTGATTATGTTAATCCTGCTAATATAGTTTATTCTTATACTGATGACCCTAATTTTGAAGATATATATTACGTAGGTGAAGTTAAAAATATGTCATTATCAGAAGTTAAAAGACAATTTCCATGGTTAACCGATAGTGATTTAGAAGAAATACAAAAATATCCGGGAAGAAATTCTTATGTAGAAAATACATGGTGGGGACAAGAAACTCAAGATCAAGTTCAAGTTTTATATTTTGAATATAAAACATATCAAGATCAAGTTTTTAAAATAAAACAAACTGAACAAGGATTAGAAAAAACATTAGAAAAGCCAGATACATTTAACCCGCCACAAAATGATAATTTTGAAAGAGTTTCCAGAGCAATAGAAGTACTATATTGTGGTGCAAAAGTATTGGGATTAGGAGGTAATTTACTTAAATGGGAATTAAGTGAAAATATGACTAGACCTTACGGAGATACAACTAAAGTTAATATGAATTATATAATTACAGCTCCTAGAATGTATCAAGGTCGTATTAATTCAATAGTAGAAAAAAGTATTGGATTTGCTGATATGATTCAATTAACTCATTTAAAACTCCAACAAGTATTATCTAAAATGGTGCCAGATGGTGTATATTTAGATGTAGATGGATTAGCAGAGGTTGATTTAGGTAATGGTACAAATTACAATCCAGCTGAGGCTTTAAATATGTATTTTCAAACAGGTAGTATTGTAGGAAGATCTTTAACACAGGATGGTGAACTAAATAGAGGAAAAGTACCAGTGCAAGAATTACAAACTTCAAATGGTATGGGTAAGATTCAATCTATGATTCAAACTTATCAATATTATTTACAAATGATAAGAGATGTCACCGGATTAAATGAAGCAAGAGATGGTAGTACACCAGCAAAAGATTCATTAGTTGGTTTACAAAAACTAGCTGCAGCAAATTCTAATACAGCAACTAAACATATATTACAATCTTTAATGTATTTAACTGTTAGAACATGCGAAAATATTAGTTTAAGGATTTCAGATATGTTACAATTTCCTTTAACTCAACAAAGTTTAATGACTAGCATTAATACTTTTAATACACATACACTTAAAGAAATAGAAAAATTAAGTTTGCATGATTTTGGTATATTTTTAGAATTAGAACCGGAAGAAGAAGATAAAGCTAATTTAGAACAAAATATTCAGATGGCTTTACAACAACAAAATATTAGCTTAGAAGATGCTATTGATTTAAGAGAAATTAAAAATATCAAACTTGCTAATCAAAGTTTAAAAGCTAAACAAAAGAAAAAACAAGAATTAGATAGAGCTCAACAATTAGAAAATATAGAAGCTCAAGCTGCTGCGAATGCTGAATCTGCAGAAAAAGCTGCATTAGCTGAAGTACAAAAAAATCAAGCAATGGCAGAAACAGAAATTCAGATTGAACAAGCAAAATCTCAGTTTGAAATTGCTAAAATGGAAAGAGAAGCCGAAATTAAAAAACAACTCATGGCTGAAGAATTTAATTATGATATAGAGTTAGCAAGACTTCAAGGTCAAGCACAAAAACAAAAAGAAGCTGAAATAGAAAATAGAAAAGACAAAAGAGTTAAAATACAAGGAACACAACAAAGTGAACTTATAGCTCAGCGTCAAAACGATTCGTTGCCTAAAGATTTTGAATCAGCAGGTAATGATAATTTAGATGGTTTTGGATTAGAACAATTTAGTCCATCTTAAAAATTAATTAATTTTATATTATTATATTATGTCAAAAAAAGTAGAAGAAACAATAAAAGAAAAAGTATTAGAAAAAGTAGAAGAAGCTAAAGAAACAGTTGAAGCTACTAAAGAAAAACCTACTAAAGAAGAAGGTAGTTTTAAAATAAAAAAAGTAACTAAACCTAAACAATTAGGTGATGAAAAATTAGTTCCTGATTTAGTTAAAGTAGATTTAAGTAAACCTAAAAAAGAAAAACAAGATGCCATTCAAGTCGGAGAAACAAAGGAAGTGGTTGTGGGCGAACAAACCGGAGATAGCGCTCAGGTGGACGAATCGGTATCAAAGTCCAGCGAAGTTTCTGAAACTCAAGAAGAAAAAATAGAATCGGATTCACCTTTGCAAGAAATTACTGATGAAGAAGATAATACTAACGAGACAGGAATGGATGGAAGCACTGAAACTACCACTGCCTCACAAAAACAAGAAGAAATACAACAGGAAGGAGAAACACAAAAACTTCCTGAAAATATAGAAAATTTAGTAAAATTCATGGAAGAAACAGGTGGAACTGTTGAAGACTATGCTAGATTAAATGCGGATTATAGTAAAGTAAATGACGAAGCATTATTACATGAATATTACAAACAAGCTAAGCCTCATTTAAACATGGAAGAAAGAAGCTTTATTATTGAAGATTCTTTTAACTATGATGAAGAGGTGGATGAGGAGCGAGATATAAAAAAGAAAAAACTCGCTTACAAAGAAGAGATAGCTAAAGCCAAAAACTTTTTAGAAGATCTTAAAAGTAAATATTATGCCGAAATCAAGTTGAGACCCGGTATAACACAAGAACAACAAAAAGCAATGGACTTTTTCAATCGCTATAACGAAGACCAAGCAGCAAATCAAGCTAAACACGAAAGATTTGTATCTAAAACTAAAACACTTTTTAACGAAGATTTCAAAGGTTTTGATTTTAAATTAGGAGATAAAAAATTTAGATACGGAGTAAAAGATCCTTCAAATGTTGCCGATAATCAAAGTGATATATCTAATTTTATTAAGAAGTTTCTTAATAAAGAAGGAGAAATAATGGATGCACAAGGTTATCACAAAGCTTTATATGCAGCACGAAATGCCGATACATTAGCTAATCATTTTTATGAGCAAGGTAAAACTGATGCAATTAAAGAACAATTAGCAAAATCTAAAAACATTAACACTGAACCTAGAAAAACAGCTTCAGGAGAAGTGTTTGTAGGTGGATTAAAAGTAAAAGCAATTAGTGGGCTTGATTCTTCAAAATTAAGAATAAAAAAGAAAACGTTTAATTAAAAATAAATAATTATCAATTATGGGTGTATTAACTCCACAATTTGGCTCAATAGTTCCTGCTCCTAATCAGCAGCTATTAGCCAGTAATTACCTATCTTTTACAGATGGTAATAATGATTTTGCTCAGCAATATCTACCAGAAATATA
>Ga0163179_10002658_pt1 | contig 12366 bp, 12 predicted proteins | sample AtlANTMetagenome_FD_109643 | JGI IMG/M metagenome (GOLD analysis project Ga0163179, IMG submission 109643) | Marine eukaryotic phytoplankton communities from the Atlantic Ocean - Atlantic ANT 2 Metagenome | ecosystem: Environmental > Aquatic > Marine > Oceanic | place: North Atlantic Ocean...
TAAATATCAAAATACTGTTTTAATTATTTCTCATGATCGAGGACTTTTGAATAATTCTTTAGACGGAATCCTACATCTTTTTGACAACAAACTTAATTATTATAAAGGTAATTACGATAAGTATGAAAAGACAAGAAGATTAAAGCTTGAAATGCAGATTTCTATGAAAAAGAAGCAAGATGCTCAAAGAACTCATATTCAGAGTTTCATTGATAGATTCAGATCTAAAGCTTCAAAAGCTAAGCAAGCGCAATCTAGATTAAAACAGTTAGAGAAAATGCAACCAATAATTGGTGTCACTGAAAGCTCAGTATCTCCATTTAAATTTCCTTCTCCTAAAGAAATTGCCCCACCATTAATAAAAATTGAAAATGGAAGTGTTGGTTATGATGAAAATGTGGTTTTAGATAATTTAAATATTAGTATAGACCATGAAGATAGAATAGCACTTTTAGGAGCTAATGGAGAGGGTAAGTCTACATTTTCAAAATTACTTGCTGGAAAAATTAATCTTATAAAAGGAAATATCAGCAAATCTAAAAAATTAAAAGTTGGTTTTTTTGCTCAACATCAACTTGAGGAATTGGAAATAGGCAAAAGCCCGTTCGAACACTTCTTAAAAGAATTTCCAAGTGAAAGTATCTCAAATATTCGTTCTAAACTTGGAGCTGCAGGTATAGGGGCAGATATTTCTGATAACCCTGTTGAGAATCTTTCAGGAGGTCAGAAAGCAAGACTGATGATGGCTTTAGCTACAATAGATGCTCCTCATATTCTAATCTTAGACGAACCAACTAACCATCTAGATATTGAAAGCAGGGAGTCATTAGTGCATGCAATTAATGACTATACTGGTTCTGTGATAATTGTTAGCCATGATGTGCATTTAGTTGAAATGGTCGCAGATAGATTGTGGTTAGTTAAGGATGGCCGAGTATCAAACTATGAAAGTGATATTGAAGATTACAGAAAAAAACTTCTCTTTTCTAAAAGTAAAAAACAAAATCTCAAATCAGAAAATATTTTAAATGGTAAACTTTCAAATCAAGAAACTTTAACAATACCAAATAGTTTAATAAAAATTTGTGAAAATAAAATTGAATTATTAATAAGAAAAAAAAATAGCCTTCAGGAATTACTATTGAACGAAAAAAACCAAAGTTTTCAAGAATACCAGTTGAAACAAATTAAACAAAAAATTATAAAAATTTCACAAGAGATTGAAGTAAAAGAAAAAGAATGGTTAGACTTACAGAAAACGTAATACTTTTTTAAAGGGTTAAAAAGAATGAAAGCTTACATAATTGGAAGAGCTCATATAAATGACGAACAAAAAGCATCAAGCTATATGCCATTAGCAAGACAAGCAAATGAAAAATTTGGAGGTAAATATCTTGCTAGAGGAGGTAAATTTATTACTAAAGAAGGTCAAGAATATCAAAGAAATGTTATTATAGAATTTCCTTCATTTGAAAAAGCAAAAGCAGCTTACGAAAGTGAAGAATATAAAAAAGCTTTAAAAGTCTTAGGAAATGGAATGGATAGAACATTAGTTATCGTTGAGGGTGCAGAGTAACTTGTGAAATGAAACTTTCTCAATGTCATAATTTTCAAGATTTCAGATTATTAGCAAAGCAAAAACTTCCTTCTCCAGTTTTTAATTATATCGATGGCGCTGCTGATGATGAAGTTACTTACGCAAGAAATACATCATCTTTTAATGATGTAGATCTAATTCCAAATGTTTTGGCAGGTGTTGATAAAGTGGATTTATCTACAACAATTTTTGATAAGAAAATTGATATGCCTTTATATTGTGCTCCGACAGCAGTTCAAAGATTATTTCATCATGACGGTGAAAGAGCTGTTGCAAAAGCCGCAGAAAAGTATGGAACAATGTTTGGTGTTTCCTCTCTTAGTACGGTTAGTGTTGAAGAAATAAATAGCATAATAGATACACCAAAAATGTTTCAATTTTATTTTCATAAAGACAGAGGACTAAACTCAAGTATGCTCCAGCGAGCAAAAGAACAAAACTTTGATGTATTGGCATTGACTGTAGATACAATTACTGGTGGTAACAGGGAACGTGATCTTAGGACAGGTTTTACAATTCCACCTAATATGAATATTTACAGTATTCTTGATTTTTTAATAAAACCTCAATGGACATTTAATTATTTGACACACAAAAAATTTGAACTTCCTCACCTCCAAGAATATGTAAGTGAAGGAACAAACGTCTTTACTTCTATTGGCTCATACTTCTCTAATATGCTCGATCAGTCTATGAATTGGGATGATGCAGAAAAACTTTGTTCAGAATGGGATGGTCATTTTGCCTTAAAAGGTATTATGAGTGTTGAAGATGCAAAGAAAGCAGTTGATATTGGTTGCACAGGAATAATGGTTTCAAACCATGGAGGTCGTCAGCTTGATGGCTCAAGAGCCCCTTTTGATCAATTAGCAGAAATAGTTGACGCAGTTGGTGATAAGATAGATGTAATATGTGAAGGTGGGATTCAAAGAGGCACACATGTCCTAAAGGCTTTGTCTTTGGGTGCGAAAGCCTGCTCAGGAGGAAGACTATACCTTTATGCATTGGCTGCAGCTGGGCAAAAAGGAGTTGAGAGAGCATTAAGTCAAATTAGAAATGAAATTGAAAGAGACATGAAGTTAATGGGTTGCACTAGTATAAATCAATTAACTAGAAAAAACTTAAAGTTTAGATAAATAATTTTTGGATATAAATATGGAAATAACAACAAAATCGTCAACTGTTAATGGTATTAAATGGCACTGGGCAGAGGCTGGAGATGGAGATCCTGTAATACTTCTTCATGGCATTCCTGAAAGTTGGAAATGCTGGAAACACCAAATTCCAAAATTAGCAACTCAATTTAAAGTTTATGCAATAGACTTAAAAGGTTACGGTCTTTCGGATAAGAAAGAAGGAGATTATTCAATGAATAATGTTGCTTCTGAAATACTTGATTTATTAGACCACCTTAAAATTTCATCTTTCAGGTTAGCAGGACACGATTGGGGGGTCGCAATAAGTGATAATATTATTGATCAAGCTCCTGAGAGAGTTGAAAGATATATAAGATGTTGTCTTTCTCTGCATGCTTATGATCCTAGAAACTCTCTTCATCATCAATGGAATTCAGAAAATCCTGACTTGGCAGCCAGACTTATGAATAAGCCTGAAGCTTATGTAAGAGTATGGTTTGAAAGTTCTTGTAAACCTGATTTAATTCCTGATGAAAAAGAAATAAAGGAAATAGTAGATGATTTTTCACATCAAGGAACAGGCGATGCAGTCCCAAGATATTTTAGAGATATCCCAAAAAATAAACCAGTAGATTTATCTAAATTTACAATGCCAATATTATATATCCACGGTGAACATGATCCGCGTCAACCGATAGAATATTGCGTAGGCATGGAAGATCATTTACCTGGACTGCAAGCAATTTTAGTTCTTGATTCAGGGCATTTTATAACAAGAGAAAGACCTAAACAAACTACTGATGCAATGATGTGGTTTTTTAATTCTATGCTTGGATCAGGTCTAAAAATCTTTGATAGATCAAAAGAATTAGGCTTGCCTACAAAGCCAACAAAACTCCCATTAAAAAGTTTTGGTGTGAATTCTGTTAAATTTGATTGAGGTTAAGTTTGCCAAGGCATAGAGGAAAATTTGATGTTAATAGAATAGAACCATATGAACTAAGTCGTTCAAGAATTGAAAACTTTATTAAATGTCCTGCATGTTTTTATATGCAACAGGTGGAAAAAATAGATTTCCCGTCAATTCCAGGTTTTAATATAAATGAAGCTACAGATATACTTTTGAAAAAAGATTTTGATCATTACAGGCGTCAACAAAAACCACATCCTTTTCTAGTTAAAAATGGTTTATCTAATTTAATCCCTTATAGACATGAAAATTTTGAACTATGGACACAGAGCCTCCACTTTGGAGCTGAAAATAGATTTCATTATGATGATCAAGAAAACAACTTAAGAGTTGGTGGAGGATTAGACGATGTTTGGCTAAATACTATTTCAAATAAGTTACATATTGTAGATTATAAAAGCACATCTCAAAAAAAGGATAGTGGGCCAATCACTCTTAATGATGAATGGAAAGGTTCATATAAACGCCAAATGGATTTCTATATATGGATTATGAAAAAGAAGGGTTTTAATGTAGATGATGTAGGTTACTTTCTGTATTGTGATGGAAACAGATTTTCAGATAAATCATTTTTAGATGAGGAAATTGCTAATATGCAATTTAGAATTACACTTATCCAATACAAAAGTGATTTAGGGTGGATTGAGCCAACACTTAAGAAAATTTATAAGAATTTAAGATTAGAAAAAAGACCTAATCATAGTAACTATTGTGAATATGGAAACTTTTTAAGTCAGAGTAATAATATTAAGCAGGTAAAAATCAAAACTCTATTTTAAATTTGATTCAGATTTACTAATTCAAAACTATTTTCAATTAGCCCTTTTTTAATTGCTTTTGCTTGATTTAAAGCCTCTTCTTTGTCGCCGTGTATGCAAATACTTTTAGCGGGTAAGTAAATCCTTTTCCCATCCAATGTTTTGATTTTTTCACCTTTCGCTATTTCAATTGCTTGGTTAACTGCTGTTTCTATATTTGTAATGACTGAACCCTTCAAACTTCTTGAGCTAAGAGAACCATCTGACATATACGCTCTATCTGCAAAGCCTTCTTCAATACACTTGATACCATAATGTTCACCAGCTTTTATTAATTCAGAATAAGTTGGAGCTAATAAAATTAAATTCCTATCAATGGTTTTGAAGCCTCTTATAATTGCTTTTGCTACATTTATATCTTCACAAGCAATGTTATTAAGTGCTCCATGAGGTTTCATGTGTGTGACTTTAGCATTTAGCATAGAAGCAATGCCGACCAACGCTCCTGTTTGATAAGCAATCAAATTTTCAATATTATTCTCACTAATATCTAGTCTTCTTCTGCCAAATCCTTCAATATCAGAAAACCCTGGGTGAACACCGATATCAATATTATTTTTATTACATAGCTTTACTGTATTAAACATAATATTTTCATCACCAGCATGTTTTCCGCATGCTATATTGGCTGAATTGATCTGATTCAAAATATCTTTATCATTTCCCATCTTCCACTTGCCATAACCCTCAGCGACATCAGCATTTAAATTAATTTTCAATTTCATAATTTTCTCATATATTATTAAAAATTGTTTAATATTGATTGTGTCATGAAAAATTTTAATTATCAATTAGCAGGTGATAATGGGATTCATTTTTACCCTATAGGCCAGGTAAATGATCTAAATGATATTTTAATATCGTGGTTTAAAAACAGTCCTCCAGTTGGTGTAATAGATATTATTCCTAGTTTAGTAAATTTATTAGTTATTTTTGATTCTAATAAAATTACTTCAGAAATTCTTATAGACTACGTTGAGAATTTGGATTTTGAAAATATAGTTTTAGAAAATAAAAAGTCATATCATTGGGAAATTCCTATTTGTTATGAAAAAAAATATGGGTTGGATTTGGGTTATATTTCAGAAAAATGTAATTTAACTGAAAGGAATATTATAAATTTACATCAACAAAATATTTATCAAGTTTGTATGATGGGTTTTCTCCCGGGACTTCCATTTCTTTCTGAACTTGATCCAAAGCTCAAGTTGCCAAGAAGAAGTAATCCAAGGACATTAGTTCCCTCAGGTAGTATAGGCATTGCAATTAATCAGTCTGTAATATATCCGCAGGATAGTCCTGGTGGATGGAACATAGTAGGAAGAACTCCAGTAAGTATTTTTGATCAGAGAAAAGAAAATTCTATTTTGTTATCTATAGGAGATAGAATAACTTTTAGGAGAATTACAGCTGAAGAATTCGAAGAAATTTTTAGCTTAAATCAAAAATCTCATGTTCAAATTAAAGAAATTAAAATATGAAAAATAAAAATAATAATCTTTCATTCCTAAGAGTTTTATCTGGTGGACAAACAACAAGTTTACAGGACCTAGGAAGGATTGGCTTTCAGGATAAAGGTGTGCCTCCTTCAGGAGTAATAAGTAAGAAAAATATGAAATTAGCAAATAAATTAGTTGGAAATAATGAGTGTGAAGCCGTATTAGAAAGTTTTATAAGTGGTCCAACTTTTGAAATGAAAGGGCTAAAAGCTTTAGTAAGTATCATAGGAGGAAAATCAACAAGTTTAGAAATTATTAATAGAAATATTAAAGTGAGGCCTGGACGTTCTATTGAGATAGTTCAAAATGATTTAGTAAAGATTAACAATGGTAATGATAATTTAATTTCAACTTTCTCAATATCTGGTGGTTTTAAGGTACCCAAAATTTTAGGAAGCAAGTCTACAAACCCTAGTGTTAAAATGGGAGGCTTCAATGGGGGTTTTCTTGAAGACGATATGCTTTTATATCTTAATGATAATTTGTCTGATGCAGAAGAAAAAATAATACCTAACTTTTCTTCACCTCAAACTATAAAGAAGTTAAGAGTTATTTTAGGACCTCATGGGAACAAATTTGAGAAATCCCAAATTGATAAATTTTTATCAACTAATTGGGAAGTAACAAAAGATATCAATAGAATGGGCATTAAATTAAGTGGAGATGAAATTAAATCTACAGCTGGAAGAGATATGCTATCTGATGGCAACCAAATAGGCTCCATCCAAATAACTTTGAAGGGCGAGCCAATTATTTTATTACCAGATCGAGGAACTATTGGTGGTTATCCAAAAATTGCTACGATAATAAGTTCCGATCTTGATCAAATTTCAAATTTAAAAATTAGCGAAAAAATATACTTTGAAAGTATTGATGTATTAAGTGCACAAAATATCTCTGCTATTAAAAACAAAAAAATAGAAAAATTATTATCTTCAATTACAAAAATTTGATTACTTTTTTCAGAGGAGATAGATTAATCTCGTCTATAACTGAGCCTTCTCTCATAGATAAAATATTGATTACAAGCTGCGCTATATCATCTGGTTCAATTGCATTAGACTTTTCATCACCTGGCTGAAAATTTTTGTTTTTAAAAAAAGATGTTCGAACCATTCCAGGATTTATTAAACTGACGTGAATATTTTTTGAAGAGCTTTCTTCTCTTATTGACTGTGAGAAGCCACGAAGCCCAAACTTTGCTGCTGAATAAATACTTCCATTTTTACCACCTTTAATGGCAGAATCAGACCCTATATATATTATATTTCCTTTTTGTTTTTTTTTAAGAAGGGGTAATACCATACTTGAAATTAAAATATGCGATACAAGATTAGTAAAAATATAATCATCTATATTGTTAAAAGAAAATGTTTCCAATCCTCCAAAATCTCCGTAACCAGCATTACTAATTAAACCATCAATATCTGTATGGTCGTTCAAGATTTTTGAAAATTGTTTTATCAATATTTGTTTTTCTGATAAGTCGACAACGTATTTATGATAATTATTTGACTCTGGATTAAACTTTTTATGGTTTCTTGCTATACCAACTACACTAGCGCCATAATCAAGTAAAAAATTACTAATTGACCTGCCAATACCATCAGAACTTCCAGTAACTAAAATTTTCCTGCCTTTAATCATTTAATTTCAATATTCATTAATTTTCATAATTACATTTAAAAATTATACTCTTTGGTAGATGTTTTAAAGATATACTTTGACAGTAATCAGTCATTTCTTCTTCAACTTCTTTTTTATATGATATTACCTTATTATTTTGTTCAAATGGTCCAGTAAAAAGTTTTTCTTCCGGATACAGGTCAAAAATTTTATTATACATTGCAGAGGGAAATCTCAATGGACCATAACTTATTGAATGTACAGTATTAAGATTTAAAGAACTATATATTTCTTCATGAAGTTCTCGGTAGTAATCTTTCCAATTTTTCCCATATATCAAAGGGTCAAATCGCAATCCAATTTTCCAACCCATTTCTGATAATTTTTTTATAGTAGATATCCGTCTTTTAATTGAGGGTGTTTTTTTGTCTAATTCTAATGACATTTTATCAGGCATCAAACTATATGCCATTATGCAATTATCAATGGGGGTTATTTTATCTAAAGGCTTTATTTGAATGCTCTTTGTTCTAAACTCTAAAAGTGCTAAAGGGTTATCTCTAAAAAGAGGTAAGATATGAGATGCAAATCCTGTAATGTTCTCAAGTGCAAGAGAATCACAATCGTAACCAGAAAAAAATGTAATATTTTTATTTTTAGAAATTAAACTTTTAATTTCTAAATCAAAGTCTTCAAAATTTACAAATAATACAAAATTAGCTGAAGAATACATTCCCTGAAGAAAGCAATATCTACAATCATAAATACAATTATACATATGTGAAAAATAATAGTTCTCATTTCCACCTATTCCAAAACCTTCAGGAGCAGGCAGAACAAAACCTTTATGTTTTTTTGCTAATATAAGAGATGGATTTTTTTTTTGAATTTTAAAATTTTGATTTCTTTTATTAAATAGTTCACTGTATCTATCGATAGAAATTTTTCTAACATTTTTAAATTTTGATAAAATTCTTAAAGTACGATGGTGTTCTTTTATATCGTTTTCATAGTAAATTGTATCAATCAATACTGACCCCAATCTATAATATTTTCATCTAATGCCGTTTTTAATTTTCTAATTACGGATCTTCCATCTTTACATCCCCTAGCTATATCAATCAAATTTTTATTTGGGAAAATAGCAGTCCATTTTTTTGATAAATCAATCAAAATATATTTTTGTGAAACTGTAAAATTGAACATTGAAATGATCTCATCAAATTTATTTGGTAGTTTTTTTCTGGAGTGCTCTTCTTTTGATAGTTTAATATATTCAGAGAGGCAATCTTCAATGTAATCAAAATTTTCTTTAAAGAGATTATGAATATTAGCAGTATTAATTGCTTCCAATTTATTTCTTGAATTATCAGAAACAATTTTTATGATTAAAATAAGTTCATGGGTTGATACTTTGCTGATAGTTTGAAAAAAGGCCGCCCCCTCCATGTCAATCATATATTTATCTGAATAATTAGTTCCTGGTTTGTCCACTGTCATAAGTGTTGCATTGGAGAAATTATTCTTAGTTACTCTGCTTGGATAAAAAGTTTTCTTATTGTTATTTGAAATTATTTTATCAATTCTAAATATCTCCCCATAATTTTTCTCAAATCCAGCAATACCAATATTTATCCAAACGCTAGACTGCAGTTTGGTACTTATTTGATAAAGGTACATACTAGCTGCAGCTGAATTTACTTGGCCTACTCCAGAGATGGTCAGCCAAATATCCTGATTTTTACTTCTATATATCGGGAAAGGACCTTTATGATCAAATGAATATAATTTATATTTGCCTATAATTTCTTTTGCTTCAGCTCTAAGAGCTACAACCCAGCGAATTGATACTACGTTATTCATATTACTTATTCTAAATTTGAGGTATTAATATTTTTCCAGTAAAAAAGTTTTTCTTCGTATTTATTTATTATTGAAGAGTTATTTCTTTTATATGCACCATTAACAATAATTTTTAGTTTTTTGACAATGGTTTTGATTGCGTTAATTTTTTGGTCTGGTTTTAATTTATAATTTAAAATTAAGTTTTCTAAAGATTTTATTCTGAACCTATCCATTCCCCAATAAGTTTTAGATAATTGATCTTTATGACCGCCATATTTAAGTGTTAATTTTTGATTAATAAACAAAATTTTCTCTTGTGAACATATTTTTAACCATAGATCATAATCTTCACAAACAGGAAGACTTTCATCAAAGTATCCAACTTCTTTAAAAATATTTTTGTTAATTAAAACACTGCTTGGAGAAATACAACATAGTGATAAACAGTTATTAAATATATCTCCACCAAACTTTTGATGTTTTTTCATTTGATTAAATTTATTCCCATTTCTAATCCAAATTTCATCCGTGTGGACTAACCTGAATTGGTCTTGTGAAGACGCAAGAGCATTTTTTTGTTTTTCAAGCTTTGTTTTATCCCAAGCATCATCAGAATCTAATAGAGCTATCCATTGAAACTTTGAATGTCTAATTCCTTTGTTTCTTGCAGCACTTACACCTAATTTTTTTTCAATCAATAATCTAATTGATGGGTAACGTTCTCTTAATAATTTTGTTGTCCCATCTGAGGATCCATTATCAACTACAATTATTTCTGATGGTTGATAGGTTTGGTTTAAAGCAGAATCTAAGGCTCTTGGCAAAGATCCTATTCTATTAAAAGTAGGAATAACAATTGAAATTTTATAGTCTTCAATTTTCATTGATACACTGCCTAATTTATAGTTATATTTTTAAAAATTCCTTTAATTATGTTTAATGAATTCGAAGTTAAATATATAGTTACTAATAATAAATATTTAAGAAATTAAAAACCCTTCGTAATTATTGTCAGCAACTTCATCACAAATAATTTTATATTTGTTCAGACCACCTGAATATGGAATAAAGCCCTTTGGTTTACCTTTGATATTTGTTCCGAGATACCATGAATTTTTTGTTTTTAGAAACATTGTTTTTTTTGCTTCTTCAGCAACCTTTTTTGACCACAAATCAGCAGACTTTTGTAAAGCTTCAATCTTTTGTTTTTTATTTTTAATTAAGTTTGAAATACAATTTGTAATCCAGTCAACATGTTGTTCAATAGCTCTTGGCATGTTTGTTAGAACTGACGGACTTCCAGGACCAGTTATTGTAAATAAGTTTGGGAAATTAGGTATCTGTAAACCTAGGTAACTATTTGGTTTTTTATGCCATTCTGATGATAGTTTCTTCTTGTTTGCGCCAGTTATGTCCATATTTAGAAGTGAACCTGTTATTGCATCAAACCCAGTCGCAAATATAATCATATCAAGCATTAGGTATTTATTATTTATAGTTAATCCAGATGCGCTAACACTTTGAAATTTTGATGATTTAAGATTAATTATCTCTACGTTATTCTGGTTAAATGTTTTGTAATAACTTGTATCAAGAGCAGGCCTTTTTGAACCAAAGGGATAATCTAAATCAATAAGATTTTTTTGTGCAGAGGGATTTTTGACTATTGTTTTTATCTTATTAATAATAAATCCTGATACAATAGAATTTGCGTAATCATCATAATTTATATTTGAGAAAGTATCACGAAAACTTAGACCACCAGTCGACCATGACTTTTCTAAAGTTTGAATACACGCTTTCAATTTATCTTGTGTGATTGGAATATTACTATGTTTCCAAGGGTGACCGTGTCTATTATTTATTGATATATTTTTTAATTCATCAAAATTAATTTTATGTTCTTTTAATTTTTTTAGTGATAATTTGTGGTTGTTAGCTGGTATACTATAATTTGCTGTTCTTTGAAAAACAGTTAGGTGTTCTGCTTCTTTTGCTATTTCAGGAATTATTTGTATTCCTGAAGATCCAGTTCCAAAGACTGCAACTTTTAACCCTTTAAAGTCTATATTTTCTTTTGGCCATTTAGCTGAATGTAAAATTCTTCCTTTAAAATTTTCTATACTATTAATTTTCGGAGTGTTTGGCTTGGATAGGCATCCAACAGCTGTTACTACAAATCTAGATTCAATACTTTTACCATTTTCTAAAACTATTTTCCATTTATTTAAATCCTCTATATAATTCATCTTAATTACTTTTGACGAAAGACTAATATTCTTATTTAAATTTAGTTCTTTGGCTACAAACTTTAAGTAATCCTGAATTTCACTTTGTGCTGGATATCTCTCAGTCCAATTCCATTTATTATAAATTTTTTTATCAAAATAGTAACAATAAGCCTGACTTTCGGTATCACATCTTGCTCCCGGATAACTGTTCCAGTACCATGTTCCTCCTATTTCATCACCCATCTCAAATAAATGGCAATTTAAATTTAACTTATCTCTGAGCGAGTGAAGTTGGTAAAGGCCTGAAAAGCCAGCACCTATTATAATGACATCTAACATACTATTTCTTTTAAAATTATATTATAATTGTATTGCAAAATTAATTTTATCAAAGCAAATTAAATTAAATTTTATGTTCATTAATTTTATTTCTTATGCAATTTGGATCCTTTAAATTAGATAAAGCGAAGGGTTCAATTCTTGCGCATTCCTTAAAATTAAAAAATCTAAATATAAGAAAAGGAACAATAATTACTCAGGAGCATATTAATGAACTCGTTAAAAACAATATTAATTCTATAGTTTGTGCAAAACTAAGTAATAATGATATTGAGGAAAATAAAGCTGCAATAATAATTTCTAAA
>Ga0163179_10002660_pt1 | contig 12362 bp, 1 predicted proteins | sample AtlANTMetagenome_FD_109643 | JGI IMG/M metagenome (GOLD analysis project Ga0163179, IMG submission 109643) | Marine eukaryotic phytoplankton communities from the Atlantic Ocean - Atlantic ANT 2 Metagenome | ecosystem: Environmental > Aquatic > Marine > Oceanic | place: North Atlantic Ocean...
ACAAGTACCACATTCATCTAATACAGCATCTCCACCAAATACACCTGCACAATCTGCAATACAGTCATTTGATGGATCATTATCACAAGTACCACATTCATCTAATATTGCATTGCCAAAAGGAACTCCATTACAATCTGCACAAGAGCTATATTCACAAGAACCATCTTCATCAGTAGCTAAAGAATCATAGTTACATGAATTAATATCTGTACAACCATCAATTTCATCACTCTCACACACACCATCACCATCGGCATCATTTTCAGGATCATTTGGACAAGTATCATTATTATTGTCAGCAAAAGTTCCAAATTCACCAGAAGGATTAGAACATGAGGTTAATGAAAAACCATCAGAATCCCCTAAACCATCACCATCAGTATCAAAGTACCAAGTAGATGGAGAAATACAAGATCCATCATCTTCAGTTGCATTTGAATCATAATTACACGCTAAGTTATCAGTACAACCATTTACTTCATCACTTTCACATACTCCGTCACTATCTTCATCATTTTCTGCATCATTTGGACAAGAATCTTCTTCATCACAAATTAAATCCCCATCAATATCATTGTTACAATTTCCATTACAATCATAAATACCCTCAGCATAAATACAAGAAGCATCATCAAAAGTTGCATTTGAATTATAATTACATGCTAAGTTATCAGTACAACCTGGAATAGATGAAACCTCTCCTTCAAAACTTGCACTTATAATCATACCAAATGCATTTAAACCGTATGTATTTGAGAATCCTCCTACAGTTTGCCATTCTACTGAACTTGCTTCAAAAGTTTGCCCATATATATTCGCAAATAAAGTGTAGGCTTCCCCTGAAGCAAAACCATCTTTTTCAGTTGTTTGAGTGTCATCTCCCCAAGCAGCCATTGCAATATTATTACCTGTCCACTCTTCTAAACCACCACAAGAATACTGACCATTATCGTCCGTAAAAAATACTCCTAAATAAGCACCTACAGGAAAATCTTCTCCGTTGAAGGTTACCATGCTTACATTTGGACCTTCTGGAGTAATTGCTATAGTTGCATTAGCACCTGTATTAGGTTCTTCCCAAATTAAATTATAACATGAACCATCATCAAGTGTTGCTTCAGAATTATAATTTACAGCAGATTCATCAGTACAACCTAGTATGGCAGTAAGTTCACCAGTAAAATCTGCACTTAATAATTGTCCAAAACCATTTGCTATAAATGTTTCTGAAAAAGGAGGGGAACTATTCATAGATGATATATCTGCACTGAATGATTGTCCTCCTATTTGTAGTCCCCAAATAAATTCATCACCAGCAGCAAATCCATTATCTAGACCTGATTCTGAGGCCATAGCAGCTATCGCTAATTGATCTCCAGTCCAAGGCTGATATCCAGCACATTGTAAATTACCTGAATCATTAGTGAAAAACACACCAACTAAAGAACCAATTGGAGGTTCTTGACCATTAAAGGAAACAACGTTAACACCAACCTGAATTGTCATATTTGCATCTGTTACAGTAAAAGTCCAATCATCAGGAATTGGAAGTGGAAAAGTACAAGAACCATCATCTTCATTTGCTAAAGGATTATAGTTATCAGCTGTAGCATCAGTACAACCTGAAACTACAGAATTAACACCACATGAATCACAAGTTACTGGGCATGCATCTGATATATTAAATCCATTGTAAGCACCATCACAAGTAAAAATCATTACAGCAGTTGCACAATCTATTGGATCCATAGCAGCGTCATCATCTAAACACTCATCATTTGAAGGGCATGAATCACAAGTTACTGGACACGCATCTGAAACTAACATATCATTCCAAGTCCCATCACAACCAAAAACAGCAAGAGCTGTTGCGCAATCCATTGGACTCATTAATGTATCATCATCTAAACATTCATCATTAGATGGACATGTATCACAAGTTACTGGACACGCATCTGAAATTAAAATACCATTATAGTCACCATCACAATTGAAAACAGCAATTGCTGTTGCACAATCTGTAAATGGTGGAATTAAAGAAATATCATCAGAACATTCTGAGACAGTTGCTATAGATAAAGATAAAACTTGACCAAATCCATTAGCAATAAATGTATCAGAAAAAGGAGGGTCACTATTCATGGTGGAATCAAACAAATAAGAGTCTCCAGTTTCAGTGTCATACATAGCCCACTGAATTACTTCACCTGAAGCCATACCATTATCCATTCCAGATTCTGAGGCCATTACAGCTATAGCAAGTTGATTACCTGTCCAAGGTTGATATCCAGCACATTGCAAATCACCTGCATCATTTTCAAAAAAGGCACCTATCAAATCTCCAATAGTACAATCTACACAAACATCAGATCCAACTTGAACTGTCATATTTGCATCAGTTACAGTGAATTCAAATACTAAATTTGCTTGAGAGTAAGAGAAATTAAAAAATAAGGTTAAAGCCAAAAGTATTGACTTAAAAGTATATAATTGCATATTCATATTTAGGTATTTTTTTATTTTATTATCTAATCATAATTATCTTTTGATATATATATATTCCCTTGATAAGTTTCTTTTGTTTGGCTTGCTTCATTAAATAAATCAAGAACAAAATAATAAACTCCATCAGAAACTATTTCATTATTTAAATCATTTATTCTTCCATCCCAAAGAACTTTATCCGAACTAAAACCATTTTGAGCATGAACGACATAACCCCATCTATTATAAACAGTGAAAACTAAATTTTTATGTAATTGTGGATCCAAACCTTGTATAGAAAAATAATCATTATTTCCATCACCATTAGGTGACAATGAATTAGGTACAGTTATTGGACAAGAAAAACCAACACTGAAATTAGCTACAGTGTCGCATAAGTGATAAGCAAAATCATACATTCCCCATGAATCAACTGTAAAATCTATAGTATTAGGTGTTTCATTATCAATAATAACATTTCCTGGACCATCAATAAATTCAAAATATCCATTATCAATATTATCAGGAATATCTGCAAAAACACTTGAATTTTGGATACAATCATAATAAGTAATAGCAAAGTTTGCATATGGATTTTTCCTAAAATCAACAACAACTTCATCATATGAACCACAAGAAGTGTACATAAATGTATATGTACCATAGTTTGATACTGTAACAATAGGATTAATTGAATTTATATCATCAAATTCTGCTGTTTCATCATTGGGTGTTGAAACAACGGACCAAAAACCCTCTTCACCAGAATTATTTACAAGAAGTAAAAATGTAGAAAATTCACAAAATACATCTGGAATGTCTGCAATTTGAGGCGGACTAGTATTCATTTCAAATAAAATTGAGCTTTGTAAACCACAATCATCAGTGTAAATTAATTCATATTCACCATAGTCAGAACATTGAACAGTAGTAATTTGATTATTGGGATTACCAAAAATTATATTACCGGGCCCTGAAAATGACCATACTCCATCTCCAAATCCACCTGAAGAGGAAGCAGAAAATTCTTCTAGGCAAGATAAATCTTGTGGAACAAATAAAAATATTGGCTCTATTTCTGGATCATAAACATTAAATATTTGAGATGATTCACAATTAAATTGATCTATAATAGTAACTTCATACTGACCTGCGAATAAAGTATTAGGATTTACAGGGTTACCATCCATATCGCTCCAAATTTGAGAATAAGGGCCTGTTCCACCAGAAATATTAACAACAGCTTGACCTGAATTATCTAAAGGGCAAAATGGATTTGTAACATCTACACTAATTTGCAATAATAAAGGTTGTGTTATCTCAAAATCTTCAAATACCTCACAACCATTTGAATCAATTACTGAGAATATATAATTACCAGCTGGTATAGCATCTAAGTCGGTAATATTATCTGTATTTATATTATAAGGGGGAGTTCCTCCAGAAATATTTATTTCTGCGTTACCAGAAGCATCTCCATAGCAAAATAAAACATCTTCAGTTGTAATATCTAAAATAAGTTCTTCCGGTTCATTAATTATAAATGATGATGAAAATTCACAACCATTAAAGTCAGTTACTAAAACATTATAATCACCACCTTGTAAAGCATTAGGATTGAAGCCAAACCAATTTTGATTATACGGCGGTGTACCGCCATTTATAGTTAAGTAAGCAGAACCACTATCATCTCCAAAACAAGTAGTAACATCAAATGTATTTACAGAAAAGGTAAGAACATCAGGTTCTTCAATAAGAATAGTAACATCTTCTTCACAATTATAAAAATCAGTAATTATTAGTGTATACTCTCCAGGACTTAAGTTATTAATATTTGGAGTGTTTACGCCATTTGACCAGTTATAATTAAAAGGGGGCATGCCTCCAGAAACAATAATATCAATTGAACCATCATTTTCACCAAAACAACTTATATTTTGAGAGTTAATATCAATACTAATTTGCTCTTGCTCTGGAACAGTAAAAGAAAAATTATAACTACAGCCTAAATCATCAATAATTTCAAGTGAATAATCTCCTGAAACTAAATTATCAATATCTTCATTATTACTTGTAAATCCATTTAAAGAAGACCAATTATAAAAATAAGGGGGAAAACCACCATTTAAATCAATATTTATAGACCCATCATTTCCTCCTGGACACGTAACTGTTTCAATATTTTGATTAAAAATATCAACTGCATCTGGTTCTGATAAATTAATTATTATATCAATAGAACAGCCATTTTGATCAAATACTTCAACAGAAAAATCTCCAGCAGGTATATTTAGCAAATCTTCATCATTTGATCCATTAGACCATTCAAATTGATATGGTGGCACACCACCATCAATAGTAATATCAATAAACCCATCACTTCCTCCACTACAGGATACACCAAAGCCTCCATAATCTGAATGAACTTCTGAAATAGTTAATGAATTTGGAGGCTCGGTAATTATAAATGATGTATTTACAGAACAGCCATTAAAATCAATAACTTCAACTGCATAAGTACCAACACCCAAATTATCTACATCTTCAGTTAAAAATCCATCATCCCATAGTATATTATATGGTTCTGTTCCACCAACAATAGTCATATCAATTTGACCATCGGAGGAGCCAAAACATGAAACACCAAATCCACTATAATCACTTGTTGAACCAAAAATTGTTAATAACTCAGGCTCTTCAATAGTTATTACATCATTAAATACACAAAAATTCTCAGTATTAGTTACTTGAAGAAAATAATCACCAGAATATAAAAAATCAATATCTTCATTTGAGCTTGAAAAACCACTTGGACCAGTCCAAAAATATTCATAAGGTCCTTCACCAACTTGAGTAACTTCAATTGAGCCATCATTTAATCCAAAACAAGTAACAGCAAAAGTATCAACAGAAACTAATGGTTCGGCAGGCGGATTTATTGTAAATGGTATCGTAAATAAGCAATCATCAAATGTATCTTCTACAATTAAATAATAATCATTTGGCTCTAAACCTGTTAAACTGAACGGTCCGATTATATTATTATTTGCAACTATAACATTTCCAAATGGATCCATCCATGTAAGATTCCATGGGCCTTCTCCATCAGGAGTGACAAATGCTAATCCTTCCGGAGTTTCACAAGTTGGTTCAACAATTATTAACTCTGTTTCATCACAAGTTGGACAATTTAAATTTGCGTAAAAAAACAAGGAGGAATCATCTACACACCCTTCTTGGGTGTAACTTCCAGTTTCACTATCTGAATAGTTTGTTATTTCCATTACTAAACTAGCTCCATTATCAGCAGGAGGACATTCTTTAACTGTGATTTGCCAACAAAAAGTCCATGAACCACCACCACCATCTCCATAATTATCACCTGGATTTCCATTTAGCGCTCCCCCACCCGATGCTGCATCAAACCACCAACCTGGATTTGTAACTAAGTTGCCACTGTTTTCACCAACGACATTATCTGTCCAAATCCATTCTCCATCTAAATCGTTTACAGGTTGAGGTTGACCGACTGGAACTAATGTATTTTGGTCCCAACCTGGACCAAAAAGAGGAACAATTCCATGCATCCAATTATTATTATTATCTGCTAACCCGCCATCATAGTTTTCAATAGTATAACAAAATTCTATCACTTGTCCAGGAAAATATGTTGGATTACCACCAGTAAAAGGATCTGACATCGGAGGAGGAGAAGTTACTAACACATCCTCAACAATACATTGTGATTTTGCATTATAAAATGCAAAAAAACAAATGGTAAATAAGAATAATATTTTGTTTTTAATAAACATGCTACTTTAAATTAAAACCTATTAATTATCTTTTAATAGTTATTCTTCCTGTTATAACCTGCCCTTTAATAGGCTCAATTATATAATAATAATCTGCAATCGGTAAATCTTTATTTTGAAATTTACCATCCCAATAATCTTTATTATCTATTGAGTAAAAAACTCTTTGTCCCCATCTGTTATATACTTGAACAGTTGCATCAACAAGATAATTTTCACCTCCAATAATCCAAAAATCATTATAACCATCTCCATTAGGAGTAAAACCTGATGGAATCTCATTACAATTTTGATTTTCTGCTTCTAATTCTAAAACTAAATTACCTTGACAGCCTTCATGATCAGTAATTAGGAAATCATATGTTCCTGGAGATATATTTTCAATATCAACACCATAATCATTATCTAATATTGGTGACGAAATACTGTACGGCTCTAAACCTCCTTCAATAGATAAAAAGATTGCACCATCGAAAGAATATTCACATGATGGTTCTATAGTTTCGAAACTAATATCAAATTCAGCAGGGCCTCCCAAATCAACATAAATAATATTTGAACATGATGTATCATCAATAATTTCTAAATAATATGAACCTTGAAAAAGCTCATCTATACTTAAATAATTGTAGTCTTCAACGAAAGATACTATTGTATCTGAAGAATCATAAAAATAAATATCATAAGGAGGAACTCCTCCAAAAACTTCAAATTCAAACGAACCATCATTTGCACTAAAACATGATGTTTCGTCAATAGTTATATTTGCCAGTATTTCATCTGGGGAACCAACCTGAATAATTTGACTAATAAGACAGCCATTTAAATCATAAAATAAAAGCTGATAATCGTCCGATGGTATTTGATCTAAAAATAAATTAGTTTCGTTTGAATTCAATTCAGAGATTAAGATATCTCCTGAACTATTCGAAACTGTGTAAGAATAAGGAGCTAATCCTCCATCTATATCTAAAGCAAATGCACCATCACTATAACCATAACATGAAGCATTAGTTATACTTAAATCTTCAATTATCATTTCATTGGGTTGTGTTAAAATTACATCTGATAAAAATATCTCACATGAATTAAAATCTTGAACTTCAATAGAGTAATTTCCTATTCCTAAATTATTAAATGTATAAGAAACTTGAAATAATTCATTTAAATCACCATTGTAGGTAACATTTTCTACTTCTAGTTGATTTCCTTGATCATCATTTAAAACAAAAATATAATTACCTGACCCACCAGTAACAAAAGCAGTTATTATTCCATCAGTTGCATCAAAACAACTAACACTATAGCCATTATAATCATTACTTTGATTATCTAAGTTAAAATCACTGATACTAACACCTAAAGACAATAATTCTGGACTAGGTAATAATATACTTTGATATCCAACACAATTGTTATTATTATCAATAATTTCTATATAATAATTTCCAGCAGATAAATTAGATAAGCCAGGGTTATTACTTTGAAAACCATTAGGACCAGTCCATGAATAAGTATACTCGCCTGTCGCACCAGTTACAGAAATATTAATCCAGCCATCAGATGCTCCAGTGCAAGAAACACCAAAACCATTGAATTGAGTAACAGACGTGATAGGAGATATTATAATTTCATCAGGTTCATTTAAAGATATTTCTTCATTAACTTGACATCCATTATCGTCCTCAATAATTAAGGTATAAATACCAGCTGCTAAATCTTCAATAAAAGCTTCATTTGAAGAAAATCCATTAGGACCAGTCCATGAATAAGAAAAAGGTGGAAAATCTCCTTCAGCTATAGCATTAATAAAACCATTTGAGCCTCCATTACATGATATATTATATCCATTATAATTAGATGTTGTGTAAGAAAATGGTATTTCATCAGGTTGTGTCATATAAACTTCAAATTGAACTTGACAGCCATTCGCATCTGTAGCAATTTCAGAAAAATAACCTGTTTGTCCATTTGGACCAATAGCAGAATTTGCAATTGAAATCACAGTTCCATTAGGACCCCCTGTGCCATCAGGATCAATGCCAGTAGGAAAACTATAATTATATGGTGAACCTGTTTCAAAAGGTACACCACCAGACCATGTTAAAAGAATATCACCCTCTCCTCCATAACAAGGTATTTCAACTATTTCAGCATTAAAAACTAAAGGATCAGGTTCTTCTAAAATATAAATTTCAGATGATTCACATCCATTTGAATCAATTACGGAAATAATATATGTTCCAGATTGTAAATCATTTAAATCTTGAGTATTTTCACCATTTGACCAACTATATGTATAAACACCAGAGCCTCCAGAAATAGTTAAATCTATAAAACCATCGTTTCCTGAATTGCATGAAATACCATAACCATTGTAATCTGAGTAACTAGCAGATATTTCTAATGGTTCAGGCTCAGTAACTTCAAAATCAATATTAATAACACAACCATTATCATCAACTATGTTTACTTGATAAAAGCCAACTCCAACATTATTTAAATCTTCTGTAACTTCACCATTAATCCATTCATAAGAATAATTACCTGTTCCTCCACTTATTTCCAAATCTACTATAGCATCAGTAGCGCCATTACAACTAACATTAAAACCGTTATAATCTGTTAAATTAACAACTGATTCAAGCGCAGGAGGTTCAGATAAAATAACAGTTGTAGAAGAAAAACAGCCTAAAGTATTAGGATCATCTGGATTATAATTTGAATCCCAAACAGTAATATTATATTCACCTGCTGGCAAATTTTGTGTTTGGTTAGATCCAGCATTTATAATCTGATTATCTTCGTTTAACCAAAAATAATTATATGGGGGTGTACCACCTGAAACAGAAATATTTATAAAACCATTTTCTTCACCATAGCACTGAACTCCGTATCCATTGTAATTTGATGAAACAATATCATCAATTTGTACAGGGGACACATCAGGAACTTCAACTAATTGAACGTATACACTACAAGATGTACTTGGATTTCCCGAATCAAAATTTTGATCGAAAAGGAAAATTGTATAGTTTCCTGGTGGAACATCTTCTAAAATATTTGAAGTACTTATTTCATTACCATCTTCATCAACCCATGAATAAGTATAACCACCTGCTCCTCCTTGAGCTAATACTTCAACAGATGCGTCAGATAAACCACTACAAGATGGTGGTGATATATTAAAATTAGCTTCTAAAGGATTAGGCTCTTCAATTAAAAAGTTTTCCTCAATTTCACAACCATTTGTATCAAGAATAGTAAGTGTGTAGTTCCCTGGTAGTAAATCAGTAAATTCAATTTCTGTATCACAAGGTATCTCAACAATAAAAGGAAGAATTACATTACCATCGCCATCAAAATAATTTGCACCTAAATCATTTAGAAAAGTAGAATTTGCTGTTATTGATAAATTAGAAATACCGTCTTGAGCATATAAAAAGGCATTTGACATATTTTGATTGTTTTCGCAACCATCACAAAAGAGTGGAAGTCCAAGTAAATCAAAAGTACTTTGAGAAATCAATTCACCATTAGACCAATTTGTTAAAGAAGAAAAATCTGGATATCCACCTTGATTGAGTTCATCAGTGTTCATTCCAACCCACCATTGATTAATCATAGATAAATCAGAATTTTGATCATTTACACATGTAATACCATTTAATTCACAATCTTCTAAAGAATTAGTTCCATTCAATAATGTCCACGCTTCATTGTATTCATTTAATGTCACTAAATGTCCACCAAAAGCTTGAGCCCAATTATTTGCCAAATCCCATGTTGTTTGAAAAGTAGATACAAAATAATGACTACCTGCATTTAGATATATATCTGGATAATCTTCATTTAGTAATGTTTGGGTATTTCCAATGAATGGATCTAAGTATATAAGTTCTGGAATACTTGTCTCTATTTCAGAGCAACCTAATAATCCTCCAGATTGAATAGTTATACCATCACTGTTTTGTAATGAAAAAGTATATGGACCAACTCCTCCTAATACAGAACTACTAATTACTCCGTTATTAGCACCATTACAACTAATTTCATATCCATTATAGTCTGAAGTCGTTGAATTTACTTGAAGAGGAATATCTGGGCATACAACTTCAAACTCAGTTACGTACGAACAGTTTTCATTAGAAATAGAAATTGTATATGTTCCACTTATTGCTTCGTCTATAATTATTTCAGTGGCATCTGCTTGTGTATATATTGATGTTGTATATATTGATTGAATAGCAGAGAGACCATTAGGTACAAAAACCGTTTCAAAACCAGGCAACTCTTGATATGAAACTTCAGTGTTATATATAGTTCCAGCATCAGGACCTGTTTGATCTAAAACTAAAAATATCATTTCATCTCCACTTTGGAAACCTTCTATTTCTGGAATTGTTAAACCATCGTCACCGCATCCAGCCATTGCATCAGTTACTCCTAACCAAGTTATTACATTAGAACAAGTGTAATCTCCATTTTCATTAATAAAAAATAAACCTATTTGATCACCAATATTTATATCAGTACTATTTGGGAAAATTGTGTTAGGAAAAGCTATTGAATTATTAGAAGCACAAGCATTTGAATTTTCTTGAAAAACTAAAGAGCCAGCATCAGCATTTATAATATTTTCATCATAAATTATTTCTTGACCGTTATCAATAGAAACATCAAAAATACCCTCTCCGTTAATAGCATACTCAATTACAGCAGGGTCTCCATAACATGTAGGAACTGAAATTACATTAATATCTACACTAATTTCATCTAAAGTAACAATTGAATATTCATAAGGCCCAGCAGGGGGACAACCACTATCATCAAAAACATAAACCGAATAATTTCCAGGTAATAAATCTGAAATATCTTGATTAGTTTCTTGACCTATTGGAATTAATCCTCCATTGGAGGCGGTCCAAACATATGCATAATTACCATCTGGAAATGGTTGACCTCCCGTAACATTTATATCTAAAAAACCTGTAGGCTGTCCAGAGCAGACACCCAATGTGCTACTTTCCGAATCCAATGTTGCAAATAAAGTTGATAAATTATCTACTGACAAAATACTAGAATTTATTGGGTCACATTGGGGATCAAATACTTCAACATAATAAAAACCTATTGATAAACCATTAAAGATTCCTGTTGAATTTGTATTTATAATTGTATTATTTTCATCAAATAAAGAAAAAGTATAGTTTCCAGACCCTCCTGATGCTTCAATATTAATTGAACCTAAAGAACTACCTAAGCAAGTATCAAATGAACTTTCTGATGATATACTTAAACCATCTGCTCCTTGAATCTCATATGAATCGGCAAAATCGCAACCACTTCCATCATTAACATTAAGATTATAAACGCCAGGACTAAGATTAAACAAATTATTATCTGTACTAATAAATCCATTAGGACCATTCCAATTATATTCATAAATCCCATCACCGCCTGAAAAAGATAATTGAATAGAGCCATTATCTAACCCGCAACTTGCATCAATTATTTGACTGTTATCTATATTTATTGGTGATATATATTCTAATTCAAATGTATATGGCTGACTACAAATGCCTGGATTGTCACCTGCGGCAACATGAGAGACTAGAAGAGTATACTCGCCATCACCATATAAAGTTGGATTAAATTCAAAAGTTATTGGAAGTTCATTATTGAAAGCATAAGAAATTAGACTATTTTCATTATCCTCAAAATATATAGAAAAAGCATAATACCATCCGTTTGCTGCGTTAGGATCTTCAAAGTTTTCTTCCGATGAAGGATCATTTGAACCATTAATATCTAAAATTGTAACTTCAGCTAACTCCTCTCCACACAAAGGAGGAATAATTTCATAATTTACTATAAATTCATTTGGTTCAGTTATTATAATTGGAGGACTATTTTCAGTAACTAAATTATCATCTGTTACAGAAACGAAATATGTGTCTGCTGACAAATCAAAAATATCTTCATCATTAGAGATGATATCTCCATTTGAATTAGTCCATTCATATATATATGGTGGTTGACCACCAGTAACATTTAAATCTA
>Ga0163179_10002661_pt1 | contig 12360 bp, 17 predicted proteins | sample AtlANTMetagenome_FD_109643 | JGI IMG/M metagenome (GOLD analysis project Ga0163179, IMG submission 109643) | Marine eukaryotic phytoplankton communities from the Atlantic Ocean - Atlantic ANT 2 Metagenome | ecosystem: Environmental > Aquatic > Marine > Oceanic | place: North Atlantic Ocean...
CAATTCCCGCCCTTTGTGCAACATATTTGCCGATAGCCATATCAGAACTAAAGATGCTATCGAGGGTGTCATCAATATCAACAAGAACACAACTAGCAAACTGTCTGAGTGGTGTTCGCACTCCTGCCATGATTGGCGTTGGGATGTTGAGTCGGTGTCTGGAGATTGCGTCATAGTACCTCTTGACAAAAGACATCCTAGTGTCTTTGGAGTATTCTTGGAAGATAGTCAGAGCAATCATCATATACATGAACTGCGGAGTTTCATAAACTCCACCAGTGCTTCTATCTTGCACCAGATATTTATCAGCAACCTGTCTTAGACCAGCATATGTAAACAAAAAGTCTCGTTGATGATCAATATATCCATTTGCCTTAGCAATTTCCTCCTTTGAATACTTGAGGAAAATTTCTTTATCATAAACCTCACTGTTCGTGCAGTTCATAATATGATCTTCTAGATGAGGAAGTTCCCTCATCTTTCCATAAAGACTTTTGCGAATGGAAAATAGAAGAAGACGTGCAGCTACGAATTGATAATTGGGATGATCCAAATCAATCAAATCAGAAGCAGACTTAATTAAGATTTCTTGAATCTCTCCAGTAGTAATACCATCATAAAACTGAATCCCAGACTTCATTTCAACCTGAGAAGCAGATGTCCCTGCAAGATTAGTACATGCTTCTTCGACCATGATGTGCATCTTATCTAAGTCAAGGGGTTCAATTCTTCCATCCCTTTTTTTAACTTTAGTGCCATTGCTCATATTTTCTTCCAAGTGGTAAATTTAAGTTTTGCTTCTAAACCAGAGTATGTATTTGATTCTATCACGGACTGAACGTCCAGTCCAGACATCACCATGTCATTTATATCTTTGTCATCTATGCTCTCAGGCCAGATAACTACTGAGTCACCAGTATCGATTGTTTTTGATAATCGGTTGGTGATTTCTCTGTTGCGGGGTTCGTTATCATAAATCCAAACAGGATTGCTAATCCCCCAACGGCGCACATCAGCGTCAGCTCCACACATAGCAATCGCATTGCGAATGAACGCGCTGTCGAATGGCCCTTCTGTAACGTAGACTGGAGCATCTGTTCTGACGTTATCCAGTCCGTAGATTTTCGGTGCATCATCATCAAACATTACGGTTAAGTATTTAACAGGGTTAGGATCTATTGCCCTTCCCTGAAGTCCAATTAAGTTCTTTTCATAATAGAGAGGAATGACAATTCTTTCCTCATCATACTGTGTACTATCAAAAGTTGGTTTAAGACTGTTTACAAATTTTTTAAATTCTTCAGCATAGTAGAAATTTTCTGCATCTAATTTTCTTGCTGCAAGATATCCTGCAGGCCTGGGATGATCAGATGCCTTAGGTAGTTTGATCTTTGTCTTAAACTTTGGTGCCTCAAACTTAAAGATAGGTTCTTCTATTACTGTTCCCCTACCACTACTATTCGTTTTGAATCTTTCAAATATGTACTGCTTATGAAGAGCAGGATCAAGTTGCTTCAAAAAATTACTAAAAGTCATTGAAGCACCACAGTTGTGACACTTAAAGTTCACATCTGCTTTCATCGCATACAAATATCCCCTTGTCTTGGATTTGTTCTTTTTAGAATCCCCACAGATAGGGCACCTGAAATTATAGAGATTGGACTTTATTCGCTTAAACTTTTCCAGTCGAGAAGATAAAAGCCCAATAAATTTTGAATCAACGTGATTCATTCACAGAGGCAACCACTGGTGCTACTATAGCACTTTCTGCCTCACTTAACAAGGGTCTTAACGTTTTGATTGCTTGAGGGTTGGTAAACACTAATATTGCTCCCAGTGCTCCGATACCAATCCAAAGTTTCCGTTCCAATAATGAAAGTCGTTTAGTAGTGTTGTCATGATCGAGGTCCATTTTATCACGGAGTTTGTCGATTTTATCAAACAACACTGAGTCGATTTCTTCTTGCTTCGATATTCTTTCCTCATGAACCGCTAACATGCGCGACACATTGTTATTTACCTCGGCAAGTTTTTCGATTGCAGAATCTAACCTTGATACGAATGTCTCAAAGTATTCAAGTCTTTCTTCTAGAACTGCAACTCTCACTTGCTCAGCCATCTTTAGGTCTCCACATCTTCCTCAGACCTTTTTGATAGATGTATTTCTTTTTCTTTCTTACTGGAGGATCATCTCCTGCCTCTACCGTGCCAGCAATTTTCCCACCACCAACATTGTTGGTAGGAGGTGCTGCCACCGCCTGTTCGCGAATGATATCAATTATCCTGTTGAGTTTCTTCTCGTTCATAGATTTTATTGAGTTCCTTTAAACAATCTAAATCAACTTGAATATCATGAATATAGCACTTTGGATACTCAGGTAGTCTGTTCAGAAACAGAATAAACGTTTTCATCACAGACCATAGATCTCTATCAATCTTATAAAAAAGCATTGGAGTAGTGGCCTCCCCAAAAATGTTATATAAAATTATGAAATGATTAAGCAATAAGTGAGTTTTGAGGACTCCAGTATTTTTATACCGTTTCAATAATCTCTTTATATACTTAAAGTGATTAATATCTCGGTCGAAGTCCTCTTTAGTTACTGCTTGGGGATTTTCATAATTTTTAATTGCGAATATAAGGAAATTGTCCTCATTCAATTCATTAAAAATCATATCATATTAGTAAATTATGCTTGATTGGTAGGATATGGAATACCTGTTCCAACACCTGCGGTTGCAATACCTGACATTGCGACCAAGATTTCTTTCTTAACTCTCAGAGTTCCATCATCTTGGGTATAGGTTGTAATACCAACCCAACCTTCGCCTGGCTTATAGAAGGCACTTGTAGTAGTTTCTTGTGGTTGACCTGAAGCAGCAGTACCAATACCGTACACCAGAGAATCACTATCTCCACCTGCAGTTGCACTCAGAGTAGAGTTGGAGTTTCTGTATCTGTCTCCCTGGAGATTTTGAGTACACCAAATAGGCATCTCAGATACGGTGAATGATGTTCCAAGGAACTTAGAGTCTGCCAAACTGGTTACACCAGTTCCAACAAGAGACTCACTACTTGCAACAGTACATCTTTCAGTTGTTGCAACAGAAACGACCACAACATCACCAAAATACTTAGCAACACCAGCGCCACGTCTACCAATCCTGATAACATCTCCTTCACCAGCATGACCGGTTTCTCCCCATTGGGTATTGCTACCAAATAATGTCAAAGCATCATATCCATGTGCTGTATAAGCATAGTTAAAATTAGTAACGAGGCCAACTGCACCGTCTGCGCCTTTGGTATTCTTGCTATCGTTATTACCCCAAAGTGCCATGTCTTTCTCTCTATGAATTTAATTGCTATAAGATATTTATAAAAAGCGATTACTCGCCTTCTCGGTTCTTAATTGCCTTAGTAACGACTTCTAGGAGTTGATCATCCATCTCAGTTTTAGTCAATTTGACTGCCTTGGAAAGAATAACAAGACAAATCTCAATCAACTTTTCTCCGAGTTCTTCGTTCTCAGGAATCTTTGCGACAGCATCAGAAATTACTTTAGATGCTAATGGAAGTAAAATTGAAAGCATGATGTTTTCAGCAGATTATATTCTATATATTCTCCAAAAACTCTTTGAGAGATTTTTTCTCAGGAAGACCCTTATGCTTAGTTGAGGCAAAGTCTTTGACATCTTTCTTTTTCATGTCAGCAGCTGCCTTTGCAGTCTCAGGAGTGGTCGGTGCCATCTCACCTTTCTGAATGGCACGAACTATTCCAAAAAACTTCTGTTGCGCCTTAGATACAGCAGGCATTACTTCTTCTTGGTATCAATAATCGCACCCTTACCATGCTTGGCACGGATTTGTGCTTTTACAATATCCATTGCGGATGGTCCATCCTTCTTTGGTTTCTTCTTACCAAATTCGTTATTGGTATTTCTGGGAGGTCTTCTATAATCTACATTACCATCAACACCACCGCGCTCCATGCGACGATCCCTCAGCGAATCCTCAGTGCTTTCTTTAACTTTATTTTTGGGAACGCAGTTAGGGACCATGCGGTTACCCTTCTTCTTCATACCCACTTGCTTATGTGAATCCCAACAGGGGTCACCATCACCTTCGTTCATGTGATCAGCAGCTTTGTAACGCTTATCACCTGCCTTGTAGTTCTGATATGCCTTGGTGTTTGCTTTCTTATCAGCAGCAGTGACAACCATACGGGCGTCTTTTTTCTTTTCAGGTTCACCACCGTAGACTGCTTCATCTACCTTTGCTGCTACGGTATTTGGACACTCTTTCTTTCCATGAACAGGGCATTCTTCACCCTCATGAGTATGAGAGCATCCTTTCTTTTCTTCAATCTGCTCTCCTTCTGGTTTATAGTGAGCGACAATATCTGCTCCAGCACCCTGACGGACTGCTTGCATTTTCTTCATCAAGACTTGTTTTTTGACCTGACTGATTTTTTTCTCTTTAGGATCTGGTTTTTCTTTTTCTTGCTGTTCCTTCTCCTTCGGATCCATCATCTCAACCATATCAATTAACTCACCGCCCATGGATTGAATTGCTTCACCCAATATAGGGTTTATCTTAATTTTATTTTTAATATTCTTCTCAGTAACTTTTTTATTTTCATCTTTATCAGTCATGACCTCAGTCAAATCATGTCTCCAATTAGAATAATTCATCTTCGCGTTACTTTACCTTGTATTTATTTATAAATTGCTCTATATCAAAATTCTTTATTTTGCCTTGACCTGGCACTTTTGCTTGAGCATTCTTACGATATCCACTTGTTCCCGCAAGATAATTTGGATGTATTTTATCTCTCATCTTACTATTCATTTTCTTTTCAGTATATTCCATAACATCACGAATCCAAGATTTGAACATATTATCTTGTTCTGTGACACAGATGAGATAATTAGTACCTCTACGCATAATCTTTCCGATTAGGCCTGTATTGAGATTCTCTACAATATCGCCAATCTTAAATAAGTCTCCAGTGAGATAACGCTCACGAAGAGTTCTTTGATCATACCTAGGAGCAATTTCCCAAAGTTCATATGATTCTTTCTTTATTTTCTTCACACCCATTCCGGTGCGAACTGCATCAAACAGTGATTGAGTGTCGCCATCATCCAAATTTTTTGGAGTTCCTTTACGGAAAGAATCAAAATCACCATCAACAACAGCCTTTCTCATCTTGGATGCTGACATACCCTCAACACCTTCAGCATCTGCATCTCTCACACCAGCAGAGATCACACGAATCAATTCAAAGTTATACAACTCACCATTATATTTCTGTGCCAGGTTCTCAAACTCAGACTGACGATCTGAACCTACGATGATATTGACATTCTTATATCTTTGTTCTCCTGCTGTAGTCAATACACTAAAGATTGACTTCATCTCATCATCATTGACAATGTTCTCATCAAAGTCAGGGAACATTTTTTTCATAAAGGAAATCTTCATGTCAGGATCCAGTGGATTTTTCTTAGGATCTTGTGTCCTGGATGGATAGATCTTTAAGTCTCCACCTGCTGATGCCTTCTTAGCTGCAGCAAGTAACTTACCATGGCCCACAGTGGGTGGATTGAAACGACCAAATGCTACAGTTATCGTTTCGCCATCACCCGACTTTTGAGTTTCCTTTTCTGGTGCTTTCTCAGTTTTTGGTTGAGTTTCTTTTTGAGATTTTTCAACTTTACGAGTCTGAGTTTGTGCTTGTGATTGACTCGATTTCTTTGTTTCATCATCTACCTTCGCTTTTTTCTTATCAACAAACTTCAGTTTACCATCTTCAGTAGTCGCAACAAATTTGCCACGAGAATCTAACCATCCACCGTGCCCATCACTCTTAAGGTTCAACTTAGTCGCTTGCATTGATGCTTGCGACTGTGCCTCACTAAAAAATTGGAAGAAATTCTTCATTGATATTGTTAGTCCTTATACTATATTTAGTGCCTATTTCTTTTTATAGTCGCACATTATATGTGATGGATATAATCCCGACTGTTTATTTCTCAAGTTAAACATAAATTTATAGACCGAACTTTCTAAATGTATATCAAGTCTTTTTCCTTTTCCTTGACTTCCACCATACATTAATTTGACCGACCCACTTATTGTAGATGCTTTCTTCATATATGCTTGATCCATTTCATACATCTTCACTCCACCAGAAGTTCCGCCATGAACCATCCAGTACCCATAACCAATTGCATATTGAAGCAAGTCTTGAATCGCTGCTTTATCACATTTATTAGTTACATCAACTGTTGGCATCTTGGTTTTATGTGGATACTCATTAAATGTTTTAGCATAAGTGATTGGATCAATTCCAAACATTCTGAATATCTCTTTTCCAATCGGATTAGAATATCCTGCAAAAGATTTTTTATAATCATCTGCCGTAAATATTCTTCCAACACCAGAGTTAATGAAGGTAAGAGTATTTCCATACTTCAAGGAAAGATACACCTCTTGTTTTTTTGGACCCCAAAAAGTTGTTATATCTGTAACCGTGCTACCAATTTGTTTTGATTTAGAACCACCTGCTGTTACATACAATCCACTAGGTCCACCAGCTAAAGGTCTTGGTTGATTTTTACCACCAACTGCTTCAACGTTAGAGTAACCAATCTTTACTTCTTCACCTATTAATTCTATTAATTTTTGTGCTTCTTTTTTGTAAGTCGTAGGTTTACATTCACAAGCAAGTTCACATCTTAAACTTTCATAGAAATCATTCTCAAATTTAATTCCAAGATTTATTTTCTTACCACCAGTTTGACCACCAAACTCTTCCGTCTTTACCATCTCGGTGATGGGAACAGTCTTTACCTGATTGGTGTTTACAAATTTACCTACAAATAAAATTTTATCTCTATTATTACTTCTTCCGATTATAGATCGGAGTCTTGCAAGAAGTTCATCATATCTATCTTTCTCATCACTCTCAAAGGGATGCTCTTCATCATCCATTACTAGTACAAGAGCATGCGGTTTGAATTGACCATCCTTGTGCAAAAAAGTATCCATCAAACCATTCATATGAAGGAATTTTTTTACAAGAGTTATTTCCCTGTCACCCTTTGCAATTTGAGATTTTGACAGTTCTGCCATAGGTCATCACTCACCCATGATTTCAAGAATTTTTTCAATCTCTTCGGCAGTGAACATACCGGTCAATTCTAGCTCTTCTTTCTTATACTGAGGATGATCATCCATCTTCATACCACGCTTCTTCTCAAGACGTGCCTTACGCTCAGCAGTTCCCTTCTCAGGGTCCATATCACGAACGCCCTCTGACATTTTCTTCTTGCCCATTGCTTTGCCAATGGCAGCACGACGCTTCATCAAATACTTATCTGTGCTATTCTTCTTACCATCATTATTAACATCATCATCTTCCTTACCAACAGGATCAAGGCCTTCTTTAGTCATGCCAACAATAATTTTACTATTTTTGGTTTTCTTATCCATATAAGAAATGTTTTGCTTTTGTTGATCAGCATAATCTTTTCCCTTTGAAGGGGCAAGACGGGAATCGCCTGACTTTCTATCAGCAGCGGCCGCTTTTCTCATTTCAGTATCTTGACCTTTCACTTCTTCACCAAAATGGGGATTCTTCATAGAACCCATCTTCTCCATATCTTTACGAGCCTTCTCATTATTCTTCTGACGTTTCTTCATATCCGTCTCTAGATATGAATCATCTTTTTTCGTGCTGAGTTGCTTATATGCTTCAGCGAGATTCTTAAGATCTTGAGCGTTCATTTCTAGATACTTCTATTCCTAAAGAATATTTATAATGTTCAACATTCATCAGGGCTAATTAAGTCTGATTTATCAAGTGCTGCCTCAATCTGTTCATCTAACTGGCGAATAACTTCACGAATAATAATTGCTTGCTTTCCAGGAAATTCATAACTGTCTTGTGCAGTGTGTCTAAACAAAAATTCACGCACAAGTGCTGCATTATGAATGTTCAGTTTAAGATCGATGTCGATGTTACAACTCACAGGTCTCCCTCCTTACGGTTTTCAGATTTATGCACGTCAAATTCTCCACCAGGATAACGTGCCTTAAGTTTTTCTACATTCATTTCAATAACTTCATCGAAGGTAGTGTCAAGTGCCATACAAGCTTGAGCAATATACCAACAGATATCACCAAGTTCACGCTTCATATGAAAGACATTATCTGCAGTATAGGGTTTACCCTGCAGAAAAATCTTCTTCACAACTTCAGTGAACTCTCCAGATTCAGCAGTCAAACCAAGTGCAGCAGTTAGAAGTTGAGGAACATTAGTACCATTTACCTCCAACTCACTCAAACGAGCAGCAAGAACAGGATAGTCAAGACTAGGAGCACTGGTAACTCCCTCTACAAACTCAAGGTATTTTTCGGTGTCAACTTGTTTTTTTGTATTCATTTCTTTCAATTGTTGTTGATAAAATTGTTGTGTCCACCCATCATTGTATGGAGAGTTTGCTTGGATTTCAAGTTCTGAATTGTTCATTCTAAATCAAGTGGGTTTTCATTGGACTGAGAGAGTTGTTCAAGTTGATCTTCAAAGTGCCAACTTCCACCAACCCCACCATCCATATTGATAACAATATCTCTGGTAGGGAGTTGATTATTGGGAGTCACATCAATAATATATCCGGGTAAGGGATCATATTGATAGTAGTGTCCCTCCCATCTAGCATTTCTACTATGGAGAAGAGTGAGAGCATCTTTTTCAGCACCACAGTCAGCAATCTTTTCGCCTCTGGGATTGAATACTGAGTAGAATCCTTTCATCAAAACTTGAACCCCTCAAATGATTTTTTTGGTTTTGGCTCCTCATTAGTATACTCCTCATCCTGTCCGCTGTCAAGAATGTCATCCTGTGCTGACTGCTCACAATCATACAGACGCATCTTAGCACGGTCAATACCGACTACAAACCGCTTGAAGATGCTGATATCATTGTATCTATTCTTCAATTGCTTCACCATAATTTGCCCGAGTCCCTCAAGATCTTCAGTTGAAATAAGGGCAAACATAAGATCAGCAGTAGCAGGCAACCCAAAGGACTCACTAGTATCAGTAAGCTCCACATCAGAGCTACCATAACCAGAACGAGTGGTCTGGGTGGCAGATACGATAGGGACGTTTGCCTCGCAAGCGAGTCCTCTAAGCTCTTCAGCAATTGCCTTGACAACTGTATATGAATTGACATTACTACCTGCGCGATATCGCTGGGAAGCGCATATATTAAGGTAATCAACAAAAATAATATCAGGTCTAAATGATTTCTTAAGTGCGAGTTCATTAAGAAGTGACCTAAAGTGGCCAGCATGTGCAGTCGCCGTTGGATACTCTTTAATAATTAGCGAACCTTGAGTCTTTTGTGCAAGTTTTGTTACTTTATCTTCAAACATCACCTTAGGAAGATCTGTTATCTCTTGTATCGGTACATTAAGAAGGTTTGCATCAATTCGCTCCGCAATCTTTTCTTCAGCCATTTCAGCCGTAATATATAACACGTTCTTTCCATTAAGGAGTGCCGCAGAAGCGACATGACACATAAACAAAGATTTACCGACGCCAGTGCCAGCGAGAGCAATATTAAGCGTTTTGTTAGGCAAACCACCCTTTGTAATCTTATTGAAATATTCCAAATCAAATTTGATCTTGTCTTCCTTGCGGTGGTATGATTCATATCTTTCTTCATAATCAGCTAGATAATCATGACCAATGTGAGTGTCAAAGGAGACCGCTAGAGCGTCTGAGAGAATGCCTGGGATAGCGTCTCTATCCTTATCTTTATCCTTACCATCAGCAAGAGCAATAGACTCCATCAGTGCCAGATAAATTGCACGATCACGACACCATTTTTCTGTAGTGTCACAGAGCCATTCAAATTCTGACTGAACTTCTTCCAAAGAAGAAACAAGGTCTGTTATCTCTTTGAAGTTTTGATCATTGATGTCTTGTCTTTTTTCTACTTCAATACAAACAACTTCGATTGTTGCTGGTTGATTATACTGTTCTACAAAAGATTGAATTTCTTCAAAGATAATTTTTTGTTTATTATCTTCAAAGTATTCTGATTTGATAAAAGGAATTACCTTCCTAAGATATTGCTCATTGTGTATGAGATTTCTAAGAATTAGAAACTCAACTTTCTCCATAACTAAACTCCTTCATGGCAATTTGATCAAGTTTTTCCATCACTTCAGGAGTGAAGTAAGTTTCGGGATCTTTTAGGATCGCCTTAGCATACACCTTTTTAATCTCACCGTCAACGGTCATTTCATATCGACCGGCAACGTTTTTCCATAGTCCTCCTAGTTCACCCAACTCCAGGAGACCATAATACCTATCAAGACCCCGCTCATCATAATAAAGGCGTATTGTGACATCTTTGTTCTCCTTACTCAAACGCGATTTAGCAGTCTTAGCCTTGATAAGATTTCCGACGACTGCTGTTCCATCTTTCTCTTTCTTCTTGCTGAGATAGATGATTGTACTTGCTGCGTACTTGAGGCCAGAACCTCCTCCCATTTCTTTTGTAGGGACATAAGCGCCAATGACATCATAGGTATGGTTGGTAACAAGGAGTGGAATGTTTGCTTGTCCCAGTTTCAGAGTGAGCATACGAAATGCACCTTTGACAAGTTGAGATTTGGTCATGTCCCTAACCTGCTTGTCATCAAGAGCATCACGAATTTCTTTCTCTGTGGAAAGCATACCAAGAGAGTCTAGCACAAACATACAAGGTCTGCGTTCGTCTTCAGATTTTTTTAAGTATATATCAACTGCCTTCAGTGCCTTGGTACGAAACTCTTCGATTGTTACCACATTGACCACAACAAAGCGTTCAAGATCTATTCCACGACTTGCGATAAGACCCTTGTTAACAGCGGCTTCAGTGTCAAAATATAAACAATACCCATCAGGATTAGCGTCAAGGAAATTTTTGACAACTGCAAGCGAGAAAAAAGTTTTACCAGTACTAGATTCGCCAGCAATGGCAGTAATCTTATTCCCAGATACACCACCAAATATACTACCTGAAACGAGTCCATTAAAGATGTACGAACCCGTGTCCACGTAAGTCTCTGTGTCGTCGATGTCTTTTGCGAGTTTGGTGTAGTCATCTCCGATCTCTTTTACAATTTCTTTTAAAAAATCCATAATTACAATACAAATCCAAATTCTTCACGGGCAATTTTTTTGTAAGGTCCGCCTGGGTTAGCATCACGGATATCCTTAATCTTCTTAAGTTTTTGATACAAAGAAGTATCCCCACCTAATCGGAGAGCACTTACAATCGTAGCGAGTTCTTTGTCGTTAATAGGCAGTTCCATTATCCAAAAAATAGTTCTAAGTTTACAGTTTTTTCCACGTTCCAACCAATCGCATCCAAGATAGCCTTAAGAGGTTCGACAAAACTCTTTTCAAATTGTAAGTCATAATCAATGTACTTGTCAATTCCAAGTTCATGAGGAAAATCTTGAATGAAAGAGATGATGTTCTCGTGAATGATATTTGGTTTTTTAAGATAACAAAACTTGATTTTCTCTCCATTTTGAATAAGAGAGTATTTGTTAGTCAGATTTTTTTCTTTGATGTAGTGATTAAACAGAAGGGCACCACGACAGTGAATCGGAGTTCCTTTAACATAAATGTCAGAGTTTGATTTGTACTTTACTACATCAGAAACTGAGCGTGGGAATGAGATTTGTTCTGGTGGCAGACTTTTAAACTCTGCCCGAGACTTATCAATGAAGTCGATGACTTCTTCTTCAGTTCCACTCATCATCAGTTTTAAAGCATCCTTAATCATCTTCCTACATGGTGCAGGAGTGGATGATTTAACTGCTTCAATACCCATCATCTTAAGTTTAGGTTCAGAATACTGAACACCTTCACTGTTCCATACATTAAGAATGTATCTCTTCTTTGCAGTCCAGATACCACGATCAGCGATATTCTCACGTTTCATTTGCATTTTCTGGTCGTATGCCGAAACATACGTCGCCAGATTTTTATAACACTTGTCGATATAGGGTTCAAACTTTTCTTCGCAGATCTTATCAAGTAAGGAAACAACTGCTGTTTTGTCGCTAGACTTATTACTAAAAAATTTATCAACAAGAGGTCCAAGATTAAGATATATCGAATCAGTATCTGATGCGATAACATAATCCTCTTCAGTTGTAGACAACAGTTTATTTAGATACTGATTCATCTTCTGCTCAATCCAACGGATAGAGACTTGACCAGAAAGCGTAATCGCCTCCGCATTGGCCAGTTTATAGTACCTAAAATACTGATTACCGATAGCA
>Ga0163179_10002662_pt1 | contig 12355 bp, 18 predicted proteins | sample AtlANTMetagenome_FD_109643 | JGI IMG/M metagenome (GOLD analysis project Ga0163179, IMG submission 109643) | Marine eukaryotic phytoplankton communities from the Atlantic Ocean - Atlantic ANT 2 Metagenome | ecosystem: Environmental > Aquatic > Marine > Oceanic | place: North Atlantic Ocean...
CTCACAGACCCATCAGGCCCCATGCTGGTGTCACCATCAACGTCTGCAACATTATCACATGAACAGATTGGAATCGTTATGCCTCCACCTAATGTACCGTCGACGTAAACCCCTCCGCTACTCATACCTACCAAGAGGATATCATCTTGATAGTCTCCCCACAGCTCATCATCAACACAATCAGCTTCTTCAATTTTTATTGAGATACCATATGTGATGTCTTCATGAGGCTCTAGGGCGTCATTAGTATTAGTAGGTTTTGTAGTTGAATTGCTAAACTCTATATTTATTACAGTTCCGTATGGTGCTGCCGGGTTGATCGATAGCTCAAATGCTTCTCCCGGTGTTGTAGATGTTGTCGGCACCTCACCTTGTGAGTATGTAACAGAAGTATCTCCTATTGATGTAATGTACTGGACACCCCCAGTTATAACTGCACTAAGTGTCTCTGTGTTAGGATTGTCAGCAGACGACCAGTAATATCCATCAGTCGCAGACATATTCCCGGGATAGTTTGAGTTATATTCTTCCCCATCATAGTTTGCCCATAAGTTGATTGCAATATCGAAATCACTATCAGTTGAAGTATCATTATGGGTATTAATAACATATGTTAGACCTGATCCGAAACCCTCCTCATCCATGATTGCAACAATCGAACCATGGGATGTTAACGTATCTGTTGGGTCTGGTGATGTTACTGTTATGACATTGGCCTCGGGATCTAGATCCCACTTAATACCCATGGGGTCTCCTGCGGTCTCACCATCAGGCCACGTATAACTCGAGTCGGGTGAATTTGACGCCCACAATCCGGTTAGTCGTCTTTCTGCATATATTGGGATTGAAGTTGTAGTACCACTAGATTCTAGATAGTCATCACCATCCATATATGCACCAACAGTTGTTGTCTCTAGGGTCGCGACCTGAGTAACTGCATATGCTCCCTGCGTAGCGGTATGGTTTTTAAGAATACTTGCAAAAGCTTCGGGGGAAGATGGATCTATAACTGCCCCGGCCATGGTCATAGCGCTATATGAGAACCTAGCAATTCTCCCCCCTGATGACCATTCTTCTGTCGTAGAGTCCTGCCATTCGACCTCAACGCTATCAGACGCCGCCGAGGCTAAGTCTGAGCCGTAAGCCCCACTAAATACCCCATCTACCTCGCCAGAGTCAACGCTGTTTAGAAGCATTGCACTCGGTTGAACCATTGAACTATTATATGCGGCTGTTGTAATAGCAATATCACCGGTCGAAGCTAATGAGTGATTAAATGGTATTGTAATAGAGGGATCGCCATCAAAGACTGCATGCAGTACTGCATTTTCTATTGTTGTGCCGCCCTGTCCGTCTGAGGAACCATCCGGCCAACTAGATAGCCCGCTGTAAGACCCACCAAACCCGCGTTGTCCGTACCCTAGCGCTTTTTCTGCGTCGACAAGGAAATGGTTATACAATTCATGCGAAACATAGTGACCGATTGCATATTCACCTTCCGCCGCACCATCCGGAATCATGCTGACATTAACTTCTGCCATGGCCATCATCGGTTCCATAAAGCTAATAGTGATGCTAGCAGCTGCAGCAGAGGCAGCATTATCATATAGCTCATCCCCATTTGAGGGCCAGTTTGGATCGCCACCTTGCAAGGTGCCGCTGCTAGCGGAATGACCTACAGATATTGTGAGTGTATCCCCCTGTAGGGTTCCGCTAAACGTAAGGACCCATTCTCCATTTTCTTGACTAACTGTTACCCCATTCTCCATACTTCCCCAGAGGCCTATAGAGGTATCAATTAAAACTTCATTCTCGTTATTACTAACTGTTAGGCCCATATTGGTATTAGTTAAAGGAAATCCCCAAGGGGTCTCTTTTCTTACTGTTACCTTATTTGATATAGTATTTGGATCTTCATCAGGATATCCCCAGAACCCTATAAGCGTAGGGATGATTCTGAGTTCATTAATCGGGTCCCAATCGTCAATTGTAATATCATTATTGCTTTCAACATCGACAGTTCCATCTAAGTCTCCGTCGATCGATAGTTTCACCTCTACGGGTACGATAATAGGCCAGGCGAAAGACATAACCTCTCCCCCATCCTTAGCATATGTCCCATTGATCTCACTCCAGTGATTATTATTATTGTCAACCAAGACAACCTGGGTGAAGAAATCTCGCCCATGATCACCACTTAGGCCAACACCTTCCATCATGCCAGTGTACCCCTGAGTAACCGTATTGACGATGAATGAAGATGAATAGGTATATGCATCTTCCTCTGCACCGGAATATGAAGGCTCTGGATCTGGATCACCCCAATCAATTGTCACATATGTAGGGTCAGCAAGTATCCAAGCTGAGTTGTCCCAAAATAATTGCCAAGCATCAATCCCTTCCCATATGGTTCCCTCGGAGTTCGAGACAAGAGATGCAGTATCATTATGATAGGCTGCCATTGAGCCATATGTGTCATTGTCGGTAGCACCAGATTCATTCCATATTTCACCCGCATTGAACATCCAGTCCATTTCTTCCCCGTCCGGTGCTGGGGTCCCTGTGGCAAAGCTTGGGCTATCAAAGGTGGCATTTATCATCCGAAATGCAATCTTAGAATTTGCAGCTGTTGCTGAGCTAATAAACCCATTCTTGTCTTTTCGAATATGTAGCTTAACGCTATATTCAAATCCAGGTTCACCATCTATCACTACGGGTGTTGATCTGATTAGCTCAACCCATGAAGCTTCATCACCACAATACGTCCCGGATGGATCAATTGCTTTGTCACCGGTTGTATATTCCTGGATAAACTCTTTATAGCCATCAGTAACAGTTACATCACCACCATCGGATGTTATTAGGCTTCTGTCTTGTGCGGTACGTACTAGGCTAGCCCAGTTGACATCGCTTAAGTACCCATCGAACCTCTGGCCCCATGTGGCGTGCAGGTAAGCAATATCATTGATACTACCTTCAAAATTTTCTCTATCAACTGCATAATCGAAATATGTTACGGTTTCGCCTGTTTCATCTTTATTTTCTCGTATGAGTGGTAACCAAGACTCTATTCTATTAATTGTATTAACTGCATGAGAATTAACAACGAACGATTCACCTTTTTTACATGAGTAATTTTCGAGGCTGATTATAGAGCCATCATTTAATCCAGGCTCGACTGCCCAGTCTATAGTTCCGATTGTTGCAGCCGGGAGGGAAGAAGTTTCAGGGCCAGAGTCTCCCGCTGTTATTTCACTCCCCCCAGGAGAGGAAGAGGGTGAAGATGACGGGCAATCTAAAATATGACCAACAAATATAACAACATCTGCAACATTGGTGCCGCCAGAATCATTTGGATCTCCAGGAATGCCGGCTGAGTCATTATACCCATGAGCAACGCTCCCAATCACTTCAACATTAAAATTACCTAAGTCGGCGCCGTATGTTCCCGGCATGTCCTCTGGTGGGTCAACGGTAATCTTAAAAATATCTCCAGATCCGGCTGGCAGATAGGCTTCTGTAAGAGAATATGCAATTACCTTATTAGTGGCTGAATTTGTGTTTAGTTGCCAGCTAGGTATTGAAATACTTACTGCAGACGCAATCGATGCACCATCAAGATCTAGTCCGGTCCAGTGCATAGCTACACCGTAAATATCTTCGGTACTGTCATATGTTACATTGTATTCACCAGGTGTTCCTGTCTCAACGATCGCAATATTAACACCACTAGTTCCAGCAATATTGGTACGTGGCAAGACGGGATTAGTATATGCACCACCTAATATCTGGTTAATGAGTGTTATAAGATGACCAATTGTTACATTGCATGTATAGTCAAACGGTGTGCCTGTATCTGTACCTCCACCTGATGAGTCTCCGACGTCGGAAAGTGGAATACCTTCACAGTCATATCCGGACTCCGGCCAGTAACAGCTACCATCATCAACGGTAGCATCAGCATTATAGTTGCATGCTGTTTCGTCCATACAGCCTGGTGTGTCTACGATTCCATCTCCACCAGCATCTCCATCTGTGTCAGCCTCATCTCCGCCGGCGGCAGCGCCACCTTCAACTACAATCGTATAGCAATCACCGTCAGCAACGTAATGAGATAATAAGACTGGAACTCCATCTCCACCAACATCATCCCCATAAATAAGGATGTCGATAGGACAATAATCTATTGCTGGATCAACTCCTGGGATTATAACTTTACATAGAACCCCAGTACCGGCAGGGATAGGGGTATTGCTTCCTTCCCATGGTGGAGCTTCCCACATTCCACTTAGAAAAGCAGGCTTGAAGTCACCAACACCAACCCAACTGCCATCAATTGCAGAGCCAAACCCGGCTGAATGTGCCGCACCTTCGTTGGCTATCGTCATCCCGGAGTAATCCGCAGCAAACGTGCCACCAGAGGTCCATACGAAGCCGCCAGCTAATGAAGAATTTCTTTGGCACCAATTATCCGGATCACCTCCATCAACACACTCTCCTGGACCGAAGTTGATCGCATAAGTAAACCCGCCTATGGGTACTGAAGAGCTGTAGTTAATTGTTATAATATGGTCAACTAGATCATCACTGCCACCACCAGCATCACCAGCATCACCACCAGCATCACCATCGGTATCACCGCCAGCATCATCCTCTTCTGCAGCTGGTACTTGTAAAACAATCGATCGGCAGTCATCTGATAGTGACGCGTCAAGAGGGGTATCGCCCTCCGCCGTAAAGGTTAGGTCGCTTAAACAATGATCATCATCATGATGATCTAGGTTTCTGTTAATTAATAGTTTTGTTAGTACCCCAGATCCTGCAGGGATCATAGCACCATCCGCACCATCCATGCTGCCAACAACCACACCCTCGCTATCGGGGGGGTCAACTATAAAGCCCGCGGCTTCAGCGGCACCCCCAAATGTGTCGACTATGTCAAGATTATATGGAATCATTGAGTCAGTTGTACCGGACATCTCTATCCTAAACTGAAATCCGTCAATCGGTACCGGCGAGTCATAGTTAACATCAAGGACTGCATCATGTCCCCCGCGGATAACAACCTTCTTGCAGCTTGTCTCCAATGCCCCATAGCTTAGAGGATCATCATTCCAGGTGTCTGCATATACGACCTCTGAATTAGGAATAACATCACCATCCTTATCCATATATACTGTCCAGGCGGTCTCATTTTCAAGGCAAACATCAGTACCCGACCAGCCCGGCCAATCGACAAGTCCCGGATCAGATTCATACTGAAATTGGAATTTGATGAGAGAGTCACCTGTTGTAGTGCTAGCCGGAATTCCAGCCTCTCCCTCAGGTTTGGTGGCAGATATCCGGAGGCTCACATTCCCGGATCCGACATCAAGATCTTCAAGCACAAAGGTAAAATCATAGTGGCGCGCTGCGCCACCGCCGTCTCCGGTGATGGGTATTACGTTTGTAACATCACTAGAGATTCCCGTAAGCTTTATATTGAAGTCGGAAAGCTCTACAGAAGAATCATAATAAATCGTTGCTAGTTTTGTGAGGATGGCCATCGAAATAAACTCCTATGCTTGTATATACTCGCACAATATGCATTCAAAACTAAATATTGCGAGAAACAGATAACGTAGGAATTGGCGGCACAAAATTAAAGTTGCTGATTTTGTTCTTTAATAAGAAGCTTAAGAATAGACTTAAGGCGCCTGGCTTCTGCAATTGCATACTTTTGGTAAGATGAAACGTCAACGTCCTGAATAGAGAAAACAAACTCTTCTTTTTCACCGAAGCCTCTATCAGTTGAGTATCCTATGAACCCAGGCCCAGCTGGTAGGCTAGATTCTCGCGAGACATCCTCAAGCTTTTGGGTGATCCTTACTTTTGAATAGTGGTTGTAGTCGCCATCAACATCAACCAGGTCACCTACCTGCAGCTCATTCCAGTTAAGCATATCAACACCGCCGCGCATATCTTCTTTAAGAATGTTAGCGGCTCGAGAGATTATCCGATTATATGTTGATTTTCTTATTTTCATACGTCACCTTGCTGCCATCTATTTTATATATGGGGCGTAATTGGTTCCAGCTAACAGTATGAACCTCACCACCCTGGTATACAACGACTTTTCCATCCTCACCTGCTAAAGACAGAATAAGTCCCGGGGAGGACCCCGGGACCATAGGATTCCAAAGTATTAAATCACCGATATCAATTCCGTATGATTCAGGCTTTGGGCGTTTCGACATCACTCTGAATTCTTGGCATCTGATAAGTCACTACTAGATTTTTCGACATGTTGCTGTATATCACTGAGAACTTCACTAATTGCCGCAAAAGCCGGAACATCAAGGGCATGATTAAGTGTATACATGCACCCGACTGAAACTCCAACAAAAACTACTAACTGTAACATAAACTTAAACAATACTATCTCCGCTTGCGGAGAGTGCTCGAGCGTTTACTACTCTTGCGCTTTTTCTTCTTCGGTAAGATAGGCCCGGTTGGCCTCTTCACCAAATCACCCGGCCCGACGACCGACTCAATGATATTTCGAAGTTGGCGGCTCGAGAGATTTTTCTGCTTTCGCTTCCGGCTCTCGAGAGCAATTCCCATAGGGATGTCTTCAGATACTGGATCGCTTACGACGTCAAGAGTGCTTAGCACTCCTTCCGCGTCAGCACCAGTTTCACCACCAGGTGCAACTAATTCTTGGGTAAGTGTTGCAACCCAGGTTAACATTTCCTCAGGACTTGCGCCGCTGGCTTTTAATTCATCAGCCATTGCGTAGGGACATGGAAGATCCACAGGGCACCCCTCAACGAGGTGCCCTGCTTCTTCTCGAATGATAGTACGAAGAATTGATTTCTTGATTTTCATTCTATAACTCCAACTATAAGCTAAACCGGTTTGGCCCGTGTGGGCAAATGTACAAATTGTACTTTATTTAGTAAATCGATATATCGATGTTAAATGTATATTATTAATCTCTTAGTTTCTTGTCGGCTTTACGGACCCATGATAAGACAGGATCAAGTGTTTTTGATTTCAAGAAATCTAGACCAGCCTTGGCTTTACCAAGTAGCCAATCAAAGCCTGCATCCACCTTACGGGGAATATAGACTAAAACGCCTCCGACCAATGGAACTCTGTTAAGCGCGTCCATGATCGCCTTTCTCTTCATAATGGCTAAGCCAACGAGAAGAGTCATCTCCACACCACGCCAGAAGGGATCTTCTATAATGGCAAGTTGAACGGCATCTCTTGAAACCTCTACAGCTCCGGTAAGCACCGAAACCAATAAAGCCCACGCATCTACAAATAGTTCTTTCATGTTGTTTCTCCTTGTTCATGATTTGAGTTAGAACTCAGATAACGCAACGTTGATAAACGGAAACGGATAACTAGCTAAGTATCGCTAAACAGAAACGCACAGTAAGTGCACTAATAACTATGCGCCAGAACAGAAAACTTCTTTTTCAGGATTATAAGGGATGCCCCTTACGCGCGCGCAGGTGCACGATACTAATAATAGTATATGACACAAGGCACGAAGCATTGGCCTAAGGGCAGTTAACAGTTAATCCAATTGGATACCTTCGGGAAACGAAGAGGCTCCCTTATGACCGGATAGGAGTGGCCACGTGGCATGCCTGCTTTTCAAGCCTGCCCTAGTCCACACTGTCCCGAGGGTGTAGGGTAAGAAATTTCGCTTCGACCCAGAAGATATCCCCATCACAATAGACCTCGCAGCTAGCTGGTTCATAGACGTTACTAGACGCGTAGGATAGGATTAATGCACTGCGCTCTGTAATGCTGTCCTTGACATAGCCGTGGTGTCTTATTGTAGCCATGTCGCCGGCGCGTGGTTCGCGGTATCTACTTTTTTCATGCATGGATAGTGGGCCGCCTAGTAGTTTGCATTAGGTAAGTATACCAAGCGCACGTCCGGAGTATAGCTATATGCAGAGAAATACCGCGTAACTATCAATTATAAGTGAATACAGGCTCAAGCATGTTAGCTGATAGCGTTACTAGTTCCCCACTAGATAACTCAACAATTAAGCATTGGCCCACTAAGACTTGATGAGGTATGGTAGACTTCTCGTCAATTACTAGTCCAATAAATTCACCACTTGGATCAGGTGTCCATACAGGACTATCACCTTGTTTTCTGGGAAGTGAGGAAATGCGTACTAGATCTCCCGCCGCGTACTGCCTCTTTGGGTGTTCCAAATTTGCTCCAAACAGAAAGGCCCTGCCTTGGGCCTCACAATACTACTTATGTAGCTCTGGAATAAACTGTACTATGTTCCTGGTTGGATTAACTCTAGGTCTAATATGTTTTCATAGGAGACCATGCCATCGGACCAAAGTACGTTGACACACCATTGCCCTCGGTAGTTAGGTTTGCTATCAACTTCAAACACTGTACCGGTGTGGTTTAAGTGACCTGCAGCTAGAGGCTGGTCTTTTCGGCTTTGCTGCTGGTTTATCGATACGCTGAGTGATGGGGTATCATACAGGTTGAGTCCCCTAGCGTAGAGGTGAGTGGTGAACTTAACGAGTGCGCCGCTCCACCTAGCGCTTATCTCTTCTGCATCGTAGTGTTGGGTGTTATAGACGCCGACGATAGGCGGGGTGTTCTTCTCCCAACTCCATTCATCATATGATTTTATATTGTCTGTACCCCAGTCCCAATACTCTTTTCCAAAGCCATAGTCTTTATCTTCTGTAATGTTAACTGGATATGAATGGGCTTCTATTGGTGGTACGTCGTAGCTGCCTTTGACTGTTAAGTCCCATGGGCTTAAGCTTTTACTATGTTTAGTCTTTTTCATGGATCACCTCGGGGGTGACTTTAGTCCATCCACGGTGCTGAGCCCGGATGCGAATTTTTCTACCTTGGCCTGCGCCGGTCAAGTATGTTGCGTCATATGCGGTACCATATACACCGGCCATATGGCCCATGCCATGTGCTGCCATCTCGTGATCTTGTGCATCCATGAATCGGTAGGTATACCCATCACGCGTCACTTCGGCTAGTACGCCGGTCTGAATATTCTTTATTAGGTCTCCCTTCTTAAACATCTCTTTCTCCTTGTAGTTTGACTAGCCCCATTCCTTGTGTGGTTAGGTACCAACCTTTGTTTTTCTTTGTCCAATATCTATCCCGGTATTGTTCCCGGCGTTTATACCTGGGGAGGTCTGCGAAGTATGAGCAGTACATCCCTCGGTGATATTCCTTACCACGGAAACGACAGAGGGCCCGACGAACGTCGGAGGCTTTTGCTCCCCAATGTGTAAACAGGTACGTTGCGATAAACTCGAGGTTGTTCCCTAATCTAGCATTAATAGACTGACTGCTCATTGCCCCGGATTTTACTCGAGATATCTCGAGCAGTTTTTCGGTTTTTCCTTTTTTAACTTCGCCCATATTTTACCTCCTCCACCCAAGTAGATCACATAGCTCTTTAAAGAACTCCGTCGGGGCATCTGGGTAGTTATGTTCACGGATTGACTTCGGACATGCTCCTTCCCAACCTTCCGGTGTATAGTCAAGTATACCGCCATCCCCACCACGAGCCATAGAGGCATATTGCCCTCGGATCTTTTGAAGTAGTGTGCTTCCCGGGTCCATCATCTCCATATCTCTATAGTGCATGACAAAAATCGGGATGACTTCTTTCCAATTATTTCTATCGACTAAAACTTTGACCATTTATATTCTCCTCAAAAAACCGCGGTTCGTTTGAAATTTCCCTCGAGAAACGAGAGCGCGGCCTTAGCGACCGTGGCCTGCAGGACGGCTCCACAGAGTATGCAAGGGGGCCTAAAAAGGGGGCCTCGCGAGCAGTCTTAGGGGGCTGTCTTAGGGGGCCTGTCTAGAGCCGTATATAGGCCCCTCCGAAACAGCCCCCCGGTTACGGCACTCTAACCGGTTGATATCATTACACTTTTCCGACCTCCGTAACAAGAACCCAACGGGTGTGCTGGGTGCAGGTCCCGTCAGCCCATCGAACCAGGTACCGATCTCGTGCATGAGACAGGGCTACGATCCGACCAAGCTTGCTGGTCTCTGTGTGACGTACTGTATTCCCTACCCTTAGCATTATCTCTTTCCTCATTCCATTACCTTATAGATCTATTATACCATACTCTGTTACTCTGTTACACGTGAATGTCAGCTCGGCAATTATATTTTTATGCCGGCGCTCTCTTACAAACGAGTTGGGACACCCGGGATCACCGGATGAGTGCCCTTCACCAGAGCCACGACATGCGTCCCTTTCGGAGCTACTGTATTTGCCCTAGCTTGTGCAGCCGGAGTGTTAGGTGAGGCTTCCATGAGCATCGTAGACACGCTTCCGGTTACCACGCTTTGTAGGATGACTGTGTATGGGACTGTGATTGACATTAATGATTTCCTTGGTTGATTAGTACTATGTGTTCTTCGGGGTACCAGCATTCGTCTAGATCAATATCCCCGGGAGGGTGAATTGACCAGTATACCTGATAGCTATTACCGCTGATGTCTCTAACTACGCTATCCTCTGAGGGGTAAGCCGGCATTAATTCAATTATAAGCCCTACGCTATTCTCATCTGACTTATGCTTTATGACATCGCCCATTTCAAACTTCATCATCCTCTCTCCCATTAGGCAACAACCAGAGAATCGCCTTCATGAGGAGATACGTTGTGCCAACAGCAAATACTGCGTATACGATTAATGCTATCCACATTGCCCAATACAATTTATCCACCCCACTTTGATATACAGACGGCGATGAGGTAGACAAAGAAGCCAATGACCGCAACCTTAAGGACTGCGAACATGGCGGCGAGGGTCCAGAACCCTACTAGCCATATGAATATTGTATCTAAGATTTCTACCATTGTATCAGTACCATGTTAAGCTTGGTCAAAAAAAGAAGGCATCCGGGGCTCGACCAAGGTAGGAAGTTACCCACCCCGGACGCCAGTCCCATTAGCTGTTAAGCTGCAGAGACCCGAGCAACTTCCTTAAATCCGTCCCGACCGAGAGCCAGGAAGAAGGTGTGGCCACAGCCACCGAACCGGTTCTTCGTGGTTTGGAGGACTCGGCAACCTTCAAGGTCCTTGTCCTTCGTCTCTACGGAGAGGTGCATCATGGAATCGACCATGTGCTTAAGCTTGTTAGTACCAGCCATCTGTCCGGACTTGTTAACCTGTCCGATGACGATAGCGTTGCAGTAGTTTTCCTTGCAGTAATCAGTAATCATGGCCAGTGCACGTTCAGCTGACTTGCTGTTGGTGTGACCATCGGAGTACTTACCATCGTCGAGGCACTGAAGGCTGTCGATGATCATGAAGAATGGCTTACCAGGATTGGCCTTACGAAGCTTGTCAGCGTTAGCCAGCAGTGTAGGCACGTGGTTTTCCTGGCCAGCGATGAAGCCATTGCGGAACTTAAGTCGTTCACAAACCAGCTTGACCTGAAAGAGGCTTTCCTCAGCAGTGTTGAAGATACATACCGCACCTGACTTGGTGAGCTTATCAGCCAAGGTAAGCATCATGGTGGTCTTACCAGACCCAGGCTCACCGGTGAAGAAGGTCACTGCAGATGGGGTGAATCCGTCACCACCCAATGCAGAGTCGATGTACCCGAGGCCGGACTTATGCTTGTTCCGGAGCTGCTTAGGTACCTCGAGATCGAGGATGTTAGTACCAAAAGTGATATCGTTTCGTACGTTGAGCTTCATTTTTTCTCTCTTTCCCTGGTCGAGGGCTTTAAGTGGTGGGGTTATTCCCCAACCTTCAATTATATTATACCATATGGGTGTAGGTTTTGCACGTGTTTGCAAGTTTAATTAGCTTTTGTTCCTTTTTTCTTGCCACGTTTTTCATAACCATTCCCCACCAACATGTATATAATACCATATGTACGCTACTTTTGCACACGTATGCCAGAATATAATAATACTCTAAGTGCCTAATACTATTGGACTATTTAATAATTGTCGTAATCATCCCACTCACGATACTTCTGCCTGAATATTGGCTCACGCCGGCGCACACGGCCCCGAAGTGTTTTACCGTAGGCAACTATAGCCATTGCAGTAAGACACCCTAGGACGACTGTAACATATGATGACATACTATACCTCCTTCTTTTGGGTCATTTGAATAACGAAGTCCCGCTTAGGAGCCTTGAAGTATAGCTCCCGGCCGGGGCAGATAACGTATCCTCGCTTAAGACGAGTCTTTCCGGGTTCGTAGCATTCACCATCTGTGAGGATGAGGTAACCATCGAAGCGGCTAGCATTCTTGTTAGCGTGATCGGTAACAGCCTGGAAGTCAGTACCACCACATCGGGTACGCTCAAC
>Ga0163179_10002664_pt1 | contig 12350 bp, 8 predicted proteins | sample AtlANTMetagenome_FD_109643 | JGI IMG/M metagenome (GOLD analysis project Ga0163179, IMG submission 109643) | Marine eukaryotic phytoplankton communities from the Atlantic Ocean - Atlantic ANT 2 Metagenome | ecosystem: Environmental > Aquatic > Marine > Oceanic | place: North Atlantic Ocean...
ATTTGCATTGGCTGCCCCCCTTCAAGCGTGAGGTACACCGGCAGGTGCTGCGCGATTTCTTCGGAGTGGAGGTCTGAGAGCGTCTCAAGCGGCCAGTTTTTCGGAGTCTTGATGCGCGTTCCTGCGGCTTGGTCGTGAGCAGGCGAGGAGGGTGCCGCCGAGGGAGATCAGAGCGCGGCCTCGTCAGCAAGAGCTTCGACTCCGGGGTCGAGGAAGGTTTCCTCGATCAGGTCCCGGGCCCAGGGTTCGGTTGGAGCGAGGTGGCGTAGGATGCGCAGAGCCATGGCCTGGACGGCGGGAATATCGGACCAGATGATTTCCTTGAGGTGATGCCATTCCCCGGCTCGAAGGTTTTCGGGGTGAGTGAGCTGCCGCAGGACATCCTCGCTCACGAGGAGGCAGCGCTCGAATTCGGGCTCTCCGGGGGCGGGGGGAATTTCATACGTCAGGAGGGACACACCGCCGGTCTGGGTCAGTTCGCATTTTGACTTGGCCCGGCGTGCGAGGTCTCTGCCGAAAAGAGAAAGGGCCTGCCTGCGCTCCTGATTCTGGTCGTATCCCCTGGCCATGCCGCTTGCTAGCCGGACATCGACCCCGGGGCAAGTTGTTGCTTGGGTGATGGTCTTCGCCGTTCCGCCGATGAGTGGGTTGCAGGAGTCGGTGCTTTCATGCTAAGTTTCGGGCGTTGAAGGAGCACAGTGCATCCATGGCCGTTGCGACCCTGACTCTCGCGCTCATCTTCCTGAGCGGCGGATGCGCGTCCGGCCCGGGCAATCAGTCGCAGTTCTTTTCGCTGAGCCAGTCCCTGGCTTCCTCCATTCTTCGTAATCCGAGGATAGGACTCGCTGATTTCCACGTGAGTGGTCGCCGCGACCAGGCGACCGCCCTTGACAACATGAAGCAGGCGGCGGCAGGGCAGCGATCGAGGCGGAGCTCCTACCAGCGGGCGCCTGGGGGGGCGACCTATCTGGACAACCGGATGCTGGGGGCGATGGACAGACTGACCCGGGCCGGGTGGTCGTTTCGCGTGACAGAATTGGCGGGGGGCTCTCACAGCAAGACATCGCGGCACTATGCCGGGACGGCGTTCGATGTGGATTATATCAATGGAGTGAAGGTGGGGCGCGGTAACCCGTACGTGCAGGGGTTCATGCGGGCGTGTCGTTGGCTTGGAGCGCGGGAAGTGTGTGGTCCGGGCACGCCGGGCCACCGGACCCATGTCCACGTGGAGTGGTAGCTAAAGCAGGGCGGAGACGGGTCGGCAGGTCAGGATTCGATGGGTTGCTTCCTGAGCCAGATCGCGTGATAGCGCAGAGTGCCGGTACGGTAAGCGAGCATCATGGCGGGGATCGCGCCGGGAAGAGAGGGGCGTCGCAGGACAAGCGGAAGCACGCGACCCAGAAACAGGGGATTCAGCGATGAGGCGAGGACGCGCTGCGCGATGTGTCCCCAGGTAGGCTCAACGCGCGTGGTCAGGTCCCGGACCTGCAGGACGGTCAGTCCTGCCCGGGCAGCAAGCCGGCAGTAACTCTCGAGTGTTCCGATGGAAGAGAGGGCTCCCGTGCGACAGAGATACCCGAGGAGGAGGGATTCGCCTGAACCGGGGTCGGGAACGGAGGTCCAGCAGGAGAGGGCGGCCTGTCCGCCGGGGACCAGGGTGCGGGCCAGTTCAGTAAAGAAGGCGGGTTTATCCTGCATGTGGGCGAGGGACTCAATGGCGAGGGCGGCATCGAAGCTCCGGGCAGGGAAGTCATTTTGAATCCAGTCTCCATGAACGACCCGAACCGATCCATGAGGAGGAGGGGGATGCCGGGCTGCGGTTGCGGCCTGGGAACGAGATGCCGTCAGCCCGGTGACAAGCGTGTGATATTGCCGGGCGAGACAGTGCGCATCGGCTCCGTAGCCGCAGCCGATGTCAATGAGGCGGCTGCCCGGACTGAGGGCGAGGGGAGTGGCAAGAAGATCAAGCAGGAGAGTGGTGGCTTCCGTGATCGAGGCAGGAGAGTGTTGCTCCCAGAGGCCGTGATGAAGGCTGTTTCCCCAAAGTCGGAGGTAGAAGGGGGCGAGGCGATCGTAGTGCTTGCCGACTTGTACGGGAAAGGACGAGGAAGGCTCCTGAAGCATGTTCGGGGTCCTGCTACTCGGCGGACAATTCGAGGGCAAGGGCGATCCTGGTAAAGAGCAGGATGGCGTTGATCGAGGAGGCAGGCAGCCCGAGCAGCTGGGCGAGGGCATTGCGGTAGGTTTCGATCTGCGGACGGTAGCGCTCGGCGGTAAGATTCGACTCCATTTCGTTTTCCACCCGGTCGGTTTTGAAATCGAGAATGGTTGCCCGGAGAGGTTTGCCGTCCGGCCCGGAGATCACGTGGACGCGATCGAAGATGCCGGAGATCCAGTCCCCGTCCCGGAGGAGCTCGTAGGGTCTCTCGCGCCAGCACGCAATGCTCTCGCCCGGGCGGAGGGACGGTTTGTCCAGCGCTTCGCGGAAGGAGGGACTGGCGAGGCTGCGTTCCACTTCCCGGCGAGCGGCTTCGAAGGCGCGGGGATTGCGACCGCGATGGATTTCCCAGCGGGAGGGGCCGGTGTGCGGGTCGAAGTCGTCGGGCCACTCGAGATCTTCAAAGAGGGCGTGTACCATGGTCCCGTGGTTGCGGGCCCGGCTGCCTTCACGGGAAAAGAGCGTGCCTCCGCGCTGGGAGCCAGGCTCGTGGGCGGAGGGGACACGGCGGCGTGGACGTTGGCGGGATGTCAGTTCCTTTGGCGCAGGCGCGCCGGGCATGTCTTCCCCCTCTCCTTCCCCCGGGTCGGGCTGATACTTTTCATACCACTGGGCATTGGCGGTCTGCTCGGAGGATTCAAAGAGGGCGAGCGCGCTGGCCTGCCCGATCTCGACGGTGGGCGCGTTGTTCACGACAAGCGTTTCGTGCAGGAGGCGGACAAAGTTGCGGCGGCGGCTGTCGCGGGGCAGACCGGGCACGATGAGGTAGTTCGCGTGTTTGGCGCGGGTGAGGGCAACGTAAAATTTGCAGAGCTCCTCGTAGCCGGCTTCCGCCTCCTGGTCGTTCCGATAGGCCTTGAGAACGGGGTCGGTGTCGGCGATGACACGGCGGGGAGTATCGAAGACCCACTTGACCCTGCGGGTCCTGCGATCGCGCTGGATACCGATGTCCCGCCGGGGATTGATGAGGGAATCACCATCCAGATGAGGAAGAAGGACAGTGTCAAAGGTCAGCCCCTTTGACTTGTGGATCGTCATGACCTGCACGGCGGAGTTGGTGGTTACCTCCCGCACGGTATAGTCGCCGGCAAACCGCAGAAAGTTGTCCGGGCTGCGGTTGGGGCCCTGATCAAAGATGCGGGCTGCGAGGGCCAGCTCGTCCACGCGGTGACAGCCGAACGCATCGAGTTCGATGCCTGCGTCCGGGAAGCGGGCGACCCAGTTCCGCAAGGTGCGTTCGTATCCGTGCTGGTGCAGGGACTCGAGAATTGTGGCGGAGATCTGGGCAGGAGTGTCCGGCAGCAGGGTGGCCAGCGGGCCGAGGGCGAGGTTCTGCCAGGAGTAGCGATCGGTCGGATGGGCTGCAACCCGGATCAGGCTGAGAAGGGCCTGGGTGACCGGGTTGTCGAGGGCGGGGCTGATATCGGCTTCCCCCGCAACCGGGATTGCGCTGCGGGTATGGGCCCGCAGGTAATCTACGAGGGCCCGGCCGGTCCGGTTGTCCTGGACGAGGATCGCGCAGCTCAGTCCCCGCTGGATGGGTTGGATGCGCTCGAGGAGTTCCAGGGTGAGGGCGAAGCAGTCCTCCGTGGTCACCCGGTTACCGTCGGCAGGGACTGGCTCATAGAGAGCGGAGAATCCGGGGAGAGCCTGCTTGGTTTGGGCCACCTTGTGATTTTTCCATTCCCAGCGGGAGATGGCTTCGCCGGGCAGTTGCAGTTCTGCGAGTGCGTCGGGATTCCCGAAAACACGATTCACCATCTGGATGACATCTGGGCCCGAGCGCCAGGAGACGTTGAGCGGTAGCTTCCGTAGGGCCCGGGGGTCGTTGCCATCTCCACGGTAGCGCTCGTAAATTTCATCGAAGAGGCGGGTATCGCCACCACGCCAGGCATAGATGGCCTGCTTGATGTCACCAACCTGAAAGAGGGAGCGTTGCTGGGAGACGTCCTGAAGGGCCTCATCGATCAGAGGCTCGATGATGGACCATTGCAGATAGCTGGTGTCCTGGAATTCATCGAGAAGCCAGTGGTCAAAGCGTCCGTCGAGACGGTAATCAATGCGGAGCCGCTCGAGTTCGTCGGGCTTCTGGCTGAGGATGGGCGCAGATTGCTCATGCAGATCGCAACCGGAGAGGATGATTTCGAGATCGCTGAAGGTGAGTTGGCCGCGGCGCCGGACGAGGGAGGCGTAGCTGTCCTCATACTGGTAGAGGACATGCCAGATGCCCTGGGTGCGCTTGAGGTGGACTTCGATTTCGCTGGCAATCAGACGGGTAGTGAGTCGATGGATGAGCTCGCAGGCCTCGCCGGTGAATTGTTGCTTGCGCCGGTTGACGGCGAAGGAGACTTCCCCGTCCTGGATGGCAGCCCAGTTGGCGGGCAGCAGAAACTTCTCGAGGAAAAACTTGATGCGGCGAGCCATCGGGTTGCCCGGACTGTGGAGGATCGCCTGGTCCCGGAATTCGTTCCAGTAATCCCACTGCCCGTCGCTCAGCTCTTCTTTGCCAAAGAGGTCGAAAAGGGCGGTGAAGTCGTCCTTGAGGCTGCCGGGAGGCTTGGCCCAGGGAGATCCCGTGGGCCAGATGGAGGCAGGGTTTCCCCAGAGCCCGGGATCCGCGGCATGGAGGAAGATCTCATGATGGCGGGAGACAAAGCGGTCGAGCTGATGAACGACCCGGACTTCCTCCTGTCCGAAGGTGGCCCGTTTGAAAGCCTCAAGAAACTCACTGTGGTGCGGGTCGGGCCTGCTTCGGAACACCTCCCGGTAGACATCGTGGCGTGCGAGCTGGGCAGCGTGTTCGTCGAGGATGTCGAACTGGCTGCTCAGCCCGAATTCGGCCGGGAAGCTACGCAGGATGTTGGAAAAGAAGCTGTCCAGGGTTCCCAGGAAGAGGGAAGGCATGCGCTGGAGAAAAATGGAGAGGAGTTGAACGTAGTGTTCCTGCTCGAGCTTGGAGAGGATCGGGTGGAGGGGGTCCCCGGGATCGGAAGCGAGTTCCTCGCGGGCTTGTTCGTGGAGTGCGGCTGACGCGAGCTTTTCGAGGATGGACTCGAAGAATTCCCCTGCAGCCTTGCGGGTGAAGGTGACCGCCACGATGCGTTCGGGCCGGACCTCCTCTCCGGCGAGGAGAGCCTGCGCCATGATCGCAATATAGCGGCTCGTGAGCTGCCAGGTCTTCCCGGATCCCGCCGAGGCAAGGATCATTTCGTTATGGAGCAGTGAGTTCATGAACGGGTCAGGGATGCCGGGTCTTCGCGGGTGGCTCCGGATTTTGAAGATGGACAGGATTCACCGCCCGTTCGGGATCTCCGAGCAGCATGATGTCAAAATCGTCCCAGTCGACTCGTGGAGCCGGCGGCCAGAACTGGCGGGCGGTGATCGCCTCGGTGACTCCTTCGACGCATTTTCGGGCGGCAGCGAGGAGAGAGTCGTCGAGGTCTTCCCAGAGTTCCAGGGCGACCTCGGACTTGGCCCGGCCGAGATTGGCGTAGCCGGTGACCATGGGGCCGGATCGGCCCCGGGATTGCAGGGCGAGGAGGTAGAGCGGGAGTTGCAGGTCCGTCCAACGCCGGATTTTTTTCCCGGCTGGGACCATCATCCACGATGCCAGCTCGGACGGGTCTTCGTTGCGCCTTAGATTCCTCAGGTGGGCCTCGCTGGGTTTCTTGAGTTGTCCGGTCTTGAAGTCGAGGACGCGGAGGGTCTCATCGACCGAATGCCGCTCGATGCGATCGATCTTCCCGGTAATCCGGATGCCATTGAAGATCCAGGGGTCTTCCGGAGAATCGAGAGGACTTTCGTATTCCATGATTTGCCACCCGTCCTGCCGCTGACGGGCCTCGATGGTGGCCCACCAGTTGAGACGCTGGCGGGCGCTCTCGCGTTGGACGAGGATGGGAACGGGCAGGTTGGTGCCGTATTCCCGGGTGACGATGCTCTCAAGAGTATCCTGGAAAAACTCCGAGATCTCACCCTCTTGGTCACTGTCCCGGATGGAGTTGGCTGCATATTCCTCAACGACGAGGTGGCAGAGGGTGCCAAAGTGACGGGCATCCAGTTCGACGAGGGGGCCGTCGTCACGCTCCATTCCAAGTCCGCGTCGCAGGTAGAAGCGGAACGGACAGCTCAGATAGTCGCGCACGGCCGTGACCGGCAGGCGTTCAAAGATACGCATTCCGTCCTCGGGAGCGGGTGGGGTGAGCTGCCAGCTCAGTGACCAGGCAGGCGCCTCGGCAGGAGCAGGGAGCTTCTGGAAAAAGGTCTCGACGCGGCCTGCCAGTTCTTCGGGAGGACAGGCGAAGAGGAGACGGGACGGTCTCAACGGCTCCTCGCTCGTGCTGCGGCGGCCGAAGACGAGATCGATGCGGCCGGAGTCCTCCCGGCAAGAAAGGAGGGAGCTCAGAATGTAGGCGTCTCGGGCGTGGCGGGTCTCATTGTGACGGAGGCCGAGAAGACGCCGGGCGCCGTCTGGGAGATAGGCGTGCCCCTGCAGGGAATCGGGGACGAAGCCGTCATTCATACCGGCCACCACGAGGTGGGGTGCATCCTCCCAGGGCAGTTCGAGCCAGCCCTGGAGGTCGAGGGCCTCGGCCTTGTGCTCGGGATAGATCTGTTCCTGTTCGAAAAGGTGCAGGAGGAGGCGAAGGCGGTCCGGGAAGGAAGTTGCAAATTCGAGGTTGGTCAGGAGTCCGTTCTCGAAGCTGTCCAGAATGTCATGGAGGAGCCGGCTGGTTGCCTCGAAGAACTCGTCGGCCTGATCACCGGGATGAGAATCGGCTTCGGCATAGATCTGGCCGAGAAATTCTGGAAGGGTCTCCCAGATCCGTTCGCGATCTAGGCGGCGAAGCCACGTCTGAATCCAGGAGAGGGCGCGGCTGAGGGCAGGGTTGGGACGCTCGCAGCTACGGTTGACCTGGTCGGCGGTTCCGAGGGTCTCAGGAACATGGTGGCGCTGAAAGTCGTCAAGCTCAGCGAGCATGGTGGCGTGATCGAAGTCCGGTCGGTCCTCGTGGGCCTCCCAGGCGCACGCTTGCCGGGAGACGCCGGGGATGCGCAGGAGGTCGAGGAAGACGAGGAAGGAGTCGGAGACCGTGAGCCGATGAAGAGTGCGGAGCAAGGCTGCAAGGGGCTGGCTGGAAACGGCAGACCCGACCGGGTTGAAGGTGCTTTGTCCCCGGTCGGCAAAGGCCTTCTCGAGAGGAAGATGCAGCTCGGGATCCGGGACACCTATGGCAGCCACCGCAGGCAGGCTCTCGTGGTCCGAGGTGGACAGGAGATCGGTGATGTAATCAGCCTGGAGTTGGGGGTTGACCGCCTGATGAACGTTTTTTTCGAGGTCGGGAATCGGAATCGGGCAATGGGTCCAATAGTCCGGTCTGGGTCGGCCAAACTCATCGAATGTTCCATCCAGGGCGGCAGGTGCATGGATGACGATTTCGCACTGGAGGGTGCCGAGGTGGTGCTTCAGGGCACCGCAGAACAGCGGGGGAGGATCTGGAACTCCGAGAACGACGATGGCTTTGACGGTGGAAGCGGCCAGGCCCTCACCGGCCGCCCTGCTGCGGGCGACCCGGGGACTCATGCGTTTCCGCTTGGAGAGCAGTCGGTCGGCCATCCCCTCCAGCCGGGAGAGTTCGGACCAGCGTTGTGGCTCGAGGCCTTCCTCGGCCATGACCCCGGCGGCACCTTGCATGTCGAGCCCGGCTTCACCGAGCAGGGATTGCACGGCGATGAGGTCGTTGGCGGCATGGAGGGCCCAGTTCAGGTTGCGCTCCTCGGGCTTGATGGGAAAGACCTGCCGGAAATCGTCCAGGCTGGCGTCAAGGAGGGCCTCGGCCCAGGTGATCAGCACCTCGGCCCGGGTGGCCACGACCTCGGTGAGATCAGGGAGGAATGCGGGGGAGAGGAGGACATCCGGAGTCACCACAGCCGGGGGAAGGACAGCGGCATCCCGGGTCGCGGCATGGAGAGCCAGGGAGGAGCGGAGACGACGCCCGGCCTGCTTGGTTGGAACGACCACAAGCAGGTGGCTGAGGTCGAGGGGCCCATGGGCCCAGTCCCGCGTGAGGTGTTCGACTGCAAGGGGGAGAAGAGGGCGGTCCCAGCCGAGGAAGGTGCGGATGAGCTTGGGGTCCTGGAGGACCGGCCGAGCCTCTCCGAATGGGAGTTCGAATTGGTCGCTCATGGATGGATGGAACGCGTATGCGAGCCCTTCTGTGCCGGTGGGCAGTTCAGGGACCGGTTTTCACGGGGAAGAAACGGAAAGTTCATGAGTGAGGCGCACAGAGTGTGGGGCGGGCCGGAATCCAGGAGGAATCAGCCGGCGTTCCACGTTTCCGCTTCCGGCGGCATGGAAGGCGTGAAGCAAGGACGGTGCCGGCCCGGAATGGAAGAAACGGCAGGGCCGCAGGCTGAGTCGACGGTTCTCGGGAAGGGCCCATGGAGGAGCTCCAGCAGGGGACTACTTCTTCTCCTTGTTTCCGGAGAGGAGGGGAGCGACGCGTTTTTTCATCCCGGCGGTGGCTGCTTCGGCAAGGACCTCGTCGCCATGTTTGAGGATGAGGATATAACCGGCGTAGCGGGTCCCGCTGTCCGGTTCGACGTCAAACTGCGGTCGGTCGGGCCGGAATCGGTTCTCGCGGATTTCCTTCACCTCACCTTCCTTCTTGGAGAAGGAGTAGGGAGTGGAGAAGGCCTCGATTTCGTCCTGGGCGGGGAGATCGACGAGCTTGGACCCGTTACTCACGATGGAGAGCTTGCGATTGCGGATATCCCGTCCGATGACGACCCACTCCATCCTGACGCCGTCGTAGGCCTCGCGGTCCCGGTTGTCGATTTCGATGACCAACCGGCGCTGGCTGGTCCGGGTGTCGCCCTTGCGCTTCGACCCCAGGGTGGCGTTCTTGACCTTGAGGCGGATGTCAGCGGCTTCGACAAGGGGAGCGCACAGGGGGAATCCGAGGGCAGTGAGAAAAGCGACCGTCTTCATGATCTGGTCACGATAGAGGATTGGAGGTGGTCTGCAATGATGGATGATTTTTCCCGTCAAGTCATGCGAGCTTGTGCTCCGTCACCCGGGGGAGTTAGCTGGTGCCGATGAGACCGGAACGCCTTTTCCCGATGTTCCTTGCCTCCTTGGCGGGGTTCGGTTCCCTGATGGCTCAGGATTACGAGATGCGCCTCTGTAAGCGGGTGGAGGAACAGTCCGGGAAGTTTCGCCTGGTGGAAACCGTGGAAAGGTGGAAGCCCGCGGAAACCGCGGTGATCGTATGTGACATGTGGGATCTCCACCACTGCAAGAATGCGGTGAAGCGGGTGGGGGAAATGGCGCCCCGCATGAATGCGCTTCTCAAGGAAGCCCGGAAGAGGGGCTCGCTCATCGTGCACGCGCCCTCCTCCTGCATGAACTTTTACAAGGGTCACCCGGCGCGCAGGAGGGCGCAGTCCGCGCCTGAAGCAGGGAATGTCCCTGAGGGGATCAACGAGTGGTTGACGTGGCTTGATGAGCGCGAGAAGAAGGCCGGTTATCCCATCGACCACTCGGACGGGGGTGAGGACGATGACCCGCAGGAGCACGCGGAGTGGGAAGAGCAACTCAGGGAGATGGGCAAGAACCCGCGTGCGCCGTGGACCCGCCAGGTGGGCCTGCTCGAGATAGACGGAGAAAAAGACGCGATCACCGACAATGGAACAGAGAACTGGAACCTCCTTGAGAAGCACGGCATCAAGAACGTGGTTCTCGTGGGCGTGCATACGAACATGTGTGTGCTTGGCCGTCCCTTCGGTCTCCGCCAGATGGCGAAGAACGGGAAGAACGTGGTCCTCATGCGCGATCTGACAGACACGATGTACAATCCCGAGATGGCGCCGAGGGTGAGTCACTTTCGCGGGACGGATCTCGTGGTGGAACATATTGAGAAGTACGTATGCCCCACCGTTACGAGCGATCAGATCCTGGGTGGGGCCCCATACCGTTTCGGAAGCGACCCACGGAAACACGCCGTGTTCCTGATCGGGGAGCGGGAATACCGGACAAGGGAAACCCTGCCGGTTTTTGCAGGGCGTTACCTCGCCCGGGAGTTTCGCTGTACGTTTGTGTTTGCGGATCAGGAGGAACGCGGTGTCTTCCGGGGAATTGAAGCAGTGGCGGATGCAGATGTGCTCTTCGTGAGTGTGCGGCGCCGGGCTCTGCCATCGGATGATCTTGAGCTGATTCGTGCGCACGTGAGGGCGGGTAAGCCGGTGGTCGGGATCCGGACCGCGAGCCATGCCTTCTCCCTGCGCGGTAAGGCTGCGCCGGAAGGGCATGCGGTGTGGGAAGGCTGGGATGCCGACGTCATGGGGGGGAATTACTCGGGACACCACGGATCGAAGCTCAGGACCACGGTGTGGTCGGAGGAAGCGGCGGTGGCCTTTTTCGGGCTGGGAGAATCCCTGCGCTTTGACAGCGGGGGATCGCTCTACATCAACACGCCTGTGAGGCCGGGCCAGAGTGTGCTCCTGACGGGAGGCGCAGAGGGCATTGACCGGAAGGAGCCAGTGGCTTGGACTTATATCCGCAAGGATGGCGGGAAGACATTCTACACCTCGCTTGGACATGTGGGAGACTTCGCCCAGCCCGCCTTCAACCAGATGCTAGCGAGAGCCGTGCAGTGGAGCGTTGCCCCGGAGACGAAAGCGAACTGACGGGGAGGTGGGGAGACCCGGCCGCCCGGGAGGGGGGCTCCGCATGGCTCCTCTTCCTAGTCACCGTCGAGCAGGTTTCCAATTCCGCCGAGGATCGACCCCTCGCCTTTTCCTCCGCTTCCGGTATTGGCCATCACGCGGTCGGCAAGCCGAGAGAAGGGAAGGCTTTGCAGCCAGACCGTGCCGTGGCCCTGGAGGGTGGCAAGGAAGAGGCCTTCGCCGCCGAAGAACATGCTCTTGAGATTCCCGGCACGCTCGATGTCGTAGTTGATGCCGTCCGTGAACGCGACAAGGCACCCGGTATCCACCCGGAGGGTTTCCCCCCGGAGTTCCCGTTTGATGATCGCTCCCCCGGCGTGGATGAAGCACATGCCGTCGCCTTCCAGGCGTTGCAGGATGAACCCTTCACCGCCGAAGAATCCGGCGCCCAGCTTCCTGTGGAAGGCGATAGTGACGCGGGTCCCGAAGGCGGCACAGAGGAAGGCGTCCTTCTGGCAGGTAATGCCCTTTCCGAGGGTGGCGAGGTTGAGGGGGACGATTTTTCCGGGATAGGGAGACGCGAAGGCGGCCCGCCGTTTTCCGGTAGGCCCGCTGTGGGTGAAATGGGTCATGAAGATGGATTCTCCGGTGAGCGCTCGTTTGCCGACCGCGAGGAGTTTTCCCATCATGCCCTTCTTGGGTTCGGAGCCATCGCCCATGCGCGCTTCGAAGGTGATATCTTCTTCCATGTAGTTCATGGCACCAGCTTCCGCGATGACGGTCTCGCCGGGATCAAGTTCGACCTCCACGATTTGCATGTCGTTCCCAAAGAGTTCGTAATCGACTTCATGGCATTGCTGCCCACCGGGGCTTCCGGTCGAGGCACCCGGTGGCAGGGCGGGCGGGGAGCCGGGAACCTCTGAGAACAGCTGGGGGAGGGTGATCCCGGCGGCCTGCCAGTTGGGCATTCCCTGCTTCCAGATATTGGTCTGAGGTGTGATTTCGCCCGCATTGACCATGGGCAGGAGTTCATCCTCCACGATCTGCCTGGTCTGGTTCTGTGTGTCGAGGTAATGCCAAGTGTCCATGATGGGCCTTCATTAACACGGCTCGCTGGCGGGGGCAGGTTGAAAAGGGGTCCTCTGATGGTTGCGGGCGGAGCATTGGATCGCCTTTGCGCAGTTGACAGAAGGCACGGGAGAGCCGACTTTTGCGCCCCGTCATGAAGAAAGGCATTCTTACACAGGTCGTCGCCCTTTGTGGACTCAGCATGGGGCTGTTTGCGCAGGATGAATCGGAGCCGGCACCAGCACCAGCACCAGCACCAGCACCAGCACCGGCACCGGCACCAGCACCGGCATCGGCACCACACTAGCACTGGCACCAGTCGCGATCGCCACGCCACCGCCACCACTTCCTACCGGTATATCATTATCATATCCGAATGTTATACTTCTTACTTGCA
>Ga0163179_10002665_pt1 | contig 12349 bp, 10 predicted proteins | sample AtlANTMetagenome_FD_109643 | JGI IMG/M metagenome (GOLD analysis project Ga0163179, IMG submission 109643) | Marine eukaryotic phytoplankton communities from the Atlantic Ocean - Atlantic ANT 2 Metagenome | ecosystem: Environmental > Aquatic > Marine > Oceanic | place: North Atlantic Ocean...
ACACGGCACTTTTGTCGCGGGAACCATCGGCCAGTCTTCAGGAAACGGTGTTGGTGTCGCAGGCCTCGCTCCAGACGCAAATATCCTTCCGGTGAAGGTCATGTCAGACGGCGGCTACGGTTCAGTCAGCGCTATTGCGAACGGTATCGTATGGGCGACCAACCAAGGCGCAGACGTCATCAACATGAGCCTGGGCACGACAGGCGCATCGGAGACGCTGCGTCAGGCATGTGAGTACGCCTACGACCGAGGCGTCGTCCTGATCGCGGCGACAGGAAACGAATATGCCAACTACCTCAACTACCCCGCCAAATTCGACACTGTAGTGGCCGTTGGCGCGACCCGTGTCGATGGACGCCGATCTGCATACTCAAACACTGGCAGCGGCGTTGAGATCCTCGCACCCGGTGGCGATCTGTCGCGCGACCAAAACAGTGACGGCTACGCAGACGGCGTACTCCAAGAGACCTACACCCAAGGACAGTGGACCTACACGTTCTGGGAAGGCACGAGCATGGCCGCACCACACGTGGCTGCAGCCGCCGCACTTATTATCGAAGCCGGTGTAAGCGACCCCGAAGACGTCCGCGCCATCCTTGCGGAAACCGCGAGCGATCTTGGGTCTTCTGGCTATGACTCCTACCACGGCTACGGACGCCTGAACGCCGGTGCTGCGGTGGAACTGGCAGCTACTGGAAGCTGGGGTACCACAGACGACGAAGTAGACACCGGTTCCGATAACGACGACAGCGCAACCGATAACGGCACGCCAACGATCTCAAACGTCTCGGGATACGTCGAGGGCAGTCGGTTTACCGTACAGTGGGCGACCAACGAAGCCGCTACGAGTCAGATCGAATTCCAAGGCTATGGCACCTACGGAAGCGAAACACTGACGACTTCGCACAGCCTGACGTTCACAGGCCAAAGCGGCGCCACCTACTACCTGACGCTTATCTCAACAGATGCCGACGGTAACACCGCGACAGACGGCCAATATACCGTCTCGCTGTAGCGCCCCGAAAGCGAACGGCGTCGTCGATTTTATCGATGACGCCGTTTCTGTATTCGGAACTCACTGGCTGAACCGCGAATCCGGGGATATGCTCGGCCGCCATCCGAAACGTATAGCCCCGGAGCACGCATCATGGGCAAGTTCGAAGGATTAGATTTCTACAACGTAGACAGTCATCTCTCGGAAGATGAGCGGCTGTTTCGAGACCTCGTGCGCAAGTGGGTCGATGAGCGCGTCCTCGCGGACAACTTCATCGAACATCACTGTCGCGCCGGTACGTTCCCTCGCGAGCTCGTCCCCGAGATCGCCGAAATGGGACTCTTGGGCTGCAACCTGCCCGAAAAATACGGCTGCGCTGGCGTAAGCAACATCGCCTACGGCCTAGTCTGCCAAGAGCTCGAAAGAGGAGACTCGGGTATCCGTTCCTTCGTGTCGGTACAGGGCAGCTTGGCCATGTTCCCGATTTACAAGTTCGGCACAGAAGAACAACGGATGAAGTACCTGCCTAAACTTGCCTCTGGCGAGTTCATCGGCTGCTTCGGGCTGACCGAGCCGGACTACGGCTCCAACCCCGGTGGCATGATCACTAAGGCGGTCGATGACGGCAACAGCTACGTCCTAAACGGCGCCAAAATGTGGATCACGAACGCCTGCATCGCAGATGTGGCCGTGGTCTGGGCGAAGCTCGACGGAAAAATCCGCGGCTTCATCGTCGAAAAGGACGACCCAGGTTTCTCTGCACCTGAGATGACCGGCAAGCACTCTCTGAAGGCTTCCATCACGGGTGAATTGGTCCTACAAGACTGCCGCATCCCCAAGGATCGCATTCTGCCTGACGTTCAAGGGCTGCGTGGACCGTTCTCTTGCTTGAACAACGCACGCTTCGGTATCTCTTGGGGTGCTATTGGTGCGGCGATGGCCTGCTACGACTCCGCGCGTCAATATGCAATGGAGCGCATCCAGTTCGATAAGCCCATCGCGTCTTTCCAGCTGATTCAAAACAAGCTGGCCTGGATGCTCCGCGAGATCACCAAGGCTCAGTTGCTCGCCCTACACCTGGGGCAGATGAAGGACAACGACACCCTGTTCCCCGAACAGGTCTCGTTGGCCAAGATGAACAACGTCGACATCGCGCTGCAAATCGCCAGAATGTCCCGAGATATCCACGGCGCCAACGGCATCCTGGACGAGTACCCAGTGATGCGCCACATGGCGAACTTGGAGTCGGTGTACACCTACGAGGGTACCCACGATATCCACAACCTGATTCTGGGTCGCTGGATCACAGGCATTCAGGCATTCACCTGATCGCATTACAAGGCTGACGAGCGGTCACGCGCCGCCGAGGTCTTGTTCCAGCACAATCTTCCCGAACACCGCGCGCTCCTCTAAGGCGGCGTGCGCCTCTGCTGCGCTGCGCATCGAGACCACCCGATGGATCACTGGTCGAATATGTCCGGCCTGAAACGCTGCCCATGCCTCTAGCATCTCCTTGCCAGACCCCATCGTGCAGCCGAGCACAGAGAGCTGCTTAAAGAACACCGCGCGTAGATCGAGGCCCACCTTCGGCCCAGACGTTGCCCCGCAAGTGACCAGCGTCCCGCCCCAAGCGAGCGCGCGCAGACTGTCCTTCCAAGTGGCCTCGCCCACGTGGTCGACGACGATATCCACGCCCTTCGGTGCGAGCGCACGGACCTGCTCCTTCGTGGCCTCGTAAGCAAAGACATGATCCGCGCCGAGGGCGCGGGCTTTCTCGCGCTTTTCCTCCGTAGACGCCGTCCCCAACACCGTACATCCGTGAAACTTAGCGATCTGAATCGCCATAGACCCAACGCCGGAACCTACAGCCTGCACAAGCACCGTCTGTCCCGCGCGGATTCGCGCACGGCCAACCAACATGTGCCAAGCCGTCAGAAGCGTGAGCGGCGTAGCAGCCGCCACGTCCAACGCGATGTCATCGGGCACAGGCAACACCAATGACTGATCTACCACCACGTACTCGGCGCAGCCCCCATCAAAGCTCTCACCTCGGATCGCAAACTTCGGACAGAGGTCATCGCGGTCTTCTTCGCAGCGTGGACAAGCACCGCAACCCAAGCTGGGATGGAGCGCAACGCGCGCACCGATCTGTACATCCACCCCGGCTCCAACCGCGTCAACCACGCCTGCCACATCCGAACCGAGCACTATTGGGAGCGGAAATTTATGCCCAGGGACACCGCGTCGCACCCAAGTGTCGAGGTGGTTTACCCCGACAAATCGCACCGCGACGCGCACCTGACCAGGCCCCGGTTCTGGAGTACTTAGCGAATCTAGTCGGAGGGCCTCAGGCCCGCCGTGTTCGTGGACGCGAAGTGCACGCATATTTTTCCTCCAGGCGATAGGGTATCCGATGTGCGATTATCGGGTCGTTCCGACGTCGCTTAGGAGTACAGCCTTTGCCGAATCCGCGTAGTCCTGGTTGGTTCACTCGCCAACTCGCCCGCATCATCTGGCCAGGACGGACTGGTGTGCGCGCGATGGAGGACCTGCTCCAACTCGACAGCGTGCTTCGTTTCGCGAGCCTGTACGCCATCACAGTACTCGCCCCCGGAATTCTGCTCGCCTACTTCGGCATGTCGTCAATCAAGTCGGAAGAATCGGCGGTTTGGACAGAAGTCCGTACAGAAGCCGGACGGACGGCCGACACCTGGTTCGGTCGCACCGAACAAATCTTCAACGCCTTTGAGGAACGCACGATCGCCCGTCTGGACGCGGGGCGTTCGCCTCTTGAGTCCGCGTTAGACCTCTCACCCAACCTATTGGTCGCCTTAAGACTCGATACCGACGGCATGATCGCCGCCCCATTTGCGGAGTCATCATTTAATCTTCCGGCCGACCAGACCTTCTTTTACACCGGGACCTTCGCCGACGGGCGAAAAGCGGAGCGGTCAGGCCACTTGGGTGAAGCGATAAAGCTATTCGAGCGCGCCTCGCGTGAGGCTACCGGCCACGCTCACCGCGGCGTAGCGGCTTTAGAATACGCGCGCTTGCTTGCCAAATCCGGTGAATCTCGTGCGGCCGAAAGCGCCTACGCGAGCGTGATCTCCGATTACCCCGAGGCACGCAATGGCGCAGGTTTTCTACTACGCGACCTCGCCACGCTAAAACGGGCTGAATTGCTTCTTCTAAGAGAGCCCGTGATCGGCGTCGGCGCGCTAAAAGACCTGGTCGACGTTCTGCTCGCGCGCCGATGGGAACTAAGTCGTGGTGGCGAAATTTCTATGGCGCGACGCGCCATCTCAAGAATGGAGCCACATGCAGACGCCGACTGGCTGGCCAGCACACGCTCAAGGTTAGACTCTCGCAGCAGTCAAATGTACTGGACCGAGCGGCTCATCCCTGAGCTCAAGCAGATCATCGGCAGCGGAACCGCGCTCAAGGTTGAGCCAAGAACTTTTCATTACACGCAGGGCGACGATGTGCTCTGGGCCTCGATCTGGTGGGGTGCGGACCGATACATTTTTGCGCTCAGCTGGAAAGGCTTACTTGAGACCGTAAGAGAGCTCGGCAAAGACAGCCTACGTCCCGGCGGACAGGTCGAAGTTTCGCTTGTTCCGCCAGACGTCGAACCTCCGGCGGGTGTACTGGCACAGCGCAACCTAGTGCCTTGGATGGCCGGTTGGACACCCAGCGTCTACCCCGCGGATGCCGCTGCGTTGCAGGAAAGTCAGGCGTCAAGACGGGCTCGAAGATTGGGAATCGTCGGCGCGGCGATGCTGCTCATTGTCGTGGGCGCGATCTTGTCGGCGCGTCTGGTCGGTCGGGAATTGGAACTGGCGCGAATGAAAACACAATTCGCCGCAAACGTAAGCCACGAGTTGCGTTCTCCCATCACACAGATCCGCCTCAAAGCGGAGTCTCTACAACTGGGGCTCGCTCGCGATGAAGAGCGTCGGCAACAACACTACGACGGGATCGTCCGCGAATCCGAGCGACTGTCTCGCCTAGTAGACAATGTCCTCGACTTCTCGGCTATCGAGCGCGGGACCAAGCAATACAGCTTCGTGCCGACAGATATGGCTGAAGTCGTGAGGCAGTGCGTCGACTCCATGAGATTTTCGACGGTCGCCCGCGGACTTCAAATCGACATCGAAATCGATGAAGACCTCCCAATAATCTTGGCGAGCCCCGAAGCGATCGGGCAAGCCATGACGAACTTGCTGTCAAATGCAGCAAAATATGGCGCGACCGGCGAGCGAGTAATCGTGAGCGTAAAGATGGTTGAACTTCGCGTCGTTGTCTCCGTAATCGATAGCGGTCTCGGCATTGCCAACGACGAGATCCCGCACATTTTCGATCAGTACTACCGAAGTAAAGACCCAAATGCACGCCGTCTGAAAGGAACGGGAATTGGGCTGGCTATCGTGAAGTACATTATGGAGGCGCACGGAGGTCGTGTAGAAGTGATCTCTGAACTGGGAGAAGGAACAACTTTCTCCCTACATTTTCCCTTATCTCCTCCCGATCGGACCGGAGCGCACTGATGCCACCCCGCATTCTTTGTGTCGAAGACGAAGCCGAAGTGCTCGAAGGCTTATCCGCCTTTTTCGAGCGCGAGGGCTTTGATGTATTAGCCGCACGTAGCGGCGATGATGCCCTCGCCTTGGCTGCCCAAAGACCACCGCATGTCGCCGTGCTGGACGTCATGCTGCACGAAGGGCCCGGAGGCCCTGACGGTATGGACGGCTTCGACACGTGTCGCGGTCTACGCGCGCAAGGATTCGATGGCCCCATCATCTTCCTTACCGCGAGGACAATGGAGCAAGACAAGCTCCTTGGCTTCGAGTTGGGCGCCGATGATTACATGACGAAGCCCTTCTCGCTGCTTGAGCTTCACGCGCGCGTACGTGCGCTCCTGCGACGTTCTGGTGGAGTGCGCAGCGTGTTCACGTACGGAGATGTTGTCGTAGACCTCGACTCTTACGTGGTGAAACACGAGGATGGTGACGAGCGCCTTTCAAATCGAGAGCAAGAGCTTCTACGCTTCCTGATCGAAAACAAGGGCCGCGTACTGCCTAGAGACCTACTGCTGACCTCTATCTGGCACTACAGCCCGAGAGTCACCACTCGAACGGTCGATACGCACATCCTAAACTTGCGGAAAAAGCTACGAGACGACGCCTCGAACCCGCAGTTCATCGAAACACTCCACGCCGTTGGATACCGATTCATCGCCGAGGAGTCGTAGTTGGCCGTGCGGTTTAGACGCGTAGCGATAGCGCTGCTCGCCTTCGGGCTCGTCGTACCGCAACAATCGGTCTTAGCCGAAGATGTCCAAGACTGGGCAACACTGTTGGATGCGCTGCTCATCGAAATGGGCGATGGAAACGTCGCCGAAGCGGAGGCGCGCTTAGAGCTTCTGCTCATGCGCCTCGATGACGAAGACCTTCTGCGTGGTCAGGTTGCATATTGGCTGGCCCATAGCCGCATGAGCCTCGGCGATTCCCGAGGTGCGCTTGAAGCACTGGAAATCGCCACTTCAAGAGCCGACACGCGTGAGCGCGCCCATGCGCTCCGTTCACAGATAGAGGCCTTGGGAAACCAGTTGAGCGTATTGCCCTTCGAGACGGATCTGAGCGACGGCAAGAGCCCGTTCGTACACTCGTGGATGCACAGCGCTGAAGGCCAAATCGAGATCCGGATGGAGAGCGACGGTAACCAAGCGCTGCTTTGGACGACCACACTGCGTGATCGTACAGACGATCAGATCACCGTAAACTTCGCCCAAGACGCCCCCTCTCCCGTTTCCATCGCATTGCGTGCCAAAGCGGCGCCCTTCCCTGCTTGGTTGCACGTGGTGGCCGAAGACAAGGACGGGACCTCGTTTCGGAGTCGCACGCTACAGATCCCTCCGAGTGAGTGGACCGACATTTCAGTCAACATTGCAGACTTACTCCCTGTAATCCCTACGCCGAACGCTCAAATCGGGGTGGTCCAGTCGCTATCCATCCAGGACGTCACAGCCTGGCAAAGCGCAGACCGGGGCGTCCGCCAGCTTTGGCTGGACGATGTCGTGATCCGGTAAGCCTATGTCCATCGTCGTACAGAAATACGGCGGCTCATCCGTCGCAGATATCCAGAAACTCAAGTCCGTCGCGCAACATGTGATCGAGACAAAGAACGCTGGAAATGATGTGGTCGTGGTCGTGTCTGCGATGGGCAATACGACGAACGAGCTCTTGGCGCTGGCACGGTCCGTCTCCGAGTCGCCGGGGCGACGTGAACTCGACATGCTCATCTCTGTGGGTGAACGGATCTCTATGGCTTTACTGTCGATGGCCATCAATGATCTTGGGCATGCGGCAGTGTCATTTACAGGGTCGCAATCCGGGATCATCACCGACGAAAACCACGCCGCGGCACGCATCGTCGCCGTTCGACCTTGGCGTATCAAGGAAGCACTCGACGACAACAAGATCGCTATCGTCGCCGGGTTTCAAGGCATGAGCACCGCCCGAGAGGTCACGACTTTAGGGCGAGGAGGCTCGGACCTCACCGCGGTCGCGTTGACCGCCGCATTAGACGCTGATCGCTGCGAGATACTCTCGGACGTTGATGGCATCTGGTCTGCAGATCCCAGGAAAGCGCCTACTGCGCGTCAGCTAGCCACGCTTAGTTGGGATGAAGCCATACACCTCTTCCGCGGCGGCGCGAAGGTACTGCACGCCGCGGCTGCCGCGTTCGCGCACCACCATGGCATTCAGGTCGACGCGTTGGCGACAAAGGCGAGCAACGGTGGCACAACCATCTCCACCGATCCCAGAATGTCATCAGGTCGGGTTGTCGCGGTTACCGTCGACGACCAACTCCTCCAGATAGAACCCACGACGGGCTCCATCCAAGACTTGGTCGAATACGCCGAAAAGATCGGCGCTCCACTGCGACACGTTGACGCGCACGCCGTCACCGTAGATGCGCGCGACTTTTATGAGGACACTCAGTCGGAATGGCCGGGTGGGACGCGCCCGAGCCCCGTAGCCGTCGCAACCGCCACCGGACTGGGCGCCGGAACCCCCGCCAATCTACTGGCCGGCCTACGCGTACTGAATGAAGCAGGCATAAAGGCCCGACATGCCACACTTGAGCCCGACCGCTTACAATGGACACTTGCGGTTGGTGACGCCTCAGACGCAGAAAGCCTGCTCCATGACGCGCTTGTGGGCTTGCCCTAAGGCGATCAGATCGCTATGGTGGCGCCTCTACTCGCGAGAGAATCCCAATGCTGCGGCATTTCCTAAACCCCCCGAACTGGTTCACCACCGCGAATCTGTTCTGCGGTTTTTACGCGATACTGTTGGTGGCTGCTCCCCCGAATGGTGAGCCCTCCTTCTACAGAGCGGGTCTGATGTTGGTGTTCGCCGGCGTCTTCGACATGCTAGATGGACGCGTCGCGCGAATGACACGGTCGAGCAGTGACTTCGGCACACAACTCGACTCCCTGTCGGACCTTGTCTCATTCGGTGTCGCGCCGGCCATCTTGGCTTGGGCTTGGGGACTTGAGCAGCTCGGCGTCGTCGGCCTGTGCGCCGCGTTCGCCTTCGTCACCTGCGGCGCATTCCGACTGGCGCGTTTCAATCTCGAAACCGTCGATGACGCGCTCGCCGAGAGCAATGGCCTGACGATAACCGTCGCAGGGATCACATTGGCTTCCATCATCATGGTGCATGCCCACACGGGCCGAACGCACCTTGCGCACCCACTCAACGCGTTTGGAATGATGGTCGCGCTCTCATACTTGATGGTAAGCAAGGTACCCTATCGCACCTTCAAGGACTTCAAGCTCCGCCCCATCACGATGGCCTTTCTCGCCCTAACGCTCGGCCTGATCGTCACCGTAGGTAGCCGTTACGATATCTCCGTGGCTCTCGTGGCAATGTCTGTTCCCTACGTCCTTTCCGGGCCTGTCGAGTCGATGATTCGGCGCCGAAAGCGCGCGACAGGAACACTCTTCGAGTTTGAAGAAGAAGAAGAAGAATAGCGATCAGACGGCGTCACTCTTCGAGTATCGACAAAGACTCTCTCAAAGCCGTGCGGTATTCCGCGGTCAAGTCGAGCAGTGCGTCAGAGGTACCACCGCGTTCTACTGCCCCCTGAAGCACAAGGAGCGCTTTTACCCACTCCTCTCCAGCTGCGTATGCCTCGGCCAGCGCGATACGATCCTCTTCGGTATGCGTCGCTTCTATCGCCGTTTCAGCTTGCCCCAACAACATTCGGTAGTTCTCCGAAGCGAAACTATCGTGCAGATGTCGTGGCGCAGCGAACTCTATGTACATGTTGTCGTCAGTGTTCAGGCGACCGTCTCCGACGATCTCCAGAATTCCCTCTCGCTCCATCTGGTAAAGCGAGATGACCTCGACAGCAGTGGGCATCTCAATCGCGCGAAGTGAGTCGTTTAGCCGGGGCGAACGCTCCATCTCAGCGCGGACATGCTCGACGTCGAGCGTGAGCGGTGTCTCGCTTCCCACAAGCACGAGATCTGCGTCTTCAATTGTGGCAAACAACATGACATGAGGAAACACATTGGCAAACGTACGTAAAAGGACCTGTAGTTCTTCTTCGCCTAAACCGTAAATCTGTACCCACTGACTCCAAATACCACCTTCTGCCAACCGCGTTTTACCCATACGGAAAAAGTCTTCGGTGAACAGATTCGACACCCCGGACAACCAGGGATTGGAAGGCTCTGAAACGATCACATCGTACGTCCCCGGCGCCATTCGAAGGAGATGATTCCGACCGTCATTGGTGATGATCTGCGTTCTCGGGTCCTCGAGCGGCCGATGATTCACGGAATGAAAGAACTTTGTCGCAGGGATGATGTCCGGCTCGAGCTCAACGATGTCGATAGACTCCAGACCGTCGTGAACAGTTACCGCTCCGGCGGTAATCCCACTTGCCAAACCGATGACGCAAGCGCGCTCTAAGGGTCGATTGAAAAGGAACGGCAAGTGCCCGACGAGCAACTGCGTGGGCATATCCACGGTAGTACTCGCTTCGACCTTCCCATTATTTGCCAGCCAGATGTTGCCGGACTCTCGAGACTGCGCGACCGTCACCACCGAGGAAAGCCCCTCTGCGTAATAGAGGAGGTCATACCCCTCGACCGCGAAATTCCGGATACCATCCCTAGTCCTTGAAGAAAGCTCAGTGACGTACTTGTACATGCCAGCGTTCATCAAAAGCGGGTTCCAAGGCGGCGGCAATAAGGAAGCGGTCATCCACGCACAAAAGATAAACCCAGCGGTGCCTTTCAGGCGGCTATAGCCCTCCGTTCGCATGGCGACGAAGGCCACCACACAGAGCGCGACGACGTTCAACCCAGCGGCAAATAAAATCGTGCCGCTGATGTGCAGTTCCGGCAGCAGCCAAAACGCCGCCAGCAGCGACCCCGCGATCCCTCCCGCAGTATTCGCCGCATAAGTCTGCCCGACCGGCCTTCCAAGCCGCTCTGGACCATCGACCGCCGCACGCACTAGCAACGGAAAGGTAATGCCCATGAACACCGCAGGCAGGGTCATGACCATCGCGCATAGGACGAGTTGAAAGGGCCAAAAGAACTCTGGAGCGCGCTCTACGATGTCATAGGCAACCACAAAGGCGTACGGCAATTCCCCGTACAGCCACATCATCGTGTAGGACAAAAGCGCTACAGCGCATTGCGCCCAAAACACACCGACCAGCACACGGCGTTTTCCCCCTGCAGTCCAGAGCCGATCGGCGACGGGGCCACCGAACCACCCACCGAAGGCGATACCCGTCAGAAAAGCCAAGAGCATCAGACTAAACGCGTAGACACTCCCGCCCAGCATCAACGTCATCAACCGGAACCACGCGAGCTCGTAAACGAGGGCGGCCATTCCGGCGAGACCGGCTATCCACAAGAGGCTACGAGACGCGCTAACCTCCATTTCGGATGACCCTTGATCGCCCTGATGCTCCACTTCCAGCGGCTGGTCACCTGACCTCGACCAACGCGAAAGAAGCTCCGCCAACGCTGCGAGCGCGAGGTTGCCAAAAGCAGCGACGTAAGTGGTCGCCTTGACGCCGATAGCCGGCATCAACACAAAGCCGCCGAGCGCGATGCCCACCACCGCCCCAAAGGTGTTCACGCCGTACAGCAGCCCGACACGCCGTCCCGTTTGGGCGGTATGCGTGGTCGCGAAACGTGCCAAGAGCGGTAAGGTCGCCCCCATGAACGCCGTGGGGAGGAGAAGCAATACCAACCCCAACATCGCCTGTACCAAGGCAAAGACAACAGGGCTAGGGTCAAAGCCGCGCCAAAACTCCAAATACACCGGGGTGATCACGTTCACGAGTATGGGGAAGAGCAACGCGTACACGCCGATCCCTGCTTCGAGCCAAGCATAAACACGCAGCGGCCGTTTGACGCTGTCCGCCCAGCGCGACGCGACGGCCCCACCGATAGCTAACCCCGCCATAAACCCGGCGAGCACGGTGCCAATCGCGACCTGACTCGTCCCGAACACAAGGTGCAATGCCCTTGCCCAAACGGTCTGATAAACGAGCGCTGTCGATCCAGACAAAAAGAAAATCGGGACGAGGAACCGTAGCGCGGTTTCCCGTCGAACTAGCGACATCGGGTTTTCCACCCGCCAGCACTAACGCAACCGCGTGAGGCGCGGGGCAGTCTATTCTGCCAAATCCCCCGACGCGTAAACCGTCTTAGCCCCCTCTCCGATATCTTCCATCGCTGTGTTGAAGGGGGTCACGAGCCCATCCCAGAACACATAAACCATCGCGATCACGAGCACGGCGATAACGAGCATATACTCGGTTGTGGCTTGGCCTCTTTTTCCGCCAAAGCGCGAACCTAAACGCGACACACGCAAGCCCCTCACGGACCACCTCCGATATAGCCACGCTCAGTCATCTCACCGACATCTGAACTGGCCGCTTCGAGCCCATCGCTGAGTCCGGGAACCAATAATTGTCCGGCCGCCCAGGCCGCCAGAACGATCACAGAGATGACTAAAACCAACTCGACAGTGGTCTGTCCCTGCATCGAGCGGTGTTTTTTCCGACGGGTCGGCGGGTGTAACCGGACACGCATCCTCTCTCCATCGGTGCCTCAACTAGGATATGCGGATCCTATACCTCTGTCATCTGTTTACTTTTTCTTCTTTCCGGTGCACTCATGTTCGTCCACAACCAAGTCGACTGGCACCTAGAGCGCCTCGACGAGCGCACTCGGATCGCGCCAGAAGATCCCGCGATTCGCCTGGAATTTGCACGAACACTCATCTCCAAAGGTTTGTACCATGGTGGTGGAGA
>Ga0163179_10002666_pt1 | contig 12346 bp, 8 predicted proteins | sample AtlANTMetagenome_FD_109643 | JGI IMG/M metagenome (GOLD analysis project Ga0163179, IMG submission 109643) | Marine eukaryotic phytoplankton communities from the Atlantic Ocean - Atlantic ANT 2 Metagenome | ecosystem: Environmental > Aquatic > Marine > Oceanic | place: North Atlantic Ocean...
ATTCCCAGTCTGCTCGACTCGCGCCGCATTAATGAATCGTTGGCGAATGACACGATTGAGTTGTTCGAAACGGCGAAGGTATACCTGCCACGTGAAAGGCAGCTGCCCGAAGAACCCGTCATGATCTCCCTGACTAGCGGGCGTGATTTTTTTGCCGTTAAAGGCGTTGTCGAAGCGATTCTATCTGCTCTGCACGTCGATGGTACTTTGAAGACGGTGCCTGTGGATGATGCGTTCCTTGAGGGCCAGCAGAGTTGTCAATTGTTGATCGATGACCAAATGTTCGGATTCCTTGGTGTTGTCAGTGCGGCTTCGACCAAAGCAGCTTCGCTCCGCAACCCAACCACGATCGCAGAAATTCGAATGGATGTTCTGCAGAAGGCATCCCGATTAGTTCCGCAATTCAACCCGTTGAGTCCCTATCCGGCGATCAATTACGATTTTAATTTCATCGTCGATGAGAAGGTGGCTTGGGCTGAGATCGCAGGAACTGTTGGCGAAGCCGGCGGTGAATGTCTTGAGGATATTCATTATCAGGAAACTTATCGCGATCCCGAACGAGACGGACCCGGACGCAAACGTTTGATGTTGTCGGTGCGTTTGCGTTCCGACCAACAAACCTTAACCGGTGAACAAGCGGATGAGATTCGGCAAGCGATCATTTCTGCTTGTGAAAAACAGCATGGTGCCGCACTTCTCGGCTAAACTGCTGCGATTATCCGCCATTTTCCCGTCGTAGGGGCCAGGTTAAGGTTGCTTCTCATCGCCTCATGATTGGGCAGATCTTTGGTCCAGGTTGACCGCTTGCGCTTGGCGCTGACTGCGTGATCAGGGAAACTAAAGGGCGCGTTAAGTTGTTTTCCCGCCCCGGTTAATCCTCCCTGGACCAAGATGATCGATACTCGCTTTTGCATCTCCGTGTTTCTCGTTGGCCTGTGCATCGCTGTGACGCAGAATGTTGCCGTGTCGGAGGAAGTCGAATCTGCGGATGAAGCAACGGTCGAGATTGATCCAGCAGGAATCGAAAACGCAGCGAGAGAAGTTCTCAGTGATCATTGTTTTCGCTGTCACGGTTCGGAAAAAACATCGGGGAAGCTTGACCTGAGAAGCATGGAGTCGATGTTGGTCGGTGGCTTACGCGGGCCTGCTATCGTTCCTGGAAACGCCTCGGAAAGCCGTCTGGTCCAGTTTACTCGACCGGGGGCAAAGCCCCACATGCCACCGGGCAAGCAGCAACTCGAGGATCAACAGATTGAAGCTTTGGCTGCTTGGGTCGATCAACTTTCGCCCGACCTGATTGCTCAGCCGACGGAAGAGGTCAAAGAGACACCCGATGAAGCCAGCTCTTCGTCTACCGCAATGATACCTGAGGGCATCGATCCGACGTTGGCCATCGATTTCATGGTGGCAAAACGTTGGCAGGAGCGAAATGTTCAACCAAGTTCGCCGACCGACGATGCCACGTTTGCACGTCGACTGTATTTGGATCTGACGGGACGTATCCCGACTCTTGAGCAACTCAATAAATTTCTCGCCGATACGAATTCTGACAAACGTGATCGGTTGATTGACCAATTACTCGAGTCGGAAATCCATGCCCGACATTTGGCTGACACCTTCGATGTTGTTCTCTTGGGACGCGGGGATGATCGCAAGCTGAATGAGAGAACCCAGCACGGTTGGCGGGAATACCTGGAGTCAAGTTTTGCGAGCAATCGACCATGGAATCAAATGGCGAGAGAAATGGTGCTCGCTCGAGCAACCGACTCGACCGACGTCCGAGCAGGTTGGTATCTCTACGAACGGAAGAATGATTTTCAGGCGATTGCCGAGTCGGTATCGCCTAGCTTTTTCGGGCTGCGTATCGAGTGTGCTCAGTGCCACGATCACCCGTTAGCTGCAGAGATCGAGCAACGACATTACTGGGGCCTGGTCGCGTTCTTCAATCGCGGCAAAAACGATGGGGCCAAAAACGGTCCGCGAGTCGTCGAATCGGCCATTGGTGGCTTCAATAAGTACACGGATCTTGCCGGTGATGCTCACGATGCCTTGTTGACGTATTTCGCCAGTGCCACGATCCATGAAGAAATCCCTGGCGAGGAAACCGAAGTCAAGGATGATGACATCAATTACTTCAACGGCCAGGAGCGGGAGCCCACGGGTGAACCTAGAGTTCCTCGTTTTTCGCGACGTCAACAATTTGCCGACGAAGTTCTCTCCGATCATCCGTTGCTCGCGCGAGCTTTTGTTAATCGAGCTTGGGCTCTCATGTTGGGACGCGGGATTGTGCACCCTGTAGATCAAATGGATTCGATGCATGCGGCGTCCCATCTAGAGTTGCTCGAGTGGCTTGCTAACGATTTCCGAAATAACGATTATGACATTCGCAGATTGCTCCGCAGCCTGGCGCGGACGCGAGCTTATCAATTGGAATCAGCTTCCATTGGAGAAGGTCAGCTTCCGGAAGACTTCGCTCATGCACTGCACAAGCCGTTAATTGCGGAAAGCTATTTGAATTCGATTTTGGTTGCTTTGGACCAAAACGAATCTGACAATAGTGAGATAATGACGCTGTTCCAAAGTGAGTTTCCCGACGTATTTCCCGAGGAGCCAACAGCGACCTTATCGCAAGCTCTGTTGTTGACGAATAGCCCGGAATTTTACGCTTTGTTTGATCCCGAACGAGCGGGGATTATGACTAAGCTGCGGGAGACGGAAGATGTCGAGCAGCAAGTGCGACATGCCTTTCTGGCGATTTTTGGACGTCAGCCGGATGACGATGAGTTTGAGCAAACGGTGGACTACCTGAAAGCTCGTCAGGGTACCCCCGAAGCCCTTGGTCAAATGTTATGGGCCATGATTACCAGTTCCGAGTTTCGAGTTAACCATTGAGACGTCACGAGGGTTGAGCCTCATTCAGGATACCTGGTCATGAATCAACGCGATTGCGGAAGTCCCGATCACGAATTTCATCGACGATTGTTTTTGCAAGGATCGGCTGCCGGTATGGCTTCGGTGGGAAGCTTCTCGGGGCTGTTCTCGATACCTGCGTTTGCGGAAGCAGCGAAACGTGAGCAAAAGCACTGTATTCTGCTCTGGTTATGTGGTGCCCCAAGCCAATTTGAAACGTGGGACCCGAAATCCGGACGTCCGACCAGTGGTCCCTTCGGTTCGATTCCGACTCAACTGCCCGGAATACGCTTTAGCGAATTGATGCCTCGTTGTGCGACGATCAACGATAAGTTTTCGGTGATTCGATCGATGAAGACGAGAGAAAAAGAACATTTTCAGGCGATCAGTTTACTTAATCGTGGAGACGGTCCTCGGCCGCCCTTCGTGCGACCGACATTGGGTTCGGTTCTCGGGCAGTCGCTGCATCAATTGGATTCTCCGCTGCCGAGTTTTGTTTTGCTCGACCCGTGTCCCGAAGGTAATGAATACCGACGTTTCAAGGCAGGTAACTGGGCCGGGTGGTTGGGTGCCGAGTACGGTCCGGTTCGCGTCGGTGGTGAATACAAACTGGAAAACATTGTCTCCCCGGAAGAGCTGTCGGAGTTAGACCGTTCTGATCGCGAAGCCCTTCGCCGCTTCTTCAGCAAGAAGTTTGAAAACGATCGTAAAAGCGCCGCCGCATCCGCACACAATGCGGCCTTCGAACGTGTCAAAGGCATGATGAGTTGTGCGCCGTTATTCGATATGGAGCGATTGCCTCAGGCCGACCTTGATCGATACGGTCCGGGTACTTTCGGGCGACACACGTTACTGGCACGACATCTGGTCGAAAATGGTGCTCCTTTTGTGATGGTCTCCAATGGCATGCCCTGGGATTGTCATGTCTTCAATCACGAAATCCATCAGATGTTAGTGCCCGAATTGGACGAGGTCTTGTTCCACCTCGTGCAAGATCTGGACGAACGTGGAATGCTCGAAAACACACTCGTCATTGCGATGGGTGAGTTTGGCAGAACGCCTTGGTTGAATGAAGCTCGCGGTCGCGATCATTATCCAAACGCCTGGAGCCTGGCGATGGCAGGATGCGGAATCAAGCGAGGTGTTGTCTTTGGTGCGACTGACGAGGATGGATTTGAAGTTGCCGATAATCCTGTCGATCAGCGTCACCTGTTTGCGACGATTTTCACCGCGTTGGGATTGGATCCGTATCGGGAATATGAACTACCGGGACTGCCTACCTTCGCTCGCGTCGAGGAACAGGCAGAACCTATTCATGAGATACTGGCGTAGGTTGAGTGATGAACGAAACACCCGAAACCAAGTCTGTGAAGCTCACCAAGCAAACGACTCACGAGATGCCGTCTGGTGTCCTGGGGATCGCTCATGGAGCGGATGAGGATCGACTCTTTGCCGCCTGTATCGATGGTGTTTACGAGTTATCTCTTTCAGATGGGAAGCATCGACGCCTATACGAACACCAAAGCTACGTCTCATCAGTGGCCTACTTGCCAACCCATAATACACTCGTGTCCGCGGGCTATGACGGAGCTTTGCACTGGTTTGACCTGGCAAGTGACACGGTGACTCGTCAGGTTGATGCTCACCAATTCTGGTCATGGAACATGTGTGCTTCGCCAGACGAGAGCCTGATTGCTTCGGCTACCGGCCAGTATCTCGCAGGTGGCGAGAAATATGAGCCTCGTCCAGAATACGAGCCTTCGGTGAAAGTTTATGATGCCAAAGACGGGACCCTGCTGCATGAATTCGAGCATGTGCCACCCGTCCTGTCCGTAGCGATTAGCCCAGACAACCAATATGTCGCCGCCGGCAATCTCATGGGTGAGGTTCGCGTTTGGGATCTGGCTCGTGGCGAACAAGTCAAACAATGGACGACCGATGCGTTTACCAGCTGGGGAATCATCAAGAGCCATTGTTACATTGGTGGTATCTTTGCGATGAGTTTTTCACCCGACAGCCAAGAACTATTTCTGGCGGGGATGGGACCGATGCGAGATCCGATGGCTGGTAATGGACGTCAGCTTTGGCAGCGGTTCGCGTGGCGAGAGGAAGTGCCTCGCTTGATCGATCAAACGCATGAAGGACAGAGCGGCGAAGGTTTGATGGAGACGCTCACCTTTCATCCGGAAGGCGAGGTTTTCCTCATGGGAGGTCGCCTACGGGGTGGAAAATGGAATGCAGCACTCTTCGACTGGCAATCAGGTGAACGCGTCGAAGTTGTGAAATCTGGAGGTCGTATCTGTGACTCGTGCTTCCGACAAAATGGAAAACAGCTTTTTCTGTCTGGATGCAAAAAACAATCCTCGTCACGCGACAAACCCAAGCCATTTGGAGTCGTCGACATTTTTGATGTTGGTTAAGCTAACTCCCGTAGGGCTTTTCTGAATTCGTTCCTTTATGTGATGCTCAGCGCCGTGGAAGAGATCTTTACAAACGGTACCTTGTTGTTGCTTGGCCGTGATAATGCCAAGCGTGTCTTTGCGGCTCGTGATGCAACCTTGTTGCAGCAGGAGTTGAATGAAATTGCTGCGGCCGAAGGTACGGTCGCTGTTGATTGTCAGGGGAATTGGGGAATGCTTCATCGTCTACTCGGCGATGGGTCGCTCGATCCGCAAGGTGGAGAATTGCCTCTGAATCATTGTGTGCTCGGCGGGCGACCTATGGATGCTGGCGATTCCATGACTGTCCGATTAGCGCGACCCGACATCGTGACTCACATCGCCACGGCACTGGCCGAGCTGGATGCCGCCAAGGTTCATAGTCGATTCGAAGCGGCTGCTGCTGCCGCCGATGAGCCCAACGATGAAGCCGCTCAGCAACAACTGAGCGCTTTGTTGGAGCAGGTAAAGAAGCTTTACGATACAGCGGCTCGAGAACGAGCTGCTGTTGTCTTCTGCGTGCATCAGGAAGCGTGACGCAGAGCTGATTGAACGAAAGAAATCGCAAATATGCAAAACATCTACGAAGAACTCACCTGGAGAGGACTGATTCATCAATGCACCGATGAAGAGTTCATCCCTCAATGGCTCAACGAGGGTTGCCGTACCGTGTACGTAGGTTTCGATCCCACAGCGGATAGTCTCCACGTCGGTAGCCTCATGCCTTTGCTCTATTTGCGACGTTTTCAAAAAGCAGGTCATCGTCCGATCGCCCTGGTCGGCGGTGCCACGGGGATGATCGGCGATCCCAGCGGAAAAAGTCAGGAACGAAATCTGCTCTCCGTCGAACAACTGGAAGCTAATGTTCAGGGGATTCGTTCTCAAATGCAGGCGATTCTTGATTTCGATTGCGGGGAATCTTCTGCCGTCTTGCTCAATAACTTCGACTGGATGAAGTCGTTCTCGTATCTGGAATTTTTGCGGGATATCGGCAAGAACTTTCCTGTGAATGTGATGATGACAAAGGATTCTGTCAAAGGGCGATTGGAGCGCACGGACGCTGGGCTGAGCTACACAGAGTTCAGCTATATGTTGCTTCAAGCCTATGACTTTGTGCATCTTTACGACCAATACGATTGCCATTTGCAGGTCGGTGGAAGCGATCAATGGGGAAATATTACCGCCGGCATCGATCTTGGAAGAAGAATGCATAGTGCGCAGCTGTATGGCATTACCTGCCCCCTGCTCACCAAAAGTGACGGATCAAAAATGGGGAAAACCGAATCCGGTACGATCTGGCTCTCGGCTGATCGAACCAGTCCCTACGACTTCTACCAGTATTGGTACAACGTGGCCGATGACGATGCGGGTAAGTGTTTGAGGTTTCTTACCGACCTTAATCGTGAGGAAATTCAAAGCCTGGACTCGTCTCGCGAATCGGAACCCCAAAAACGCGAAAGCCAAACTCGATTGGCCGAAGAGCTCACGATGTTGGTTCACGGTTCAGAAGGACTTGACGCTGCGAAACGTGCGAAAAAAGTGCTCTTCGGTGCTGAGATCAATGACCTCAGTGATAGCGATCTTGCTCAGATATTTGCCGATGTTCCCAGTTGTTCGTTTAACCGAGATACACTCGGCGGAGATGGATTGTCCTTGAGTGATGCAATGGTTGACGCAGGACTCGCCAAGAGTAAGAGCGAAGCGCGACGGACTCTCAAGCAAGGTGGAGCTTACATCAACAATCAGAGAGTGACGGATCTCGATCGGATGCTTTCAGAATCGGATCTTGCCAGTGAGACCACAATCGTTCTCCGTTCCGGAAAGAAAAAGTACGCGCTGCTGCGATTTCAATAAGCTGGAAATGGGTAAGCTGTGATCGGCCCAGAATGGATCGGCCCAGAATGGATCGGGTCTTCCAGGTATTTCTCGCGGATGCCAGCATTGGCGGTACTAGCGATCGCGAACATCAACAAATCGCAATTTTTTCTCACAGATCCCATTCCGTTGGCGTTCACAGATCCGTCTGCCTCGTCGTTTCGTCGACGCCAGCTTCAATTGACCTTCTTTCTTAAGCGAACTAGGATCGCTTGAGATACGTAATCTGAATGCGGTCGTTCGATCATTCGTCGTTGTCAGGCACTTTTGGAACGGCCATTCAACGGATGTTAGTCCCATTCAAGGAAAACCGAGGGTGGCTTTGATGCGGATCTTTCGCCGAATGTTACTTTGTCTTGTTGTCCTTGCCATCATGGTCGGCTTGGCTTTCTATTCTGTATTTCGCGCGAGCCAATCGGTGCCTGAATTCTATACCGCCGCTCTCGAACTAGAACGCGATGTTGCAAGCAAGGCGGGCGACGAATTGGAGCAGCAGGTCGAAGAACTTCATCAAGAACTTGAGCAAGGATCTCGTTGGGAAATTGTTGTCACGGCCAGGCAGATCAACGGATGGCTTGCCGCCGATCTTGATCAGAGATTTCCAGGGTTATTACCTCCTGAAGTGAAGCAACCACGAGTCGCATTTCAGGATGGTGAAACTCGTGTCGCATGTCGTCTAGAAACACCGAACGTGACGACCGTCGTGTCGATGGCGCTAGAGCCATACCTGACAGAGACACCCAACGAACTTGCTGTCCGGATCGATCATGTTCGAGCTGGCAGGGTGCCGGTGCCGTTGAAGGAATTACTCAATCGGGTTTCTGAGGTTGCGATGGAGGCGGAAGTTCCGCTGCACTGGGCCCAAGAGGACGGAGATCCGGTTGCCATCGTGCAGATTCCCCAAAGTCATGAAGAGCTCAGTACGGGAGTCATCATTGATACAATTCGTATCGATGACGGACAGCTTTACATTGCGGGTCGATCCGATAAATCGTTTGAGTTTCCGCAGGCTAGGTTCGATGCTGACGTGAATCGTATCGCCAATTATTTTGAATTCAAAACGAAACGCCATCCATGATTGGCTGTGGGGTGCCGGAATCTTGCGGTGCAAGCGAGATGTTTGCCGGATAGAGCTATTTCGATTTCCGACTCAGTTTCGTCAAGCCATTCGAAGGTACCATCATCCCACCGGCTAACGGTGCCGCGGTCTCCAGAAATCGGACCTTCATAATCGAGATAGGCGGCGCGGTGATCGGGAAGCAGGTCGGCGTCGATCCAGGTTCCCAGCGGTGGAATCTCTCGCACTGCCCAGGTTCGCAATAGGTCACCTTTTTCAAACATGAGATCCCAGTGTGACTCGCGCGATCGATGGCCGGGAAGTTCGTGTCGCAAGATGACGAATCGGGGCATCAGCTCTACCTTTGAGTCCGGAGATTCCTGAGTGACCCGATTTTAGGCTCCTGACTCGGTTTGTCGACCGACATACTGGATGACCTCGAAGATGCAACTGGTCCGAATCAGCCAGCCAGGCTTGAATGTCGGCAACGATCCGCCAATCAATAAATTGAAAAGATCCTGTTTCGATCAGGGTGTTGCCAGCGATCGTGCTTCTTGAATGGTGGCTTGCACAGATCTGAGGCTGGTCACCTCGGCGCGGGTTGCGATTTCACCTGCCTGTTCGACCGTAGCACGAATGGTGTATTGCACCGACTCACCCGCCCTCAAGCTACGGATTGGTGCCATGTTGATCGTCCGCCAGTCCGCGCTATTGGAGCTTGCCGTAGTTGGCCCAGAGTATTCCTTCAGACGCAATTGAGGTGGCAGCTTAATCGTCAAAATGATATTCGTGTCGGGGGATTGGGAATCGTTACGAATCGAAATGAAATATTCAATATCATTGCCGACCTGAAAACGATCACCACGATCTTCAATGCTGAGTGTCAAACCGGTCGCATCGGTCGCGGTTCCCGAACCTGTCCCGAAATTCGGAGGCGTTGTTGAGGTTGAACCAGGCTGACCCGCATTAGCAGTTGGAGCGGCCCCAGGTCCAGGTCCAGGCACGGGGCCAGGCACGGGTCCAGGCACGGTCGCAGGAGCGTTTGCAGAGGGAATATTCGCACCAGGAATATTCGCACCGGGAATATTCGCACCGGGAATTGGAGTGGCTGCACCTCCCGGCTGTTTCAGGATGGGAATGCACGTTTCGTCATTCACCTGCATGCCGTCGCCGCTTTGAACGGTGACGCGGCTACAGGAATTCGGTGCGTCATAAAGTGCCTGACATGTGACCTGGAAAGTTTTTTGCTCGCCTGGGTCGAGTTTGGAAAGGTACCAGATGATTTGATTCTGATTGGAATTCGCGGGAATCGGATTTGTCGATACTGGACGGAATTCAGGATCGTATTGATCGATAATCTGAATGTTGTTGACAGTACCTTGTCCGGTGTTTTGAATTGTGACGTCGAACGTAATTTGTTCGCCAACCATCGCTTGCTGAGGTCCCGACTTACTTACGGTCAACGAACCAGCCGGTGTTTGTGGTTGCACCTCTGCTGTGATGCAAGCGCTGGCTCGTGCCGGTTTCGTACCGGATGCTGTTGCCTCGAGCGTGTGACAGTGACGGCCCGGTGCAACCACCTGGAAGGTAAGACCGAGCTGTCGTGACTCTCCAGGATCGAGAGCTCCGATGGATCGTTCGATGGGACTGGGGCCTTCGCTATGTTGAAGACCGGCGTCGAATCGATCGCTCAAGATCACGTCGTTCAGGCGTTGGTTGCCACGATTGGTGATCGTGACTTGATACTGAATGTTTTGCCCGACTAGCAACGGAATGTCGGGATTGGGCCCCACCATTTCGATGTAGAAGAAATCTGCGGTCACTAAGGTTGTGATGCAGCTTTCAATGGTTGTTCCACCAGCGGGTTGAGCTGAAGCACAATGTCGAATGACGCCGGGTTGGGTGGCGATATAGGTCAGCTCGATCGAGCTACTTTCCCCGGGCGCCATGGGACCGAGATTCCAATCCAGTCGGCGGCCAAAAGTGGTTGCCGCTGGAGTGCTCGACACCAGATCGACACCCGGTGGAATCATGACACGAACCAGTGAGCTGTCGGCTTGCATCGTGCCAGAATTGGTGACGTTAATGCGATAGACGCCCGTTTCGTTAACCTCCATCGCCTCCGGACCAGTCAGTTGCACGTCGAGCATGGCGGTGCTCCACGAGACGTCAGCGGTGCCTTCACCGACAATCAGACGATCGGTGACGCCGCTGCCGATGCCGGCTGGGCGAATGATGGTCGCCTTCACCTTAGCAGCTCCCCCCCGTGCGGAAGTTGGAATCACGCGGACCGGCGCTTCACCCATCTCATCCGTCTCAATTTCGACAGTTGTGGTCGAGCCCTCGAAGCTGGCTTCGCCTGAGACGATTTCATATCGCACGATCCAGCCAAGGACGGGTGCAGCGGTCAACTTCCGATTAATCGTCGTTGTGAGCGTGATCGGATCGATTGTGCGGGAATGGACGGAGGCCGGTAATGTCCATTGTCCATCGATCCAATGCACAACCGCCATTTCCTGCCGCTGTTCCCAGCCGTCAACCTTAGGAGCCACTAATGTCACATACGTTTCGCCTTCGGTTGCCGAAGTGACGCTGATCCAGGCTTGTCCCTGCAGGATGAAGATGTCGTCGCTCGGTCGTGCTGTTCCGCGAGTGAGAACTTGCACGCGTTTGGAACTCGTTGCCAGAGCGTAGTTATTCGAGAGTAGTATTGGAAGTGGCTCGCCCTTCAACGCGGCCAGGTGACCGCGAACTCGAAGTTTTCCGACTGCCGCTTTTCCAGGATCCACGAATTGACCGACACTTCCCTGAGTGAGGCTCCATTCGAGCTTTTCATGCATGCGATAGTATCCGTCACTGCCGCAAAGACCACCGATCAAGATCACTTCACTGCCCACTGGCGCAATCTGTCGACGCGGAGTTAACACCACGCGTTGTCGATTGTCGGTCTCTTCCTTTTCGGGGCAGCTCTCATACAGCTCACTTTTTGTATTCTGGAAAGGACCTGGAACCAGAATCCGCGCAGTTGTCGGCGTGCTGTCTGCCACCATGGTGATCGGTGGGGATTTCGCCTTCGTTGTGTTTGGAAGAATTGGCGGAAGTTCGCAATCGGGGGCGTCTGGTTGTTCGAAAACAGGACCGTTGCAGACGTTGCCCGGGCGCGACGGTTTTACATAGTCCGAAGAATGATTGCGATTCAAGGTGGTGTAGCTTGGAGCCGGTAATAAAATCCGTTCTCCCGACGGATCGATCGCGGGGAGCCGCAATGTAGAACAGCCCACTGTCGTGTTTAGCACGAACAGTAGCCACAGAATTCGCGTTTGCCCGATCCAACGTCTCACGACGCTTGTCTCCTTACTCCTACCGCGACGCTCCGCGAACGTCACCTTTTGTCCATGGCAAACGTACCTTCCTGTCCAGCCGATGAGGCGAATTCGCATCATGATCTGTTGAAAAAATCAAACAGCTAGGTCAGCGGTAAGGATCCTGACGGTTGCAACGGTGGCTGAATGCTTTCGGCCACTCCAAACGAGCTTCTTTGCTGACTACGGGCTACGATGGGGGTATCTACGGGAGATCGCTGTCCCGGAATTTAGAGATCAACCTCATTGGATAAACTGCGCGATTTAGGTTGCCCTGAAATGGGATGCGGTCTAAGATGCGAAACATCGAATCGAGGGCCCAGTCGGAATGCATCCGACGGGACGGACCCTGCTGGACGTCCAGACGCATGAATTGCGTTGACGCCGTCCCTATCTGACTGAAGGAGTTTCCGGATGCGATGTCTCGGCTGTGCAATGTTGTTGCTCTCGTTTCTCGCGGTTTCCATGATCGGTGAGGCGAGGGCCGACCAGCTTCAGGCGGTTCGTCATGCAACGACGGCCATGGATGAATGGCTTGGTACAGATGCAAATGCTGATGCTTGGAGGCAATATCTTCACATCGAAGAGTTGCAGCGTCTGCTTTCGGAAGGTGATAACGCCAATCCCATAGAAATGATGGGAGTCTTGAAGCGTTTTCAGCAGCCAGTATCGGGTTTGGATACTCCCGAGTTTGCCGCCGCTCG
>Ga0163179_10002667_pt1 | contig 12344 bp, 9 predicted proteins | sample AtlANTMetagenome_FD_109643 | JGI IMG/M metagenome (GOLD analysis project Ga0163179, IMG submission 109643) | Marine eukaryotic phytoplankton communities from the Atlantic Ocean - Atlantic ANT 2 Metagenome | ecosystem: Environmental > Aquatic > Marine > Oceanic | place: North Atlantic Ocean...
GAACCTGCAGCCCCTGGAAAACCTGCCGAAGAACGTACCTTGACCTACAGGCAGCTTCATCGCGAGGTCTGCCTCTTTGCCAACGTGCTCAAGGCCCGAGGTATCAAGAAAGGGGACGTGGTGCTGATCTACATGCCCATGGTTCCTGAGGCTGCCGTCGCCATGCTTGCCTGCAGCCGCATGGGTGCGATTCACTCTGTGGTCTTTGGTGGTTTCAGTGCCCAATCGGTGGCCGATCGCATCCAGGACTCTCAAGCCAAGATGATTTTAACCTCTGATGGTGGTTATCGCCGCGGAGGCGTTGTCCCCCTCAAGGAAAATGTCGATAATGCCCTTAAGATCAAGGTCAAGGGTAAGTCCATCACCCGGTCCATTGAATCCGTGATCGTTCTTCGCCGAACAGAGAACAAGGTCACCATGAAAAAAGGACGGGATTTCTGGTGGCATGAGGAAGTCTCCAAAGCATCGCCCATTTGTCCTCCGGCAAAGCTCAGCAGTGAGCATCCTCTCTTCATCCTCTATACCAGTGGATCCACTGGCAAGCCCAAGGGGATTTTGCATACCACCGCTGGTTACTTACTGGGTGCCAAGCTCACCTCCAAATACGTCTTTGACCTCAAGGATGATGATGTTTACTGGTGCACGGCAGACATCGGTTGGATCACCGGGCACAGTTACATTATCTATGGACCTCTGGCCAATGGAGCGACCATTCTGATGTACGAGGGGGCCCCTAATTGGCCCGAACCCGATCGTTTCTGGAACATCGTGGCCAAGCATCAGGTCAGCATTCTATACACCGCACCTACCGCGATTCGTGCGTTCATGAAGTGGGGAGAGCAATGGCCCGTCAAGCATGATTTGAGCTCCTTGCGTCTGCTCGGGACGGTGGGCGAACCCATCAATCCAGAGGCATGGATGTGGTATCACCGGGTGATTGGTCAGGGACGCTGTCCGATCGTGGATACCTGGTGGCAGACCGAAACCGGTAGCATCATGATCACGCCTCTTCCCGGAGCCACACCGACCAAGCCGGGGACGGCGACCTTGCCGTTTTTTGGTATCAAACCCGAGGTGGTGGATGATGCAGGCAAGGCGGTTTCCAAGAACACCGGAGGCAAGCTGGTGGTTCGTCAACCGTGGCCGAGCATGCTGCGTGGCATTTGGGGTGATCCCAAGCGTTTTGTCGAAACCTACTGGAGCGAGGTCAAGGGGAGCTACTTCACCGGCGACGGGGTGCGACAGGACAAGGATGGTTACTTCTGGATCGTTGGACGCATCGATGATGTTCTCAACGTATCAGGCCATCGCATTGGCACCGCCGAGGTTGAGAGTGCCTTGGTCAGCCATCCCAAGGTGGCTGAAGCAGCGGTGGTGGGTCGGCCCGATGAGATCAAGGGACAAGCTTTGGTCGCCTTTGTCACCCTCAAGGGGAGCGTGAAGGCTAATGCCAGCCTTCGGGAAGAGCTCCGCCAACATGTGGGTAAGGAAATTGGGCCGGTTGCCAAACCGGACAACATACGTTTTGCCGATGCCCTTCCAAAGACCCGCTCAGGTAAGATCATGCGACGCTTGCTCAAGCAAATTGCCGCCGGCAACACGCAGATTCAGGGGGATACCAGTACGCTGGAGGACATCAGTGTGATCGCCCAGCTCAGCAAGGACAAGGGTTAGCCATCGGTTTGGTTTTTGTGGTCCACCCGCCTGCGAATCTTGACAGATTCTTGGTTTCTCGTAGTCCGCTTGCTCTGCCTTTTTGCAATCTTTTTGGCAAAGTCTTGGCAAAGGGCAAGCGGACTTTTGATGGCACAGCACCTTGCTCTCAGACAAGCAGGCCCACCATGGTGGCGGTCAAGTAACAGGCCATCAGTCCTGCCACCATGCTCCAAAAGCCCATGCGCGCAAATTCCTGCCGCCGCTCGGGCACCAGGGCACTGAGCCCTCCAATCTGGACGGCGATGCTTCCCAGGTTGGCGAAGCCGCAAAGTGCATAGCTGGCAATCAGGAAACTGCGCTCATCGAGGATTTCCCGACTATTGGTGAGAGAAAGGTAGCCGAAGAGCTCGTTGAGCACCACCCGTTCACCCAGCATGCTGCCTACCAGGGTGCAGTGATCCCAGGGGATGCCGATGACCCAGGCGAGGGGCGCATGAACCCAACCAAGCACGGTTTCCAGTTTGATGGGGTCGCTGACACCCATCAAACCCTGCGGCCATAGCAGGATGGCATTGGCCAATGCCACGAGCGCTACCATGGCCAGCACCATGACCGAGACGTTGAGGGCGAGAAGTCCGCCGTCCTGCGCCCCCTTGCAGATGGCATCGATGCTGTTGGCCGTCTGTCGTGGGGTATCGAGTGGCATATCTGCCGCAGACTGGCTCTGTTCGGTTTCAGGGATGAGTATCTTGGCGATCACCAAAGCAGCCGGGGCGCTCATGAGTGAGGCGGTGACCAGGTGCCCCGCCAGGTCCGGAAAACCGGCGTTACTTCCAAACTGTGCATAGACCGCAAGCATGCCTCCGGCAATGGTGGCCATGCCTCCCGTCATCAGTGCCATGAGCTCACTTTGGGTCATCCGGGCAATGTAGGGTTTGATCAGCAGCGGTGCTTCGGTGTGTCCAACAAAGCAGTTGGCGGCGGTTGCCAGCGTTTCACTACCTGAAGTGCCCATCAGGCGCTTCATAACCAGGGCCATGGCCCGAACCACCCATTGGAGAATCTTCCAGTGATAGAGCAAGGAGGAAAGGGCGCCGACCACAATGATGGTGGCAGAGATGGATACCGCAAAAATAAATGCGTTTTCAGGGCCAAAGGTGCCGCTGAGCGCGGTGGCATCGGCCAGTGGGCCAAAGATCATGGTCGCACCGACCTGAGAAACCTCATTGAGCTTGAGCACTGCCTGCTGCGCGAGATCGAACAACTTCAATCCGAAGGAGGTCTTGAGAATCAGGATACCCAGCAGCCACTGAAGCCCCAACCCCCAACAAACGGTGCGCAGGGCAATGCGTCGACGATCTCTGGAAAGGGCCCAGGCAAGGAACAACAGGAGGCCCATCCCCAGGAGACTTCTCAGGATGTCTGTCATGGTAAAGGTAGCAAGTGGGAGCCCAAGGGTTCAAAGATCAAAAGTCGTATTGATCGATGTTGTCCTTCGTAAAGACCAGAATGTCGCCCAGGAGCACGTGGTCTCCTTCAATCTTTTTGGTTCCCAGTTTCCCTGCCTCAAAAGTGGTCTCTCCTGCCTTGAGCGTACCTTGGGCCAGGGCTGCTCCAACCTGAACGGTGAGGTAGCCCAGTTCGGCGGTGTTCCAGAGAACTACCGACTTGACTGTCCCGTCCTTGACATAGGCTTTCATGCTGTTGGGGGTCGCCAGTCCTGTCACCATGACTTTCCCGGACTGTCCGGCCTGCTTGATCGCCTCAGCAGCCCCTGGAAAGGAGACCGAACTGATGCCAAAGAAACCCTTGATATCCGGATAGGCTTTCATCAGGTCCTGGGTGACCTTGAAGGCCATCTTCTGGTCCTCATCCGATGGCTTGATGGCCACCAGCTCCAGATTGGGATACGTATCGGCCATGCGCGTTTTCATGTGCTCGATCCAGATGTTTTGATTGGCTGCGGTCAGATAGGCGGTGACGATGGCAACTTGCGCTCTGATCTCGGGCCCCCCCAGATCCTGAACCATGGTATCAACCATTCCATAAGCAATGGCTTGAGCGGTGGATTGATTGACAAAATAGGATCGAGCATCCGTCACCGCATCCGCATCCCAGGCAATCACGTGGATCCCTTTTTCTCGAGCCTTTCGCATGGCGGGCGCCACGACATCGGGATCGTTCGGAGAGACGGCAATCACGTCCACTCCTTTGAGGGCATACTGCTCGATCATGGAAGCCTGTTTCTCTGGAGATCCGTCGGTCGGGCCATCGTAGATCAGGGTGACGTTGCCCAGCTCCTGTGCAGCGGCTTCCGCCCCACTGGCGCAGGAAGTAAAATAGGGGAGTCCTTTTTTCTTGGGAATTAGTGCGATGGTGATTGTTTCTTTCGGCGCGGCCGCTGCTTGATTGTCTGTGACAGTTTCCGTGGTTTCGGAAGGGGCGGAGGGTCCGCAGGCACTCAGGAAAAGGATCCATGTGATCAGGAAGCCTCGCAGCAGGTGTCGAGGCGACAAGAGGGAGAAGCAGTGTTTCATGGTCACGAAGCTTGTTTATGTCCCAAAAGTTGCTGAAACACAACCGAAAGAATCAGCAGGACACCCAATGCCAGCAAGTTGAGTTCGTCACGACTCCAATGCCAACTCACGAATTCGCGGGTCTCATGTATCAGGAACAGCCCCAGGCACACACCCGCCAAGGTGCCGCGTCCCCCGAAGATGCTCACTCCCCCCATGACCACGGCCGTGATCACCCCTAGCTCCACGCCGGCGCCGATATCCGCCTTGGCGGTATTACGACGCGCCATGAACATGATGGCCGCCATGGCAGCACTCAGGCCAGAGAGGGTGTAAAGCCCGAGTAGCATGCGATCTACCCTCAGTCCTGAAAAGCGGGCTGCCTGCTCATTGTATCCAATGGCGTGAATGCATCGGCCGAGGCGATGAGCATGCATGATCCAGGCAGCCATTGCCAGTGAGCCCGCAAAAATCCATCCGGCAATGGGCAAGCCAAGCCATGCATCGTTTCCCATCCGGGTAAAGCTTTCGGGAAAGCCAGAAAGTGGACGCGCTTGGCTGACGCCCTCGGCAATCCCTCGGAACGCTGCCATGCTTGCCAGGGTAATCATCAAGGGGTGCACCTTGAATCGGGTGATGAACCACCCGTTGAACCACCCGCAAGCCATCCCGACGACCATGGCAGCCAGGCAGCCCATCGGCATGGGCCAGCCCGCCTGATGGAGAAGGCCCGCTGTGACGGCACTCAGACTCATGATCGAGCCAATCGACAAATCGATACCCCCAGTGAGAATGATCAGGGTCATGGGAAGGGCCATGAGTGCGGTTTCCCAGATATGCGTTGAGAGTTCTCGCTGGACTTCCCACTGGAGAAAGGAGTGGTCCAGTTTGCCCATGATGAACCAGAACGCCATGCTCAGCCCAATGAGCAGGCTTTCGGGGGTCACAAGCCATGATGGAAATCTTGCTTTCAAGGTTTTTTTCTCGAACGCGTCCATGGTTCCAGAAGGATCGCACCCAATATGAAAAGACCCTGGATGGCTCTGGACCAATAAGTGGCGTTCTCGCCCAATTTCATGAAGATGAGCACCGTGGAAATCATGGTCATGAGCAAGGCCCCCAAGAGAACGCCACTCAAATTCCCAATGCCACCACTGACTGCGGTGCCACCGACTACCACGCATGTCACAACCAGTAATTCCATGCCCACCCCAATGCCTGCATCCACCACCGATAGCTGTGGCACACTGACCAAGGTGGCCACTGCCGTGAGAAAACCTGTCCAGGCAAAGACCAGGCATTGGGTGCGGGCAATGGGAAGACCTGCCAAACGGGCTGCTTTGGGATGGCTGCCAATGGCGTAAATTCTCCGGCCAAGGGTGCTGCGATGGATGAGCCACAGGGAGATCAGGACCACCGCAGCGGTCACCCACAGGCAGATGGGGATTCCCAGCCAGGTACCCGTTCCCAAGGAGCGTAATTCAGGTGGCAAGTCGGTGATCCATTGACCTCCCATGATCACTTCGGTGACGCCTCTCAGTGCCGTCAACATGCCAAGGGTGACCATGATGGATGGTACTTTGAGGTAGGCGACCAGCCAACCATTGATGGCTCCGATGAAGACCCCAAGGATCAGTGTTCCAATCATGGCGACGCCGGGGGGCAAATGCCAACGGGAGGCCGATGCCATGGCACCCATGGCTGCAGCGAGCACGCCCATCATCGATCCTACGGAAATGTCAATCTCTCCCAGCACCAGTACCAGCATCAAGCCGCAGCTGATGATACAGACCGGTGCGGCCGAAACGGCAATGTCTCGCATGTTGGACCACGCGAGAAAAGTAGGGTTCCACAGGCTCATCCATACCAGAATCAGTGTGGTAAAACAGGCCAACCCGGCCGTCCGGCTTTTGAGGAGTGAAAACCATGCCTGTTGCACGTTTGGATTCGAGCCAGAAGGATTCATGCGGCGTCGGGCCTTTCCGGCGGTAATGCCCACTCCAGCAGCTGTTCCGCAGTGGCCTGTGAACCGGTCACCTCTCCACGGATGCGACCTTGGCAAAGCACCAGGATGCGATCGCTTAACTGGAGGATTTCCGGCATGTCCGAGGAAATCAGCAGTATGGCTGAACCTGATCGGGCCAAGGTTCGAATCATGCGATGGACTTCCTCCTTGGCTCCGACATCCACTCCCCGCGTGGGTTCATCGAGAAGGAAGAGTCGGGGCTGGCGGTAGACCCACTTTCCAAGGACTATTTTTTGCTGATTGCCCCCAGAAAGGGATTGTGCCGGGCTGGAAGGTTTGGCCGTTTTGATCCCCATGCGCTGAATCAACCCATGGGCCGCTTTCCCTCTGGAGTCTCGGTCGAGGCCAAGCAGCTTGGAAAAGGCCTTGAGCGACGGAAGGGTCAAGTTGTCTTCCACGGACTCGGGCAGTATCAGCCCTTGGCGCTGGCGATCCTCTGGAACCAATGCCATGCCTCGATCCATGGCGTCATGAATCTGGAAGCCCTCGGGCATGGGCTGACCGTCCAAGATGATGCTTCCGGTGTCGATGGGGTCCAAACCAAAGATGGCTCGGGCAATCTCAGTGCGTCCCGCACCCACTAGGCCAGAAAGTCCCAGGATTTCTCCAGACTGAATAGCAAAGTCGATGTTATCGAATACTCCTGCACGGCTCAGGCCTTGTACCTCGAGCAGAGTAGGTGCCTGTTCTTCGCGGGGAAGAGGCCGAGCGGCGGAGCTTGCATCCAGTGGGCGACCAACCATCATTTGAATCAAGTCCGATCGCTGGATCGAGGCAATGGAGTGGGTGCCCACCATGCAGCCGTCCCGAAGAACGGTCACCCGATCTGCCATCTGAAAAATTTCTTCGAGGCGGTGGCTGACATACAGGATCCCAACGCCCTGCGTTTGCAGCTGCTTGATGGCGCGAAAGAGCGATTGGGTCTCTCGAGCTGAGAGGGATGCGGTGGGTTCGTCCAGGATCAGGATGCGACAGTCGTTGAGCAAGGCCCGTGCGATGCTGACCATCTGCCGCTGAGCCAGAGACAGTTCGCCCACCGGTTGTTCGAGCGGTAGATTTTCTCCCAGCTGATGCATGACTTGGCGTGCACCACGAGCCATACTGTCTCGATCCAACCACAGGCCCCCCAAGCGCCCGAGTTCTCGCCCAACGAACACATTATCGATCGTACTTAAATGGGGGAAAACGACCGGTTCCTGGTGAACGGCGACCACCCCTGCCTGCTCGACCGCATCAACCCTTCCCATAGGCAGCGGATTTCCTTCGAGGGTGACATTCCCTTGATCGGGAGGTTCGACTCCACTGATGATTTTGATCAGAGTGGATTTGCCGGCTCCATTCTCACCGCAAAGGGCGTGCCATTCTCCTGGCTCAATCTCCAGAGAGACATCGCAGAGCGCCTGTGTTCCTCCGTAGGAGTGATAGATCTGTTGAGCGACCAGCAAGGACATGGCGTTCTCAGGCGTAAGCACTGCGTTGCTGCATCCCTAGTGCCTGACGTCGAGCACGACGTTCCTTTGCGCGCTCCTCGAGCAAACCGCTCTCCTGAAAGGAGTGCAGCGGATCGGAGGGGAGACCTTTGGATTCCCTCCAGGCAACGAGGGAGCTGCTGACGTCTGTCATGAAGGCTCTCTGCAGGCATTGTTCGGCTTCAATAATGCGCCCGGCTGCCTGGTGCCTTCGCAGGCTTTCAAGATCGACCAGGCATGCCTTGGCAAAGAGTTCCTGAGCCCATGTGACGGTTTGGATCATGGCGGGAATCTTTGGCTTGAGGTTGTGAGACTGATCGACCATGTAATCCAGTTTCGCCGGGCAACCGTGATCTGCACCATAGGCGTGAATTTCGTGAAAGATGCGGAATACCTGATAGGGATCGATGGACCCCAGGGTGAGGTCATCGTCCGCATAGCGGCGGTCATTGAAATGAAAGCCTCCCAACCGACCCTCATCCAACAGCCAGGCGACAATTTGTTCGATGTTCTGGGAACTGTAATGGTGCCCCGTGTCCACCAGTACTTTGGCTTGGGGACCCGCTTGGGTCGCCAAATGCAGGGCCATGCCCCAATCTGCTACGTCGGTATGATAGAAAGCGGGTTCAAACGGCTTGTATTCGATCAGTAGTGTCTGATCCGGTGCCAGTGCCGCGTAACATTGAGCGAGGTTCTTTTCAAATGCCCTTTTGCGGCGGCGCACACTGTCCTGTCCTGGATAATTGGTGCCATCGGCAAACCAGAGGGAAATCACTCGACTCTCACATGTTTTGGCAATCGCAATGCTGGCCAGGCAGTGATCGAGGGCCTTCTCCTGAACCGTCTCATCAGGATGGCCGAAGGATCCCAGCATGTAATCAGCATCCTGAAATAGGTTGGGATTGATACTGCCAATACGGATGCCGGCATCGCGGGCTGCCTGCGCGACTTCTGAGGATGAATGTTCGGTTGAAAAATCCCACAAGACATGGACGGCCATCTTGGATGCTGAACCGGTCAATGCATGAACGGTTGATGCATCAGCGATTTTATCGTAAATGTCGATCGCTGCCGCGTCCTGGTAAAATTTTCCAAACCGGGTTCCCGTATCGGCGAAACCCCATGAAGGCAGTTCAATGTCCAGGCCATTCAGGGCCTGGAAAATGCGCTCGTTGAGTCTGTCCTGTGTCATGAGGGAGAACAGGTTAAATGAGACCTAGACCCGTGAGAAGCAAAAGCATTTCGGCTCTTTATGTCATCGCTGGCTCCATTTCACTGGGGTTGGGCGTGTTGGGGATGTTCCTTCCCTTGTTGCCCACCACACCCTTGTGGCTGCTGGCAGCAGCTTGCTATGCCCGTGGGTCTCAACGTTTTCATCATTGGTTGATCCATCATCCGATGTTTGGAGAGACCATTCGTCGCTATCAATCAGGGGAAGGCATTCCTCGCAAGGCACGTAACAAGACCTTGATCATTCTTTGGGCAACCCTTCTGTTTTCTGCCTGGTGGGTTCAGCACAAACCGTGGTTATGGATCCTTCTGGCTGCAGTGGGGGTGGGCGTCACATTCTATCTCATGCGGCTTCCACTGGCTAAGGTGGATGAAGGATCCTGAGGGGGGGACCCCTCTCGGATTTTATCTTTTGCAGAAGATCTTCGCCCTTTAGATTCAAGGGCATGCGCCTATCTCCCTTGCTCTGCCTGGCCTCTTGCCTCTTGTTGGTTGATGTTCGGGTTTCTCTTCTGCTGCAGGCCAACGAACGCCCCAATATCGTTTTCTTTTTCAGTGATGATCTCACTACTCAGGCCATCTCCGCCTATCACACTGGCCTGGAACTGCCTCCAACGCCTCACCTGGACCGTCTGGCTCGAGAGGGAATGCTTTTTGAGAACAGCTTTTGTGGCAACAGCATCTGTACTCCATCCCGAGCCACGGTGATGACAGGCTTGCACAGTCACAAAAATGGAATCGTGAACCTTTCCGGCATGCTGGATCCCGAACGCCCCACCTGGCCCAAAGCCCTTCAGTCCAGCGGATACACCACTGCACTCTTTGGAAAATGGCACATGAAAACCAAACCCACTGGCTTTGATGCCTGGGAGGTCTTCAGTGGCCAGGGCCATTATTACAACCCAGATCTGTATGGTCCCAAAGGGGTCCGTCGCGTGGAGGGGCATTCAACTGACATTGTCACGGATTTGGCTCTGGATTGGCTTGAAAGCCGTGATGCTGAAAAACCTTTCTGTCTCATGATTCAGCACAAGGCGCCTCACCGCAACTGGAAGCCTAGCTTGAAGGATATTGGGCGCTATCAGGACATGGTCTTTGCGGAGCCTGCGAGTTTGTTCGACGACTATGAATCCCGCGTCTCGGCTGCCAATCACAAAATGGGCATCGACCAACACATGAACCTTGCCAGCGACCTCATGCTTTTGAATGAATCCAGCAATGCCAAGGTGCTCTCCCGACTTAATCCTGCCCAGAAACGTGCGTACACACAGGCCTTTGAGGCTGAAAACAAGGCTTTCAGAGAGAATCCTACTGTGGGAAAGGATCTCGTCCGCTGGAAATATCAACGTTACATGAGGAATTATCTCAGCTGTGTGGCTGGAGTGGACCGCAATGTTGGACGTGTGCTTGATCGGCTGGATGCCCTTCAACTCAGTGAGCACACCTTGGTGGTTTACTGTGCAGATCAAGGATTTTACCTCGGAGAGCATGGGTGGTTTGACAAACGCTGGGCATACGAGGAATCCCTCAAAATGCCACTCATCATGCGCTGGCCCGGAAAAATCAAGGCTGGGACCCGCTCCCATGCTCTTGTCCAGAACATTGATTATGCTCCCACTTTTTTGGAGGTCGCGGGCCTCAAGCCGCAATGGTCGATGCATGGTACGAGCCTTCTACCAATTCTCAGCGAAGAAGGAGTGGCTCCGGATGATTGGCGTAAAGCTATTTATTATCGTTATATGGACGCAGGGCATGGAGTGCCCAGACATCGGGCGGTTCGCACACTTGGGCACAAACTCATATACTTTGATCAGCCCCGCAATGCGGTGGAGGAGGAAAACCGATGGGAGTTATTTGACATGGCCAGAGATCCTCAGGAAATGCGTAATGTGGCGACTGATCAGGCCTATGCCTCCATCCTGAAGGCCATGAAAACTCAACTCAGAGATTTGATCACCCTTTACGATGATAACGATGAATCTGTTTGGGTAAGGGGACCCGGAACTGTGTATCCGAATGAGCTACTGCTTAGACCTCGCAGGCAAAGGTAGAGCACCTCGCGGCTGGACAGGGGCCTGGGGTGATCCTCCATTGAGCTGTTGGAATCTCAAGAGTTAGAGGTTACCAGCCCGCTGCTCTTGGATGGGGGAGCTGGTTGAGCGCTTTGACTCCCGATCATGCGTTCGCGATGGCGTTCGTAATAAGCCCACCCATCGCGGTTTTTCTCATCAATCATCGATTGATTCACAGTCGACTTGCGCTTGTTGGCGCTTTTTACGGATTTCATTGGTGAACAACAGTGCGTCGCCCAGATCATGCGTTTGCCTGCCATTTTATTTTGCCCACCCAATCTAGATACCCCTTGGGGGCATCTTGAACGTGCTTGATTCTGAACTGTTCAATATGCCACATGTTGTCGGATCCGCAAATCAGAGGCTTGGACCATTTGAATATGGAGATCGATTGCATGAACCGGTGCAATGCTTAGGGGGTGACGGTCAGCTGTTGTTCGATGGCCAAAACTGCTTCGGGAAGGTCGGCTTGCTCCGCGACCAGCTTCATGCGCGTGAGCATCATTTTTTTCTGAGGAAACGTGGTATCCTTCTCCAAAAGGGTTTCCATGCGATCGAGAGCCCCTTTCCAGTTGCCGGCTTGCTGATCGAGTTGAGCCAGATTGAGCAACAAGCGGTTTTGTTGGTCGCGCGAAGGTTTTAGCAGCAGAGCGCGTTCATAAGAGGCTCTTGCCTCTTCCGTGCGGTTGACGCTCAGGTAGAGATCAGCCAGTTTTTCACAAACTGCAGGATGTGTTTGAGAGAGAGTTTCCTTTTCAAGTAACTGAATCAAAGTGGCCCGTTCGGTGCCTTGTTGGAGCGCCTGGTTGGTTGCTAGCACACGGAGCCAGCCAAGCTTTGGACTGCGGGCTTGGGTCAGTTCCTCCTGGAGCCACTGAATGGGTTTGCCCAGTGGATGGTATAGGGGATCCCCTACCACGGTGGTTTGCCAGGAAAGGACACGCTGGGCGGCGTAGGCTGCTTCTCCAAAACTAAAGCCCATGAGGATCTTTTCCATGAAGACATCCAGTTCGGGTGTTGCTCCCAGGTAAGGTTCATCCACACATCCCATGGTCGCTGTGGCCCCTGCATGGAGCAGCGGCCCTACCCAGTGTCGCTCAGTGCTGCGGAGTGTGGCGGCGCTGTAGGAGTGCAGATGGTAGGCAATGGCCCCTGGCATGAAGGGGACCGACTCTCGGGTCAAAGGGCCTTGGGCGTTTTCGGCATACCAGCCAAAGTAGAAGGCAATATCGCTCATGGGGTAGCCCGATTCCATCAGTTCGGGCTGATCATCTAGGATGGTCTCAAAGCCAGCCTTTCTGGCCCATTCTGCAGCGCCACGAATCCTCTCATCGCCCTTCAGATAGGGACCGGTTTGAACCCCCCTGCTATCAAA
>Ga0163179_10002669_pt1 | contig 12332 bp, 9 predicted proteins | sample AtlANTMetagenome_FD_109643 | JGI IMG/M metagenome (GOLD analysis project Ga0163179, IMG submission 109643) | Marine eukaryotic phytoplankton communities from the Atlantic Ocean - Atlantic ANT 2 Metagenome | ecosystem: Environmental > Aquatic > Marine > Oceanic | place: North Atlantic Ocean...
GAGTGCATGCTCGAGTCGAGGCTTGACATTGCCGCAGCAAACACGCCGGCAATCACCAGCCCGGCGAGCCCGGCCGGCATCTGGTGTAGAATGAAGTGGGGGAAAATCTGGTCGATCTGCGAGATCGGCTCGAGGTTGGCCGGTTGCTGCTGATAGTAGACGAACAACGCCGTGCCAACCCCGAAAAAGAGGACGGACACCGGCACGCTCAGCAAGGCGTTGGTCCAGATCGCCTTGGCGGCTTCTTTTTCAGTCGGCGTGGTGAGGTAACGCTGCACGACCGCCTGGTCGGTGCCGTAACTCAGAATCTGCGCGAAGATACCGCCGAGGATGATCACCCAGATCGTGTCGATGCCGCTGATGAACTTCCAGTCGGTGTTTACCATCTCAAATTTACTCTGCCGGGCCGCCTCGCTGTAAATGGTAGAGAAGCCGCCATCAACTTCTCCGACGATGATGAAAAACGCTATCAACGCGCCGCCGATGAGGACGATCGTCTGGATGACATCCGTCCAGATGACCGCCTCGATGCCTCCCAACACGGTGTAGATGGTACTCAGCACGCCCATGGCGATGATGCAGTATTTAACGTCCCAACCAGTCACCGACGACAACGCCAGTGCCGGCAGCAAAATCACGATGCCCATGCGCGCGAGCTGGAAGATGGCAAAGCTTGCGCTCCCCAGCTTGCGCAGGCCGGGGTCGAAACGCATCTCGAGAAATTCATAGATGCTGGTGATGCCCAGTCGACGGTAGAAGGGGAGGAAGCAAAAAATGATCACCGGCGCCATGATCGGGATGGCCATGTTGAAGAGGAACCACGTCCAGTTGGTGGCGTAGCCCTTCGCGGGGATGGACAGATACGTGATCGCGCTGAGCATCGTGGAGAAGATACTCAGCCCGGCCGCCCACCAGACGACGCGTTTGCCGGCCACGAAATAGTCCTCGGCAGACTTGTTTCGCCGGGAAAAAAAGACGCCGATCCCGATGAGCACGCCCATGTAAAGAATCAGCACCACCCAGTTCGCAGTGCCAAAATTCCGTTCTGATTCGGCAAGGTCGATCTTCCAAATGTTCGGCGTGCGGATTCCCGGGCTGCTCTCGCCGGAGGGGATGACGATTGAGTTGCCCCACTTGACCGCAGTGGTCGTGACGTGGCTGCCAATGACAATCTGATCGATTGCACCCGGGGCGGTTGCACCGCGGGAGTCTTCCTTAAACTTGGCGAACTCGCGCCACTGTCCGGTGATGGTGTTGAAAATCAGGATGTCGCGGCTGAAGCCTACGTGCTCGTCTTGTATCTTCTGCTTCTCGGCTTCCAACGTGGCGGCTGCCTGTGTGTTGCCGGCTTCGTTGGCTGCGGCGATCTGGGTGGACAGACCCTCCAGAGTGATGAAGCGTTGGCCGTTTGCCCCACCGAAGATCAGCATGCTGTTCGCCCCGACAGCCGCAGCCGTGCCAGCCATCACGCAGCGCGGCTGAGTGTCGCCCTTGGGCTGGATGTCGGGCAGCTTGGTCCACTCGTCGGTCTTCGGGTTAAACTTGTGGGCATCGGAGAGCATGTGCCACTGGCCAGATTCATCCTTCGTTCGGCCACTGAAAATATAGAGGCAGTCCGCTGCTCCGTCGCTTTGACTCGCCGCGATGAGATGCGTCCGTGCCGGGCCGTCCCACGGCTTTTTCGCTTCCCACTTGAAATCGTCTGAGCCGCGCTTGGCCAAGTCGAGTGCCCAGAAATTTTTCGTCGCACCCTCACCACTGTCTCCGCCGGCGATGTAGATTTTATCCCCGACCAGCCCGCCGGAAGCCGCTGTGGTCCCCTCCGGCAGATCTGGAAAATTGTTGTCCAAAGTGATGTCCCCATTGTCGTGTGACAACATGAACACCTTGGCTGAGAGGTGCATACTGGAGTCGTATTTCTTGGCGGCCTCGTCCCTGACATTTTCCTTCCACTCACCGCCGATGCAGATCACGCCATCCTTGGTCGGGATCGAGACACCGTAGCCGATCACCTGCGGCAGTTTGGTTTTCGAAGTGACAACTTTGTACCCATTACCGTCCGAGGTGATCAAGTCAATCATGTCGTAATAGACCTTGGGCGAGTTGTACCCCTCGGTGGTGGGACGCCACGGCACACCCTCCGGGAAGTTTGCCCCGCCAGCAACGATGAGTGCGCCGTTGTGCGCTCCGGCAAAAGGCCCGGCAACACCCAGTTTGCCGGGCAGATCCGGCAACGCTTTCCAGGTCAGCTTACTTCCCTCAGCAGCAAGCAGGGAAGTGGCACTCAACAAAAACAGGCAGGCAGATCGTAAAAACATGGCTCAACAGTTTGGGTCTATGAACGGGCGCATCTTGGATACCCCGCTTGGCTAAGGCGAGACCAAAGCCAGGTACACCATCGCTTGGCCAAGCTAGCGAGACCGCGTACGGAGGCAGATTGAATGGTTGAAAAATTATCCGTGAAAATCCTCGGAATCTGTGTCTCGAAAAAGATTCTGGGGACTCGAAACAAATTCTAGTACGGCTGGGACGGCTTTCACTACCTGCGCTTGGCTAGTGGGCTAGATTTTCACCTTAAACTCTTCGCCGCGTTTGATGGACTTGGCGAAGCCTGCCATGATTTGCGGAATCTGCTCGAGGTCCGTGAGGCAGACGACTTCGACGGGAGAGTGCATGTAGCGGTTAGGCAGGCTGATGAGGCCGCTGGGAATGCCGCCGCGTGTCCAGAAGATCGCGTCGGTGTCGGTGCCGCTGGTGGCGGAGATGGCCTCGTGTTGCAGGTTGATCTTGAGCCGCTTGGCCACCTGCTCGATTCGCTTGATGACTTCCGGGTGGTTGCAGTTGCCGTGGGTGACGGTGGGGCCTTCGCCGACCTTGATGTCGCCGTGCTGGCGCTTGTCGACGGTGGGATAGTCTGTCGCGTGGGTGACGTCCATAACCAGTGCGACGTCGGGGTGCAGTGAGTAGGCGATCTGTCGTGCCCCAAAAAGGCCGACTTCCTCCATGGTGTTGGCCACGGCGCAAACCTCGACGTTGAGCTTGGTCTTGCCGGCCTTGAGCAGGCGGATGGTCTCGGCCACAGCCCAGGTACCGACGCGGTTGTCGAACGCCCGGGCGATCGCGAGGTCGTCACGGAGGATCTCGAACTGGTCGTTAAGGGTGATGGGGTCGCCCACGCGGATCAGTTTCTCGGCGGCCTTGCGGGAGCTAACGCCGATGTCGATAAACAGATCCTGTATCTGCGGCGCACCGCCCTTGCCGCTGTCGCCTTTCATCAGGTGGGGGGCGACGCTGCCGACGACACCTTTCACCGGGCCTTTGCGGGTGTGGATGGTGAGGCGCTGCGCCTTGGTGATGGCCGGGTTGGTGCCGCCAAGTTTGCGGACGTAAACATAACCGTTGTCGTCGATGTAGTTGACAGTCATGCCGATCTCGTCGGCGTGACCGGCGAGCATTAGCCTCGGGCCTCCGCCCTTGTTAAGCACGGCGACGCAGTTGCCGTAGGCGTCGGAGTAGGTTTCGTCGGCGTACTGGCCGACGTAGTCGAGCCACACGCGGAGTCCGCGCGATTCGTGACCGGAGGGGCTGGGGGTGTTGACAAGGGTCTCGAGAAACTGAAGCGAGCGTTTGTTCATGTGCGCCGATTAGGGGGCAGGGTGGGTGCGCTTTTCAAGGGCAATTTGGTTTTGAAAATTCATTCACTCACGGCTTGCTTTTGGCAGGTGGCTTGCTTTGAATGAGCCGCCCATTTGGCGTTGTGACGATTCATGGCGAAGATTCCCCATAAAATTCAGGAACGAATCAAGGCGGCGTTGCGCCGGTTCAAGCCGCTGTTGAAGGCGGCCCGCGAGCGCGATGCCGGCCGTGCGGACACCGCCACGTTGGCGCTTGATCTGTTATCGGAGCTGTTTGGGTACGATCGCTACTCCGAGATTACATCGGAGCTGGACAACAAAGAATCGGTGTTCGATTTCTCGATCCAGACCGAGGGCCAGCCGCGGATGCTTGTACGTGTCAGCCCGATCGGCATGGCTCCGGACGACCGCTACCTTCTGGCCACGGCGCAGTACGCGCAGATGAACGGGGTTGACTGGATTATCATGAGCAACGGCATCGCTTGGCAGGTGCATCACGTGGAGGACGTGGGCGCGAACGCTCCCGAGACTCCGGTGGTGTTGGCGTTTGATTTGTTGCAGATGCAGCCCGGTCGAGAGGCGCACTTGGGGACGATTCATCTGCTGACCCGTGAGGGGCACGAGAAGGCCGGCCTGAGCCATTTTAAGTTGCGGCTGGAGATGACCAACCGCCATTACCTCGGCGCGATGGTGTTGAGCGATGCCGTGGTAGCGTCCGTGCGGCGCGAGCTGCAAAAGCTCAACCCCGACCTCCGCGTGACGCCGGCCGAGCTTCGCGAGAACCTGGCCAAGGGCGTGTTGCGGCCGGACATCGTGCAGAGCAACGAGACGCGGTCGCTGATGGTTCACCTTCAAAAAGTAAAGGAAGCCGAGCTTGAGGAGCGACGCAAGGCCGCCGATCCAAATCGGTTTGCCTCGCGCAAGGGGCCGAAGAAAAAGGCCGGTGCCACTCGCTGGACAGCCAAGCCCGGGGCCAAGCGCAAGGCCAAGGCTTCGGGGAAATTCAGCAAGACAACCAATGGCGACTCAGTGGTCCGGATCACGCAGAAGGACGCGATCAAAAAAGTGCTGAAACGCTCCGAGGACGCACCGACAAAACCGGCCGGCCGAGGCCGTTTGCTTCACTGGGGAAAATAATCCTCCGCTTGGCCCAGCGCGGAAAATTATCTAGCTAGGGCGCGTTGCACTATGAAACGTCCAAACCGCGCATTCACTTTAATTGAATTGCTGGTGGTCATTGCGATCATCGCCATCCTCGCCGGCCTGCTGTTGCCGGCCTTGGCCAAGGCGAAGGCCAAGGGGCAGGAGGTTTATTGCCTAAACCAACTCAAGCAACTCTCACTAGCGGCCAAGCTTTACTCCGGTGACAACAGCGACCGCTATGCGTGGACGTTCTCGCTGACCGGGAACCAGCAGAACCGTCGTTCGTGGTTTAACTATCTTTACGTCTATCAGGAAACCAAGGAAACACTGCGCTGCCCTAGTAAACCCTTCAAGACAAAGGAGACGCTCTATGACATTGAGCGGACGACGAACAACTACGCTGCCAACTTTCGGCTCGGCGGCTGCGACTGGCCCGGCACGTGGGAGTATCCCGCGTTAAAGGAAAGCTCCGTGCGAAGTCCGTCCACACAGGTTTACAAGACTGACGGCGGCACCCTGCCGGTCAACACCACTGACCCAAAAAAATGTGTGACGCCCCGTTCAAAGGAAAAGCCCGGCTGCTGGATCATTCAGGATCCAGGCAGCTTCGTGCCGTGCGCCTGCGGCCTTAACCCCGGTGACCCAAACTGGGGTGGACCGCACCTGCGCCACAGTAACAAGAGCAATGTCAGCTTCACCGACGGCCACGCGGAGGTGCTGCCGTCGTTCAAGTGGTACTGGTCCGGCACGCCATGGCTCGATCCTAAGCGCGGCGGGTGATCGGGTTTAACGGTTCCCGGTTCGTAGTTCTCGGTTTTAAATGAAACCGAGCACCGAGTTTTGCGCTTGAGCATGCGCCGGGCCGGGGGGAGTCTGGCGGCGTGAGCGAGGCACGGGAGACGCCGCATACCATCCAACAACGCAAAGGCCGCGAGCCGATCGCGGCGTTGACGGCGTATGACTTCCCCATGGCCAAGCTGCTTGATGCCGCCGGCGTCCCGCTGGTTCTTGTGGGCGACTCGCTCGGAATGGTCGTGCTGGGTTACCCCGACACCACGCACGTGACGCTTGATGAAATGGCTCACCACACCGCCGCCGTGGCTCGGGCCATGCCAAGTGGCCTCGTCGTCGCTGACCTTCCTTATCAATCCTACGAGACGCCGGAGCAGGCGGTGACTTCGGCCAAGTGTCTGGTCGCCGCCGGGGCAGAGGGGGTAAAGGCGGAGGGTGGCCAAGCGATCCTCCCGCAGGTTGAGGCAATCGTCGCCGCCGGGATTCCATTTCTCGGACACTTGGGCATGCTGCCTCAGAGCGTCGTCGAGGGAGGGGGGTATCGCATCAAGGGTCGCGACGACGAACAGCGCGATGCCCTGCTGGTTGACAGCCAAGCGCTTGGCCAAGCGGGAGCGTTCGGCATCGTGCTCGAGTTGGTGACACCAACCGTAGCCGCTGAGATCACGGGCTTGGTTGGTATCCCGACCATCGGCATCGGTTCCGGGGATTACTGCGACGGGCAAATTTTGGTGACCACCGATCTACTTGGCACGTCGCCGGACTTCATCCCTAGGCACATTCGGCCGGAAGAGTTGCTCCGCGATCGCATGGTTGGCATGATTCGCGGCTGGAAGAATGGCTTGGCCAAGCGCAAACCATGAGTGAACTGACCCACATTGACGCCGAGGGCGAGGCCCGCATGGTCGATGTCTCGGCCAAGCCGGAGCAGGACCGCGAGGCGATGGCCCGTGGCGAGATTCGCCTGGCGGCGGCCACACTGGATGCTATCGAGAGCGGCGACATGGCCAAGGGCAACGTGCTGGCGACCGCGCGGTTGGCCGGCATCATGGCCGCGAAGAAAACCGCCGAGCTGATTCCTCTTTGCCACCCGCTGCCGATCAGCCACGCTGAGGTGGATTTTGAAATCCCCTCCAGCCGCGACCGCATTGTCATCACCGCCTCGGCACGCATCTCGGCGAAGACCGGCGTGGAGATGGAGGCGCTCACGGCGGTCTCGACCGCAGCGCTGACGATCTACGACATGTGCAAGGCGATCGACAAGCAGATGGTCATTTCTGAAATCAGCGTGACCTCAAAAACCAAGCGTTGAGGGCATCCCTCAAATTGACTCGTAAAATGAATCAACCGGGCTATGCTGGGCGACCTGCCTGAAGAGAAAAAACAGGCACCCTGATGATTGAAGAGGCAGCCATTGCACCAAACGAATCGCCCTGTGCCCAGCCGGGTGGCGGTGGGCCGCTGACGTACGCTTTCGATCGCACGGAGTTTTGGCGGGCGATTCCCGCGTGGCGCGATGTCGATGCGGAGACTTTTGGAGACTTCCGCTGGCAGCAGCGCAACTCGGTGACATCCATTCAGGGTATACAGGAGGCGCTGGGGGAATTGGCCAAGCCGGCGTTGATCGCCGACATTGAGGCTGGCCTGCTCAAGACGCCGATGAACGTGCGTCTCACCCCGTACATTTTCTCTCGTATTCATTGGGGCAACGTGGAGGACGATCCGGTGCGCCGCCAGTTTTTGCCGCTCGGCTCGCAGTTCGTGCCGGATCATCCGCATGTGATGGACGACTCGCTGGCCGAGGACAGCAACAAGGCGACACTGCACCTCACACATCGTTACCCTGACAAGGCCCTGTTTTTGCCGATCACACTCTGTCCGGTTTATTGCTCCTTTTGCACGCGCAGCCGGGTGGTTGGCGGCAGCACGGCGGTGAAGAGTAAATCCACCTACGGCGCGAAGTCCACTGAGTGGGACGCCACGTTCGACTACATCCGCAGCCAGCCGGAGTTGGAGGACATCGTCATCTCCGGCGGGGACGCGTTGTTGCTGCGACCAAACCAGATCCGGCAGATCGGCACGACGCTGCTGCAGATCCCGACCGTGCGGCGGATCCGCTTTGCGACCAAGGGGCTGGCAATCATGCCGATGAAATTCACCAGTGACACCGAATGGGTGGAGGCACTGGGGGAGGTTTGCCAGCTTGGCCGCGAACGGATGAAGGAGGTTGCGCTGCACACGCACTTCAACACCGACCGCGAGATCACGGCATGGACGGCGCGTGCGATGGAAGCACTGGCGACCACCGGTGTGCGAGTGCGAAACCAGTCCGTGCTCATCAGCGGGGTAAACGACGGGTTCGACTGCCTGCACTATACCAACAAGAAACTTTCCAGCCTGCTCGTCCAGCCGTACTACGTTTACCTGCACGACATGGTGCCTGGTTGTGAACACCTTCGCACGACAGTCGACCGGGCAGAGTACCTGTCCCGCCGTTTGCAGGGCTCGATCGCCGGCTTCAACACGCCGCGCGTGGTCTGCGATGCCCCCGGCGGCGGCGGCAAGCGGGAGATCTCCAGTTACACGCTGTACGACCGGGAGATCGGCGTGTCTGCGTGGACCTCGCCCACGGCCAAACCGGGCGAGATCTTCTACTACTACGATCCTATTCACCGGTTGCCGGAGGATGGCCAGGCGCTCTGGGCCAACGAGGCCGAGATCGGCCGCCGCTTGGCCAAGTTCAAAACCGAAGCCGAGGCCAAGGCCGAAGCCACCCGCCACTAACCCCGAGTCGAGACACCGATCGCACGGATTTTCGCGGATTGATTTCAAATTCTGAAATCTGGGTTCGTTTGCGTCTAACTTAATCAACTCAAAAGTGGCCAAGGCGCGTTGAGACTGCGCACCCTACCTTTTCGGGGACAGGAATATTCCCGTTCCTCGCGCTTGGCCAAGCGAGATTGTTTTTGTTTTTTTATAAATTAGTTAATTTTCCTCGAGCATGAACAGTCGATTGATTTTGGGTTTAATTGGCTTGGCTGCCATATCTCCGTGCATTTTCGGGCAGATGATTCTGGATTATTTTCAGATCGAGGGAGGCGGAGAAAAATCCAGTTCGGGAATGGTTTTGAACACCGTCGTGGTAGTATTGGGATTGCTTGGCTTGGCCATGATCATTCTTTCGTTGAGTGGTGGCACACCGCGCGCCGTTTTAGACGAGACACGATCACGGTCTGTTCCGAAACATTTCTCCGAGGCGTTAAGCGTTCTCTGTATACTGCTCGCGGTGGGCGGTGGGGTAGTTGCGATTAATAATGAGTGGCAAATATCGGTGACCGGTTTGGTGGTCGGTGTACTGGGCGTGGCCGGTTGGGTTGGGTTTGCGATTTTGTCCAAGCCCACCTTGCGGGAGTTGGCCAAGGGTTCCATCCACCACGCCTGTCTACTGGGAGATGTTGCCGAGATCGATCGACATATCGAGAGTGGTGTCGATATCAACGCGCCCGACGAAACCATCTACGCATCGCCATTGCACTGGATGTGTCTTTCCGGAATCCCGGTCGAAGTGGCGAGACAGCAGGGCGGATATATTAAGGAGGAAAAACGACTGGGAGTCGTGCGGCATCTCATCGCCAATGGAGCCGATGTGAATCAACAAATCACGGAAGGGAAAGCTGCAGGGGCGACTCCGCTGGATTTGGCGAGAGAATGCGGCGAAAACGAGGTGACTGAATTGTTGGAAAAACACGGAGCGGTCTCGTCAGGATTGTCGGTCGGGCAGCTGGAATCCGAAAAGCCAAGCGCTTGACGCCTCAATCGTGGGGCCGGTATGGTCGCGGCCCATGAGGGAAGGCTTGGAGGCAAATAATTTTTTGGTCCCAATGGTCGTCGAGCAGACCGGCCGCGGTGAACGCGGCTACGACATCTACTCGCGCCTGTTGGTGGACCGGATCGTGTTCATTGGTACACCGATTGATGACACCATTTCAAATCTGGTGATCGCGCAATTGTTGTTCCTGCAGATGCAGGATCCGAAGAAGGACATTCACCTGTACATCAACTCGCCCGGCGGCAGTATCACTGCCGGCCTGGCCGTGTACGACACGATGCAGTTTTTGACCTGCGACGTGAACACCTACTGCATAGGGCAGGCCGCCAGTATGGGCGCCGTGCTACTCTCCGCCGGAACCAAGGGCAAACGCTACGCTCTGCCCAACGCGCGCATCATGATTCACCAGCCTTGGGGCGGCGCGCAGGGCAACGCCTCGGACATCGAGATTCAGGCGGCAGAAATCCAGAGACTGAAGGATCGACTCAACGAGATTCTGGCGGAACACACCGGCCAGAAAATGAAGAAGATCGTCGAGGACTCGGATCGCGATTATTTCATGTCGCCCGATGAGGCCAAGAAATACGGTCTCGTGGACGAGGTGGTGAAGTCCCGCAAGGAGGTCGCCAGTCTCAAGGACGAAAAAAAGAAGAAATAACCTGACATGGCCCGGCCCAATCAAATCACCTTGTGCAGCTTCTGTGGCAAATCCCACGCGGAGGTGCGCAAACTCATCGCCGGGCCGGGTGTGTACATTTGCGACAGCTGCATCCTCGTCTGCAAAAACGTCCTCGACAAGGAACTGCAGGACGAAGAGAAGAAAAAAGCGATCAAACTCAAGGTTCCCCGGCCCAAGCAGATCAAGGCCGAGCTGGACCGGCACTGCATTGGTCAGGACGACGCGAAAAAGGCGTTGGCCGTCGCAGTGCATAACCACTACAAGCGAATCCAATCTGGCTTCGCAGTGAAAACCGACGGCGACGACAAGATTATCGCGGCCGGTTCCGAGGACGAAAACGAGATTGAGATTGAGAAGAGCAACATCCTACTCCTTGGCCCGACCGGTTCCGGCAAAACGCTTTTAGCTCGCACGCTGGCCCGTATGCTCGACGTGCCGTTCGCCATCGCGGATGCCACCACGCTGACTGAGGCCGGATACGTGGGGGATGATGTGGAAAACATCGTTCTGCGGCTATTGCAGGCGGCAAACTACGACGTGAAGCGCGCGCAGGTCGGGATCATTTACGTCGACGAAATCGACAAAATCACCCGCCGTACCGAGAACGTCTCCATCACCCGTGACGTGTCGGGCGAAGGCGTGCAGCAGGCACTACTCAAGATTCTCGAGGGCACCGTCTGCAACGTCCCGCCGCAGGGTGGCCGCAAGCATCCGCAGCAGGAGTACATCAAGCTCGACACCACCAACGTGCTGTTCATTTGCGGCGGCGCGTTTGTCGACCTCGACAAGGTGGTGGAGCGTCGCATTGGCAAGCACGTGCTGGGCTTCTCCGGCGATGGCGAGTCGGACGCCCCGGAAACAGCACTCGACTCCAAGACCATCCTGCGCCACGTCGAGCCGGAGGATCTGCTGGGCTACGGTTTTATCCCGGAATTTATCGGCCGCTTGCCGGTGCACACCGCGCTGCAGGAACTCGACGAGGAACAGCTCGTGCGCGTAATGACCGAGCCGAAAAACGCCCTCATTAAACAGTACGCCAAGCTGCTCGAGATGGACGGCGTGAAACTGAACATCACCGACGGCGCCATGCGCGAACTGGCCAAGGCGGCCATCAAGCGGGGCACCGGCGCACGCGGCCTGCGCAGTCTGATGGAGAAACTGATGCTCGACACCATGTACGAGATCCCCGATGCCGATGACATCTCCTCGGTCAAGATCGACGAGAAAGTCGTGCTTGGCCAAGCGCAACCCGCCATTCATCGCCGGCAGAAAAAAGCCGCGGCCTGACCCCAACCATGTCCAACGACTTCAAGCCCGGCGACGTGGTCGCCCAGCAGGTTCAACGCATTCCCCGCTCCGGTATCCGCGAGTTTTTTGACCTCGTACAGGGACGCCGCGACGTGATCTCGCTTGGCGTGGGCGAGCCGGACTTCGTCACCCCGTGGCACATTCGGGAGGCGGCGATCTACTCGCTTGAGCGGGGCCGAACCAGCTACACTTCCAACCTTGGTCTACCGAGACTGCGCGAGGCCATCAGTGATTACGTCGGCACGACCTTTGGTGTGCGGTACGATTCCGAATCCGAGATTCTCGTCAGCGTGGGCGTGAGCGAGGCGCTCGACATTGCCCTGCGCGCGATCATCAACCCGGGCGATGAGATCATCTATCACGAGCCCTGCTACGTCAGCTACGCCCCCGGGATTTCACTGGCGCACGGGGTGCCGGTGCCAGTGCCGTGTCTTGCCGAGGATGGCTTTGCCGTGACGGTGGAGGCGATCGAGCGGGCCATCACGTCGAAGAGCAAGGCGCTGGTTTTGAATTTTCCGACCAATCCGACCGGCGGCACGATGACCCGCGAGGGGCTGGTGAAGATCGCCGACTTGGCCAAGCTGCACAACCTGCTGGTGATCACCGACGAGATTTACTCCGAGCTGACGTTCGAGGGGGAACACATCAGCATCGCGTCGCTGCCCGGTATGGTCGAGCGCACGATCTTTCTGCACGGCTTTTCCAAGGCCTACGCGATGACCGGCTTCCGCATCGGCTACGCCTGCGGACCGGCGGAACTGATCGACGCGATGATGCGCATCCACCAGTACTCCATGCTCTGCGCCAGCATCGTCAGCCAGGACGCCGCGATCGAGGCGCTCGAGAACGGTGCCGGACCGGCAGGCGAGATGAAGGAACAGTTCCGCCTGCGCCGCAACTACATTGTCGACGCCTACAACGCCATGGGGCTGGACTGCCATCTTCC
>Ga0163179_10002670_pt1 | contig 12327 bp, 15 predicted proteins | sample AtlANTMetagenome_FD_109643 | JGI IMG/M metagenome (GOLD analysis project Ga0163179, IMG submission 109643) | Marine eukaryotic phytoplankton communities from the Atlantic Ocean - Atlantic ANT 2 Metagenome | ecosystem: Environmental > Aquatic > Marine > Oceanic | place: North Atlantic Ocean...
AGGTTACGCTCCCCCGTGGAGCTATGAGATAGAGAAAGTACGTGTATTTGTAAGTGACCCCGGTGACGAAGTAAAGCCTATCGAGAAGAAGCAGGATTTGTGTGACAATGAGTGAAGCAACGTGGACAGCAAGTCACATGCGGCTAAGTCCTTCCAAAATTAATACTTATCTGAAGTGCCCCCGTGAATTCTATTACAACTATATAGCCAAGCTTCCTCAAAAGAAAACTATACACCTGTTCCGTGGTACGTTGGTACACCAAGTATTGGAAGACTTATTTAAAAAACAATTCCGTACGTTACCCCAGTGGGAGAAAGGAGCACCCAAGTTATGGGTACAAGGACAGTTCGAGACTGGCTGGGAAGAGAAGATAGCTAAACATAAATGGCTATGGGATGTACACACCAAGGAAGAGATGGATTCTATGTATACTGAGACAGAAGCGTTACTACAGAACTTCGTCGACTCCGTCGACAAGAAACTAACAGAGATGGTACAGTGGAAGATATTCAAGAACAAGCAACAAGCTTGGAACGCTGTAGCACCTAAGTACGCTGAGAAGTGGGTTAAGTCTAAAGAGTATGCAATTGTAGGAGTTATCGATGTTGTATGTAATGATTTCGATGGTGGTACTACACTACTCGATTATAAGACCAGTAAGCGCTACGGAGCATACTTACCTGAAGAATATTATAGACAGCTAATCATCTACGCTTTCTTATACACATTAGAGATGGGAGAGATGCCTGACTTTGTAGGCGTTAATTACCTACGCTTTGATGACACATTCTTTGTCAAGGTTAATCAGAATGTACTTGACGAAGCAAAGGACTTGATTAAGATGGTACACGACTGCATAAAGGAACGCGAAGAGTACGAAGATAGATATGAGACTAAACCACAGAACTTATGTAAGTGGTGCTCGTTCTATAAAGGTAACGGCGGCCCTTGCGATGTAGAGCTTCCTAAATGGAAACCTAAGTTTTCTAAACGTAAAAAAGAAAACTATGCAGACGTAAGTAACAAATTAAAAGGTACCCTAGACGTAGAGTCACAATCCCAGTTCCCTGACTTTGATTGAGGGTAATCTTTAAATACAAGCGTCATGTAAAATAATACATGGCGCGCGATGATTACGGAGCTATCTCTGTAATCTCTGATGAAGAACGAGAAGCATTAGGGATAGGAGGTAGAAGACCAGACGACGAGGAAGAAGGTCTCTTTGAGACCATTGGTAAAGCTGGAGACAAACTAGGGGAAACTCAGTTTGGAAAGAAATTAGGTTCAGTGTTAACTGTATTACTTCTAGCAATGTTTGGTAGTGGTACCGTAGATGTCGGCGTATTACAAGATATTTTTGGAGGAGAGGAAGAGCCCATATCAAAGGGTGGATGTATGGACGTTGGAGCTATCAATTATAAAAAAGATGCAACTTTTGATAATGGTAGTTGTGTATTTCCTCCTCCTGTAATTTATGGTTGTACAAATCCAGATGCGGATAATTATAATGCACAGGCTACCCATGACAATGGGCGTTGTCAATTTCTTGGCGGCCCCGTCAACAACGATACAGGTAACAACGAGACTCAGACCAACGAGACAGTTTACGGATGTATGGATATAGATGCTGAGAACTACAACGACCGAGCTGAGGAAGATGATGGTAGTTGTGAATACGAAGCCTACGAATGTGAATCTAATGCAACATATTTTTATAATGGTTTACAATATGGAAACTATTCTAGAGAAGACAACTCTTTAAATATTACAGTAGATATAGATACAGATTGTGACCAAGACACATTACCAGTTATGGTGTTCTATGATATAGGACATATAAAGGTAGTGGACAATGAAACAGTCTGGAATGGTTACATGTATAATAATTACTTCTTTAATATAACTGGATGGGAAGGTAACGAATATACATTATCTTCAGGGGTAGAATATTTTACTGAGCCATATACAGGATGGTATATGGTATATGTTAATCTATATGCTGATTGGGATAGAGATGGTCAGTATGATTATGTAAATTACTTTTATATAGATGAAATAGTATTGGAGGACCCAAATGAGTAATCGATATAAAAAACTATTGGAATCAATAGGAGAAGAGGAGTGATAGAATGGATAAATATACTAGAGGTACTAGCAGTAACAATGGCGTTCATGGGATGTGTAATTGTTTTCGCGGTACTTGTGTCGTTTGTGCGCCAAGCGTTGAAAGGTATACCACACTTAAGAAACGAAACGCCCATGGAAAAACCAAAGAAGGAGAAAAAACCAATGAGTAAGGAAGCAAGAGAAGGAGTTACATTCAACGACATATTTATGTTTATGATTGCTGTACCTTTAGTTTTACTTTGGGTTGGGTTTGCAGGGTTCGTTATACACAGCGGACTTCAGAACGCAGCAGTTCTAGAACAAATAGAAGGATATACAACTTTGATAGCTATATTAGGTGGACCAGCTCTACTTATTATCAAAGATGCATTGGACGTCTGGAAACAAGAACAAGCAGAGAAAACAGCTTTCTATAAAGTGAAAGCTCAAGCAGTCATCGATTATAACGACGCTGTATTGAAACAAGCACAAGATGTAGAAAGTAAAGCACAAGAGCAAGAACATAAAATGGAGAATAAAAAATGAACGACTTCGAAGTAAAAGAGATGTCACAAAAGCTATATGAATTAGCTGAGCAAGTAGATGGGTTACATGATGTTATAGATGCAATTCTAGAAATCATGACCCACGACGAGGAGCAATAATGGTAAAACCAACAAAAGAACAAATAGATAAGATGAATTATAAGAAGCCTATTACATCATTTAAAGATGTAAAGAAATCACCAGCAGCAGAGGGTAAACCGATGTATATGGATGGGTCAGACGTAATGCCTACCCCTAATGTAGATTTCGTTGATGACAAAAAGAATTACGCACCCGGTGCTAAACGCAACGTGTTATAATGGCTTATAAACGCAAGAAGAAGCCTTCTAAAAAGAAGAAAGGTAAGATGACTATTAATACCAAGTACCCTAAAACAAAAAAAGCTTTGAATAAAAAGAAAGGGGCTATAATAGGAAGGAGTCCAGCATAATGGCCAAGAAAGGATTATATGCTAATATACATGCTAAACGCAAACGTATTAAAAAGGGTTCAGGGGAAAAGATGAAAAAGAAAGGAGCTAAAGGTCGTCCAACCGCTAAACAATTCAAGAAAGCAGCTAAGACTGCTAAGAAAAGGACTAAGAAGAAATAATGGCACCTAAGAAAAAGAAAGATGCTAAATTAACTAGAGCAGGAGTCTCAGGTTACAACAAACCTAAGAGAACGCCTAGCCACCCCAAGAAGTCACACGTAGTAGTGGCTAAGGAAGGAGGTAAGACTAAATTAATTAGATTTGGTCAACAAGGTGTAAGCACTGCTGGTAAGAAGACAGATAAGAAATCAAACGCCCGAAGAAAGAGTTTTAAAGCGCGCCACGCTAAGAACATTAAGAAGGGTAAGATGTCTGCGGCTTACTGGGCTAATAGAGTTAAATGGTAAGCTTTATATACATAGGGCTTCTAAATATTTATGGGCACCCGCCACAGGGCCATTGCTCCACAGGTAACTTATCGCAAGTGCTACCGTGGGTACCCCAACAATATGGATATATCAACATATGAACAATACAAACAATGAAACAGCTGGAAATGAGACAGCAGAGGATGGTAACATCACTGCTCTTATCGACACTGTAGAAGAATCTGGAATGTTAGACACACTAATGGATGAACCGTTACTTATGGCATTAGTTGCTGTAGTATTAGGTTTAGGCGGTTACATCGCTTATACCGTACCAGCAGTTAAAGAATTAGTTTTTAAATACATTAAGAACAATGAAGCTGAGTTAATGGACATGCTAGATAAAAATCTAACTAAAGTACAGATGAAAGCTTTTGAAAAGCTAGACGAAACAGCACAAAAGCACGTCAAAGACTCTTTAGTCCGAAATGTTTTAATAACAGCTTGGGATGAAAAGGATGACGAGCTAGCTAGTCTTGTAAAATCTAAAGTCAAAGCAGCCCTCGATGAAGGGAAAGAGCTTTGAACGTAGAGGAATACGAGCAAAGATTAAAGCAGAGGGTTGGAGAAGCTGAATATGGACGTCATAAAGAGCTTGTCCGCCTTCTTGCGCGCAATCTTGCTCTTGAAGACATTCTGTGGGAAGAAATTCTTGTATGTATTCGGGATGTTAACGCTAGAACAGAGCTCTTGCGCCAAAGAAATACAATCGTTAAAGACATACATACTGAATTCAGAGCGTTGAATATTGAAGTACCAACTACTGTAGAAAAAAATACCGAAGCTTTTGCTTCATTCTTAGGAGAATTATCCGATGACGACAAAAAAACCAAACCTAAAGGGACTGCTGACCGGTAAAGGTGGTATAGACTCTAGAGGTTTAGAAGAGATATTTAAAAATTGTAGATTAGATGAAGGTAAGATGCGTAAATTAATACGCGCTTTCTGTTCTACATATTTAATAGATGGTAAACAAAGACCTCTATTACTCAGACCATTACAAGAAGATATTGTATTAGAATGTTTGATGGAAAGAGCAGATGGTAAACAAACTAAACTAGCCATCTTAGCTCCACGAGGCAGTGGGAAATCATTCGCATTGTCTGTAGCGGTGACTATATATATGTTCTTTAATAGATTTAGAGATTTAATATTTATACTTGCTCCTACTGAAGACCAAGCAGCATTAATCTTTAATTACGTTTATAGACACTTTGCAGACAACACTTTTTTAAATGGCTTAGTTGGAAATTATCGATTTCATAACAAGCCCAATATAACACTTAAGGGGGGCACAATAATGCGTAGGGCTCCGTTGGCGCCTAGTAATCAGGGACAAGCGATTAGAGGACAACACCCTACATTCCTAGTTGTTGATGAGTCTCCACTCATCGACGATAAATTATTTATTGATAATGTAGAGCCTGCTATTGTAGCGAACAAAGCACCCTTTATAAATCTTGGAACACCTAAATCTAAAGATAATCATATGTATAGATACTTATACGATGATGGCTATGCAGATACATTTAAAAGATTGCATTACACATGGAGAGACGCCGTAAAGAAAGGGGAGGCTTACTCAGCTCCCTATACTGATGAAGAAATGTTAGATAAGATGACTGAATGGGGAGAAGATTCTATCTACTGGAGGACAGAATACGAATGTGAGTTTGTAGAGTCGGTATCGAATATATTTACTCCAGAAAAAATTAAGGCGTGTTATGATAATTACTTACTTAATAGACTTGATGGACATGGAGACAGAAGAGGAGGCAATATTACTGTTGGTGTTGACATCGGCAAATCTGTTAATTCTACTGTCATTTCTGCATGGTCCCTTGAAAAGTCTGATGAAGACAATATTGCAAGACTTATATACATTGAAGAAATCAATGCCAGAACTGGTGGACACGATATTCCATACCAACGTAAACGTATCATGGACGTTACCAAGCAGCTTGGTGCTAATCGGCTCATTGTTGACTGTACTGGTATTGGTGGTGCGGTTGAACATGATTTACGGATGGCGTGCTTAGATGCAAATGTACACTTTGTACCTTTCGTATTTACTGGAGGTCCTAAAGGAACTAAGACACAAATGTACAGAGACTTCCAATCTTATGTACAACAAGGTCGAGTCAAAGTACCAGACCCTTCAGGGTTAGAAGGTAACGAAGCTAAGTTAATGCATGAGTGGACAAAAGAACATATCGATTTAGAATATACAATGGATGCAGCAAACAAGACAGAAAAAATATCAGCACCATCTGGTAGACATGATGATTATTGTGATAGTTCTGCTATGGCTTTACATGCTACATTGAGTATGTTACCTATGTCGGGTAACTTTGGTCAAAGTATAGTTTCTACTCCAATTAATAAAACTAATAGAGGTAGAGCAGGACAGCACTCTTCTAGGACACTATTTACAACAAGACAACGCAAAGTTACATTAAATAAGCAACCTTTACGTGGTTTGTAAGAAAAGCTTTATATACTCATCGCAGTTAATATTAAATAGCCATGTCGTTTATAGATAGAGTTAGACGTAGTTTTGCTTCTATAGGAAGTAATCCTTCGTACAAAAAAGACGACCCCCGCAGTTACGGTGAGGGTGTAATCAAAAGACTTAAAATAAATAGAGGTTTTGGAGGTATGACCGCTCAGAAAGACTTTGAGCCTCATATCGGAAAGAATAGAACATACATGAATGTATATCTATCAGACCCTATAGTTCGTAGTTTAATTGATTTACCTTGTTTGTATGCTGTCAAAGATAATTTTGATATAGTTACAACAGATGAAGGCGTGAGGGAAGAGTTAGAAGAAATGTTCCGCGATATAAATATAGAACATATATTATATGGTTGGTTAAGAAATGCAAGAATTTTTGGTACAGGTTACCTTGAGTATACTGGAGATAATTTAATCTTAAGGTCTAGTCAAAACATGTATGTAAAAAGGAATGAACACGGTCAGGTAGAATATTATTATCAAAAAGTAGGAGATGACGAAGAAAACATTAGGTTCGAAGAGTCCGAGATAATAGAATTAAAGAATAATCAATTTGATGATTATGCTTACGGTTTATCTGATATACACCCAATTTTATATTTAGTTGACTTAAAGGATTATGCAGAAAGAGATATAGGGGCAGCATTAAATAAATACGCATCAAGTAGATTTGATGTTAGTGCTGGTTTACCAGATATGCCTTATGGTCCTGATAAGATTAATGAAATAGTAGATGCTTTTAACACTCTAGCACCCGGCGAAGATATAATTCACGGAAACGACATAACAATAAAAGAACTACAAGGTACACAACGCGCATTTGAGTACGGTAAATATACTGACGACATATTAGATAAAATACACGTCGCGCTTAAAACACCTAGAACAATGTGGACAGACCCAGAAAAGGCACGTCCAATATTCGAACCATATGTAAGATACTTACAAACAATGGTAGAGGGCGCACTTAATGCCCAGCTTATGCCTCAATTAGAAAAGGGCGATGCTAAATTTAAGTTTAGGCAAATTAATGTTGAAGATGCATTCACCAAAGCTAAGACTGATATGATTTATTTATCAGAAGGAGTATTATCACCCGGTGAAGTTAGAGAAGAAAGAGGTTTAGACCCTGAAGGAGTTGCAGAATTAGATATGGAAACTTCTGAAGATATTAAAGCTTCTCCAATCAAACAAGAACAGAGTGATAAGAATGCTAACATTTCTGGAGGAAAGAACCAAGATAAGAGAGAAGAATCCGCCAGAGCACAAAACAGGGGCAACAAGCCCTCCGCAAACGCAACAGGAGATAGAAAATGACATTTGAAAAATGTATGTTAAAAACAAAAGCTAACCTGAAGAAGAGGGGTTTTGATAACCCTGAAGAGATTGCAGCTGGCATGTGTAGCATGTGGGCGCAAGAGAATGGCGTAGAGCGGGAATTTGCAGAAGAAACAAACACTGAACCAGTTCGCAGGTCATTCGGTTTATCAGTATCTGATAATGACGATATGACATTTACCAGCGAAGAGGGAATAGATTCTGTATCATTCCCAGTTATCGCTATTACATCCGGACCTCATGAGTATGAGGTAGACGGAGAAGAACATAAAGTTTATATTGAGGAAGGTCAGTTAAAAGATAACTTACATCAATTTACTGAACTACCAATTTATATTGACCATCAAAGAACAGAAGAGGACTTAATCGGCATGGCTGCTAATCCCGAACTGTTTAAGATGGATAATGGAAAGACCGCTGTAAAGATGCTGGCAACAGTATCTAACAAATATGGCCGAGGTCAAGAAGTAATGAATAAAGTTAAGGATGGAGACATGACTCATGTAAGTATCGATTGGTTTTCCAACGATATTGATGTCATGGGTGACACTTATGCCACTAAAATTCGTCCTACAGAGGTAAGTTTCATTGACAATGAAAAGATGGACCCAGTCTGTAAAGAATGTACTATAGAAACGAAATGTGATTCACACGAACCTGAGGACGACCACGACTGTGGTTGTGGTGGCCACGAGGATTCATGTGGATGCGAGTCAGAACACACAGAGGTAAATATGTCAGAAGAGACAAAAGAAACTAATGTAAAGTCCGACGCAGAAAGCATTGTCGAGCGCGAGTTCGCTTCACTAAGAACACAACTTGAAGAAATGTCTGCATCAAAAGCTGAAATCGAATCAGAATTCAAAGCAGCTATGAAAGAATTAGAAACTTTCAAAGTAGCAGAAGAAGAGAGATTAGCTAAAGAAGCAGAAACCAGAAAGTTAGAAGCAGTAGAAGCAATTATATCTAAAGAAATCTTATTCGGTACAGTCGAAGAGAAATCTAAAGATGCACGCGCCGAAGAACTTTCCGCATGGGACGAATCCAGATTGACTGGATTTAGCGATGCTCTAGCAGCAATGCCAGAGCCAAGCAACGATACCGAGAGAACTTTCGGAAAAGGCAAATCTTCAGATGATGGAGAAGAACCAGAATCCAAGAGAGAATTCGGTATGAAGAAAGATAGTACTGGTGAGATAAGATTAAACGCCAAATACTATAGAGGAGAAGAATAAAAATGGCAACAGAAATTTTAGTAAATGATGGTGGAGCACCAGCTCGTATTCTACCATACTTGGCAGGCGAAGCTATCTCAGCTGGACAAGCCGTAATGTCAAGTGCCGTAGCAAATTTAACTGTGTTAAAAGCAACGGCAGCAAAATTTGTACCATTAGGATACGCTCTTACCGACGCAGCATCTGGAGAAATGTGCAGCGTTATCACAGGTAAAGGAGTTATACTTAATGTACAATGTCTACCAACCACTGCTGGATTCCCGCAGATGATTGGAGCAACCGCAGGTCAACTAGCAAAAGCAACCGCAGCAGGAGCACAAGCAGGAACCGTTCCTGTAGCAATCCCTGTAAAACTCTTAGGAGAAGGTTCAGAAGCAGTAGGTTCAGCAGGTCTATGGAGATGTCAGACGATATAAAGATATAGATGGTCGACCAAACAGCAGGAATTTTAACTAGCCTTAACACAGGGTCACTTAACGGTGGCGCTGGAGAGCGAGTACTTATTGATTACAAAGAAGCAATCCAAGATTACAGGTCTACAGACCTTCCAGTAATGGGATTCTTCGCTGACCCAATGAGCACAGATACAGGCGGTAATATTGATATTACTTTCGCAAAACCATCCATGGCAATGGAACAACTTGAAGAAGGAACAACTCCTATCTATCAACACACAAAACTACGTTCCGAAAGAATCGCAGTTAAAGAGTGGGGATTAGCAATTGGTGTTACCCGTCGAATGATGGAAGATTCCCGATTCAATGAAGTTGAGATGGCTTTGAATGAAGCACGAAAAGCAGTAGACAGACATTTGACGCAACACGTCACCAATGTTGTCTTCGGTGTTGGAGATGCTACATTAGGTACAGGTATCAGCGATGCAAGCATCGTTGCTGCAAGTACAGAAGCTAACATCACTAATTTTACCACAACTCCTAACGGTGGTTTCTTTGGTGCTGGTATAACAACTTTTGATGGACGATTGGATGACTACGCAAATCAAGGTGTAACAGCTCTAGCAGCAGCTAGTGGTTATACCAACGATGCAGCAGGTCTTGCCGGTTCAGCAATATCTTTATCAGATATTTCAGCCGCAATCACCCGTATGTCATTACATGGATACAACGCAACACACTTGTTTATTTCACCATCCCATTATGAAAACATATTGAAGATGGCTGATTTCACAGCTGTATTTTCTACTGGTGTCGTAGCCGCAGGAGATAAAGCAGATGGTGGTAACGTTATGCCAACAGCCGCAGGAAGTAACCCAATGGGAAGCTTATTGTCGACTGGTGGACTAGTAGGTCAGTTATATGGTCTAAACGTTGTTGTGAATCCTTGGGTTCCAGCTACAAGATACGGAATATTTGATTTGTCAGTTAAACCAATGGCTTACGTCGAAAGACGTCCATTGACTGTCGAAGAAGCAAATCCCGGATTCGGAATTGTCGGTTCATACATGTCTATGAGATATGGATTGAAAATCGTCAGACCTGAAGCTGGTCAAATAGTTATCAATTAAAGTTAATTGTTTAGTTTTAATAGATAAGGCCCGAAGGGAGCCTGCGTTAGCTAATCCCTTCACCTTACATTTATTTAATTATGGCACGATATACTAAAGTACTTAACAGTTTAGCTCACAATGCGGTGGGAAATAGAAGAATACAAGCTTTAGAAGTATCAGGGTCAATATCACCTTCCCAAACAGGTAATGCTGGTAAATTTTTAAAAACTGATGGTTCAACTGCCAGTTGGGCAACAAGTTCTTCCGCTAATAATTTTGTAGACTCTATTGCATTTAATACAGGCACTGGAGTTTTAACCTTAGGTAGAGATGGTTTAGCAGATTTAACTCAAGACTTAGATGGTCGTTATTTATTATCTGCTTCAGCTTTAACTTCTCCATTAACCACAAAAGGAGATATATGGGTATTTGGAACTGCTAATACTAGGTTACCAGTTGGAACTAATGGGTACGCATTAGTAGCAGATAGTAGTACAGCTACAGGATTAAACTGGGCAGCTAACTCTGATGGTAATTATGTCACTACCGCAGCAACTATGGGCACCAATGGTATATTAACTGGTACAGTCGGTGGTGGTGGTAGTAACTGGGTATCTAATGCTTTTAATGTTATAACAGATGAACAGGTTGCATATGGGCAATCTACTTCTGGGTTAACTACAGGTAGTGCTTATTTTACTTATGACGGTCTTAATTTAACTCTTGCAAGTGCGGCTGGCGATAATACATCGAGAGGACTTAGTATAAAAGATAATGAAGGTACAGAGACTATTAGGTTAGCTACTTCTTCTAGTGACCACGGACTACTTTATTTAAGAGGTGCTACAGGTGGTAATGCTATTTACTTAGATGGAGGTGCTGGTACAAATTATTTAAATGCTGGTGATGTAGCTATGGGTACTACTGCTGCAATTAACGCTGCAAAACTTACCGTATTAGATTCAACACGCCAACTAGTATTAGCGTACGATGGCTCTAATTACTTTAACTTTGCAGCTGACGGTGACTATCTAAATATAACAGCTAACTCCACTAACAAAACTATTATGAAATTACGCGATAACGGTAATGTATATTTTAATGGTGATAATATTATTTTTGAGCAACCTAATGAAAAATATTTTCAATTCAAAGGTACTAACAAACTTACTTTCGGAAGTGAACCAGCTTGGGCAATAAATGACCAATCGGATACTTTAACAATTAATAGGGAAGATGGAAGTGGTGATGTGGTTATCCCTGCTGGTAATGTAGGAATAGGTACAGCTGGACCTTCTGAACATTTACACGTAGAAAGTGCTAGTAATACGCAAGCACTCTTTAAATCGACAGATAACAGAGGTTTAATTCAAGTAGCGGATGACGATACTACAGCTAGTATAGTAGCAGAAAATTCAACACTCTCTTTAGGTTTAACAAGCCAAATGGCTACTACAAACATAAACATAGACACTGATGGTAAGTTGGGGATAGGTATAACCGACCCTGTTAGATATTTAGACGTTAATTCAGGAGGCACAGATAATGTAGTTAGATTTACATCTACTGATAATCGAGCAAACATACAATTATCCGATGACGATACGAATAGATATATTGTTACAGAAAATAGCGCTATATCTTTAGGAAGTAATTCAGCTTTACACGTTGACAATTTGAATTATGTAGGAACAAATTTAGGTATAGGCACAACTGCCCCTGCTCAATCATTAGATGTACGTGGAACTACTTTATTAAGTGGAGCTACCGATACAGTACCTTTCGAAGTATTCGCTTATGGTGCAGGTACTTCAGCTATGCATGTTACATCTGGAAGTAATACTGGACTAGGTACGGCTACACCATTAGCTAAATTACATATTAATGCTGGTGCTTACCAACAAGTATTTACTAGAGGTTCATACAATATGACTATAGTAAAAGGTAATGCTGACGATAGATTAATATTTGCTACAGGTGCGCCCGGTTCGCATACAACACGATTTTCTATTCTGCCTACTGGAGTTGATGTAGTTAATGCCTTAACTGTTACTGGTACAGCTACTATAGGTGATGGTTCTACTTTAGCTACGAGCGCTGCTCCAACAGCGGATGCTCAGATAGCTAATAAGAAATACGTGGATGATAGTATCTCTAC
>Ga0163179_10002671_pt1 | contig 12324 bp, 6 predicted proteins | sample AtlANTMetagenome_FD_109643 | JGI IMG/M metagenome (GOLD analysis project Ga0163179, IMG submission 109643) | Marine eukaryotic phytoplankton communities from the Atlantic Ocean - Atlantic ANT 2 Metagenome | ecosystem: Environmental > Aquatic > Marine > Oceanic | place: North Atlantic Ocean...
CAGCGATGGCATACATGTTTTGAGCTTCGTTGACCATACGTCCACGGAAGTGCTCGACAAGATACTCATCAGATGGTTTAGATGCAAAGAAACGACGAACGTTTGAGCGTGATGCTTCAAATAGTTCTTTGTTTCCTTCCTTGATCTTCTTGACGAAATCTGTTCCAGAAAGCATTTTAAATTTCCTATCTACAGTGTTATTTAGTATATATGAAAAAATATCGAAGATGTCCCTGCAAAACAGTTTCCTCTTTTAATTCCTTCACTTTATATTTATATTTTTTTGCAACGTCATATATTTTTTCCTTAGTCCACTTGTACCAAGTAATATTACCTGTATTTGCCCAGTCGTGTGGTATACCAGGATTGACTCTGAATATTGCTTCCTTCTTGAATAGTTTATTAATACAATATAACTGATAATCAATCTCTGATTCTATTCCAAAATTTATAGAACCAAGACATAATACAATATCATATGGTGGAGCATAGAACTCCTCCACAGATTCTTTGACATCAGCACAGTCGTTATACGGATCAATACCAGTAAGATACTTGATCTTACCTTTGAACCTATTGTAACCACATCCAATGTCTAGGACACTGGAAGGTTTTTGATCATTAACATAATTGACCAAACGATAGCCAGAATACTCAAGGAACTTATAATTGTCTTTCCAGATACCATTAAAATAGGACTCCACTATTTTTTACGTGAAGTCCTAGTTTTTGTTGGTTCTGGTACAGAAGCAGCCTCAAATTCACCTTGAGGTTGCTGTTGTACCTGTAGTTTGTTATTCAGAACTTGTACTGTTGCTTCTAGAGCAATGTTCTGAGCAGTCATTGTATTCAATCTATTTTGATAGATTTGCAATAATGCACTCACTTGATCTTCATTCATAAAGGAGATTCAATTCCCCTTTATTTAGTCATCAAAATGTGCCCCCGTCGATGGATATATTCTCTAGTGAACGTGTAGTTCCAGAACAGGAAATTACCTGTGTAGTACCTGCACAATCATTCAAGAATAAAGATCCAACTTCTAATCCACCAGAAGTAGAGTTAGTAAGAACTCCACCACTTTCAGTAGCAACAGCAGAGAAGACAAATCTTCCAGAACTGTCATCCCAATACATTGCTGCTTTCTTAGCAGAACCACTGTAGTAGTTCATTATAACACCAACGTCCTTGTTGGTATCAGAGCTAGGAGCAGATCCGTCTACGACTTGTAATTCAAGTAGTACGTCCTCAATGGTTGTATTAACCGTATTGATTTGAGAAGTTGTACCGTTGACGGTGAGGTTTCCACTAACTGTTAGGTTACCACTTGTAGTCTGGTTACCAGTAACAGAAAGAGTTGTACCATCAAATGTTAGGTTGTTACTATCTTCAAGAGCACCAGCAGAACCTGCAATAACAATTCTGTTGTCTGTTAGGTCACTAACTGTAGCAGAAGACATTGTTGTCTCAGCACCAGTAAGTGTAGCACCATTATTAGATGTTATGTTACCAGTTACACCAAGAGTAGATCCGTTGAATGTTAGGTTTCCTGAATCTTCAAGTTCTCCAGATGTACCTGCAAGTACAACACGACCTGATGTCAAGTCCTCTACTTTGAATGTATTTGCTTGACCACCTGCATTGATGTCAAGTAATCCATCAATAGTTGTAACATCAAGTGTAGTTGCTCCATCGACATCTAAGTCGCCAGTTACATCTACAGCAGCGAATGTAGCAGTTCCAGAAGATCCACCTAAGATTGACTCAGATAATTTCTGGAATGTTACCTTACGGTTTGTGCCACCTGCACCATCATCAACAATGAATAGGTCAGCGTTAGCAAGTGTTGTTGTAGCAGTTCCTCCATCGATATCTAATGAAGCGATTGGAACTGTTCCACCTGATAATCCACTACCAGAACCTGAGAAGGATGTAGCAGCTAAAGCACCTGTATCAGAATTGAATGTTAGGTTAGTACCACTCTTTGCTCCAAGGTTTCCAGTCGCAGCAGTAGCGAATAGTGGGAAGCAAGTTGTGTCTGCTGACTCATCAGCAACTGTGATTGTTGTACCAACTGTTGCTGTTGCTGCGTTACCAGTTGTATCCTGATTACCAGCAGCATTGACACCTGGTAGGTTTATGTTAGCAGAACCATCAAATGATACTCCACCGATTGTTCTAGCTGTCTCAAGTGCAGTAGCAGTGGCAGCGTTACCTGTAGTGTCTTGGTTCAGTGTACCAACTACAAGGTCAATAGTCCCATCTGCATCTTGATAAGTTGCTGTAATACCTGTTTCAGTATTGCTACTGAACATGGCACCTACTTTATCTTGAACTTCTTCATCTGTCAGAGTTGCAGTTATATACCCTGCACCGTTAGTGATAGCGTTGTTGTTCAGTGATATGTTTGCTGAACCATCAAAAGCAACTCCAGCGATAGTTTTTGTTGCTGCTAATTTAGTAGCAGTTGCTGCGTTACCACTTGTATCTTGGTTACCAGAAGCATTTACACCTGGTAGGTTTATGTTAGCAGAACCATCGAATGATACTCCACCGATTGTTCTAGCATTTGCTAGTGCAGTAGCGGTAGCAGCGTTACCAGTACATGATCCCGATGAACCACTTGTGTTACCAGTAACATTACCAGTTACGTTTCCAACAACACCACCTGTTATTGTTGCTATTCCTGTAACTGTTAGGTTATCAATTACGTTTACAGAGTTGATGTTTACAACATCACCTAATGACTTCCATGCAACAGTTTCAATAGTGTCACCTACAGTAGCACCAGGTGCTGCCAAAGTAACTGTGGTTGCATTAGTCTCAACATAATCTTGACCAGTGATTAGTCTTACACCGTTGTGATATACTTCAACGAAACCTGCAGTATAACCAGCAGTAACTGTAATAGCAGTTTGACCTTGAGTTGCAGTTGTTGTTTCTGATGTGGTAAATGTTGTTGCAGCGACACCAGTTGTAGCTACGTTTGCAATACCGTCTGTGATTGTTACATTGGAGATACCACTTCCACTAAATTTATATGCAGTAACTAAACCAACGTTAGTTTCTGATCCACCACTTAAGTGCTTTAGGGCACCTGTACCAGCGATCAATCCAGCACCAGTTGAGTTTCTTAGTGGAGTAGCACTTGTGATTTGTCCGTCAACATCTAATGTACCACCAACGTTTACGTTCTTGGCAATACCAACACCACCATCAACAATCAAAGCACCAGTTGTGTTACTGGTTGACTGAGTAGTAGCGTTTAGGTTTGTTGCTCCAGTTACATCAAGAGTTGTTAGGTTTCCTACAGATGTAAGAGAACTTGCTACAACAGCAGATCCAAGAGTAGTTGCACTCAATGTCTCTACGTTGTTTACCTTGTATACCTTACCAGATGCAACGTTTAGGTTCTCAGAAGATCCTAGGTTGTCACCAGTTGCTTCAAACTGGAAAGTTTTATCACCATCACCAGAGTCTATGGTAATACCACCACCGTTTGCAGCAGCGTCATCAGCAGCACCTGTGGCAACCTGAATATTTTTATCTGCAATGTTGACTGTTGTAGAATCCACAGTGGTTGTGGTGCCGTTTACAGTCAAGTTACCTGAAATGACAGTATTGTCTGCGATAGTTGTTGTACCACCTGCAGAATCTATTGTAAGATTACCTGATGAGGTTGTTACTGTATTTCCATTCAAAGATAAGTTATCAACTGCAGCAGATCCTGTTACTGTCAGGTCACCTGTGAATGTGTCATTTGCATCTGATCTTAGGTAACTAGCTCCCTCAACACCATCTAAAGTGTCTGCATCTAACCCAGAACCAGTTCCATCTACAGTTTTGATTGCTGTAAGAATTTCTGCTGCAGTTTGATCGGCAGTCGCTGACGCTTCAATTCCGTTCAATTTTGAGTGGTCTGCATCAGTAAACACGTTACTGTCAGTTGCAGCTTCTACTGCTGCTCTAATTTCTGCATCTGACTGATCAGCAGTCGCTGATGCTTCAATTCCGTCCAGTTTGTCATGATGAGCAACTGACATAACACCAGCAGCAGATCCAGTTGCCTCAGATATAGTAGCATTAGTTCCTGAACTACTTGTTACCGTAACTGCACCAGTAGCAGTTGAAGTCGCTAGGTTTGTAACTGTTGTGATTGATGCTGTTGACGCTGAAGTCAAACGACCTTGATCATCAACAGTAATAACTGGGATTGCAGTGGTTGAACCATAACTACCAGCAGTTACAGCAGTATGTGCTAGTAAATCTGCAGTTATAGTATTATCAGCAATTTCTGAGTTTGTTAGTTTATTGCTTTGAAGTAAGGTTTTGATCTCAGCTGCTGTCTGATCGGCAGTCGCTGACGCTTCAATTCCGTCCAGTTTTGTGTGATCAGCGTTAGTAAAGTTTTGATCTGTTTGTGATGCTACAGCAAAATCTATAGTACCATCAGCATCTTGATATGTTACTGTAATACCACTTTCAGTATTACTTGATAACATTGCTCCAACAATGTCCTGAATTTCCTCATCGGTCTGATCTGCGGTAGCGTTAGACTCAATTCCGTCTAATTTTGTACCATCAGTAGCTACGTCTCTTCCATCCACTGTACCAGTGACAGTTATGTTGCCCGTAACGTCGATACCTGCGGTAAAGTCATGATTACCAGTCGATGTAATAGGTCCATTACTTGCTACTGCAACTGATGCTGACCCATTCTCAATAGTTGTACTATCAATTGCTGTGGTTGAAGTATTTGTAATACGACCTTTAGCATCAATAGTTAATATTGGAATTGCAGTTGATGATCCAACTGTTCCAGCAGATACACCTGAGGCAGCAAGTGTAATTGCTCCACTATCACTAGCAGTAGCATCTCCAGAAGCAGCAGAATAGATATACTTCTTTACTCTACTAGCAGCACTCTTTCTATTAGTACCACCAGCACCGTCATCAACTATTAATAGGTCTGCATCAACTATGTCAGCACCTATATCTGTGCCACCATCTATATCTAAGGTGCTAATTGCAGTAACACCAGAACTACCTGGATCAGTATCCCATGATAAGTTACCATTACCATCAGACTTCAAGAATCCGTTGTTAGTTGCAGCACCAGGAAATGTGTAACTAACATTACTTGTTACACTTGCTGGTGATTTTAGAGTTATACTATTACTTCCATTATTACTTCCTTCAACAAGATTAACTCCAGATCCTGTTGTAGCGGTTTCTCTTGTCCAATAACGGTGTGAACCGATGAATTTGTTAGCACTTGTTGTAGAGTCTATACCTACAAACAAATCAAATTTATCTACCGTTAACGCTGGTTCACCAGCTTGCAGTCCAGGCAGGTTTGAGAAATTACCTCTCTTGAACTGTAGAATGGGGGATGCCATCTATGTTTTTTAAGTATTGTTTACGCCACCTTCGCATCTTCGGTATATACCGTAATAACTGTATATACAGTCAAAGATTATTTATATTTTAAAATGTCCCTGCGTCTAAATCTATCTTATCGTCTAATGCTGTGTCTAGGTAATCTAGTGTGTCGGATGATAATCCCGTAGTTGCAGGTGCTCCGCCAGGTACTGTATTTGCACCAACTGCAGCGTCCACCACTTCATCAGGATTTACAAATTTGAATGCATTACTAGGTTGATCGTATACTAATACCCACCTGTTCTGAGCACCACCAGTATCAATATCATCGAGTTCAGTTAAATTTTTTGCCACTGTTCCTCCTGATCCTCCTCCAGCGAGTTTTATTGAAAAAGAACCTCCACCACCAGTGCCTATAACACCTGTGCTTTGTAGTCTAACGTTTTTGTTATGACCACTTTGTAGAGATACCTTATATGCCATTATGTGATTGTTGGGTTAATTAATGCCTGACCACTAATAACTTTTTCTTTCTTACCACTAACATCGCTAGTGATTAGAATATCATAATTATATCTTCCAGCCGTCACAATTCCCGACTGAGCATCTGTAAGTGAGATAGTAATCTCACCATCAGTAGGTGTTCCACCAAAAGTTACACCAAAACCCACATACCCTGCAGAACTATGATGCTTTCGCATCTTTGCAGATATGCTATGGTTAGTCAAATTGAGTGCTGATCCGTCTGCTTCAGTAACATTGTATGTTGCTGAAAAATCAGTTCCCTGTTCAATTTGTATATTGACTCTTGGAACCGCCATATTTTACTGGTTTACTATTTGTATTTATTATGAAGCATTGCTTTTAGTTCATCTATTTCAGATCTTAGTCTGTCTAGTTCATTTTTCGTAGTTAATCTATTCTCCCTATCTCTCATATATCTCTCATAAGCAACAGTGTCCGTGTTCACTATTGCTGTGGTATGGAGATCTCTTTCGAGGTTTCTGTGGTCTTTTACTTTTGCTTTTCTCATTACGCTACTGCGATGGCACGGAAGTCTAATAGTTCAGGATCTTCTGCCTGATTAGTAGATGATAGCACAACTTTTACTTGGAATCCAGTAAACTGTGGTAAATCGTCAACTGAATACTCATACTCAAGGAACTGATCCTCAAGACTTGCATTGACCTTTCTATCTGATTGACCATTATTATTAGCAGATGCGATAACACCACCACTTGAGTCAAGGTTTTGGAAACCAGGAAATAGTTCAAATACCTTATCAAGTTCATCTGAGTCAGATCTTTGTAGTCTATAAAGAACTCTTATATCCGCAGATGATGGTCTGTATGCAGCAAATAGAACCTTCAATGATGTTGCAGGGTTCTCTAACTTGATTACCTTAGTCAGATACAAGTTCTCATGTGGGTCATCTAGTGTGTTGACTCTACTGTCAGTTGAGTAGTTTGATATAGGTGAGTTGATTCTAGATGATGAAGTTAGAACAGAACTCTTGAATACATCAACAACAGGTGATACATTCTCATCGTCTGTGCTCATTACCATGTCAAATGTAAATGACTTAGAACCAGGTAACGCAGTCATTTGTGCATCTTCATTGACTTTAGATGCAACCAATCTAGGTTCTGGGAATGTGGTCTCCCCAATCAATGAAACAGGGTTGTAACCTTTGTCTTGGAATGAAGTCTCACCACCATTCACACTTGTAGCAGCAGTGGTTCTTACTGTTGCTTCTATAGAAGTTCCTTCTGGTAAACTATGTGCAATGTTAGGTTCTAAAGTCTCAAACTGTATATTTGTAGATGCTCTACCTCTATCACCACCACCATTCTTATCCTTAGTAAACACTGTAGTACCAGTAAGTTTTACAACGTAAGAATCAAGTGTTATATTATCAACTATGCTAGATGTAGCATTGGTTAATTGATGCTCTGTGTTGATTTTTCTTAGAGATACACCTGATAGTTCATACTTCTGTACTGGAGTGTCTATGGCATGTGTCTTAGCAAGTGAACCGTCAACACCTCTGGTAATTGTACCAGTCAACTGGTTAGTTCCAATAGTTGTATACTTGATGATCTCATCTCCGATAAGAGCATATCCAGGATTACTTGCAGTAACTTGAGCACCTTCAAATGTATTGAAACCTGTGCTACTTCCTACGCTAACTGCACTGGTAACACTCTGTGCATATCCAACAGTTAATTTTGTTGGTACACTATCACCACTTATGTTGTCAATATCAGTTCTATTACTGATAGAGTGGTTTCCATGATTAGGATGAGTTACTCTAAAGTGTAATCCATCATACTGGTCAGTGTTTGTAACAACTGAACTAGGTTTGATGTTAGGAAGTGTAGTTCCGTCAGATATAATTGTGTTTGTGGTATCAAATGTACCCTCACAATTTGTAAGTATAAGTGAGTTTGCTGCTGTTGTGACACCAACTGTTATGACTAGATTCTGTCCAAGACCTTTAGATCCAAGTGCAGCAGTAAGCGTATCACCAACCTGATATCCAGTTCCTGTATTGTCACCCTTGACAGTAGCACCAGTGATAGCACCAGATGAAACAGTCACAACACCAACTGCACCAGAACCGCTACCTGTAGAGGTTACAAAGTTTACTGTGGTATAATTACCATCCTCATACCCTGTACCTGCATTTGTAAGTGATAATGTATTTGCAGCCTGTCCTAAGTGTGCTAGTTTATCAGTAACAACACCACGAGCAGAAGCGTTAGAAGTCTGTGTAATTACAGAACCAACGTCAGCACCTGTAGTTGCGATGGAAGAAGTTAGACCTACAGTCACCCTCTTCGCATATGTCTCTATTGGGTTCTCAGGTAAATTGTTTCTAGAAGCAAAGTTAGTCAACTGAGGATTGTACATCCTTAGTGTGCCAGAATCCGTTACGAATTTTGCTTTATATGCAACATACTTCATATCCTCCAACTGTGATGGAGTCCATGTTCCAGCAGTTTGTCCCTTGAATAGAGATCCGATTGTAGGTTGCTTAGTTACAATAACCTTACCAAGTTCAGAGTCAGTTGATGTAGCAATATCTGCTTCACCTATTTGACATATCCACTGGTTGTACTCAGATGTTGCAGTTATAACAACGAAAGAATACTCACCCTCTGGTAGGTAAATTGGTGAATCAAATTTAAAGTTTGTTGGTACAGTAGAGTTTTGAGATATATTGACCTGATCTGGGTTCAATGTAACCTCACCATACTTGACCATATTTCTCGAAGGGTATCCGTTTACAACTTCTACAACCCTTAGAACAATAGGTAATGTCGCAGATTTACTCTGGAAGAAGAGATCAACTGATGTCATAAAGATGCCAGGTGATTCCTCTACTTGGAATGTCTGTGCTAGTGGGTCATCATCATCCTCAAATTCAGTAATAATTGGTTGGATGATAGTAATTGTATTGTCAATAATCTCAGTTATCTCAATAATAACTGGAGGTGGTATAACTGGTGGTGCTGGTTCTGTTCTTTCAATACTTGTTTCTGTAATAAGAGTTCCTTCTGAGAAGTGATCGTCAGCAGCACGAGAGAAGTTTAGACCAGGTATCTGATCAGATGCTTTCAAACTTGTTAGTAGAGCAGTGTTAGTACCGTTCTTGATAAGGTTAGGTGGAATATAGTATGAACCTATAACAGCACCTACATCATCTGTAATCAATCTTATATTGCTTATTTCTGCCTCTGCACCACTGTCTTCACCAATCAACTTCATACCAACATTAACAAATCCAAAGAAGTTTGCATCGGACTTCTGACATAGAGAAGCAGTGTCTACGTTTAGAACTGTTGTAGTTTCTGAGTAAGAGGAGGATAATCCAACACTAGCAGCATAAGGGTTATTTGGATATGTAATTGTTGGACTAGCGAAAGGACCAGCCTTGTGGTTTGGTGCTGCTAATCTAAATCTTATATCAGTTCCTTGAGTGGCATTTTGTACAGATACTGAGTAACCACTTACAGTTTCACCAATCTTGAATGCCCCTTGTATAGGTGTAACCTCTAGGAGTTTTGGTATAGTGTAATTATCAATATCTAACATTTCATTACCTGCAAACAGGTTGAAATGATTAGTACCTGGCTTGAGTCTTGTACCAATGAACTGAATGTTTTGTTCCCTCATATTAGGAATAGTGTCTTCAGTTATAATGATGTCGTTAGAGAATCCTATACCACCATCTTGTAAAATAAATTCATTTTCTATAAAGACATCTGAGTCAGGATTTAGTCTTAGACTACCTCTCCAACTTCTCATCATATATGGGTTTACGTTCTCAACTCTAGTTGCAAATGGTTGAGATCTATCAATAACTTCTGTGTAATTTAGAGTTACAATATCACCTGTCTTCTTGATGTTAGGTGATGCAAGGTCTGTTACGAATCTTGGATCAACAGTAAGATCTGGAGTTCCGTTTGTTCCTACAAGAGCACCTGATCCAATAAGAAGATCAATACTATCTGTTTTCTTTCTTGTTACTAACTTACCATCTTTTACATCATACTTCAAGAATGGAACAGTCTTGTCTGCTACATTGAAGTCATTGAAAGGATCTACAACAAAACCATTTTTGAATCTATCAAGACCTGTTGTAGGATCAGTAATAACAAGACTATCAGTTGCAGCTTCTAGTAATGACAAAGAGGTAACTTCCTCAAGATTCTCAATACGAGTCTCAAGTTTACCAATATCCTTCATTGTATAACGCTTGTTAGCAAGGAATTCTATTGTTACATCCTTAGTAGCATCATATACATAAGGTTTCAATGTAACTTTTGCTAACTCAAACGCATCACTACAAATTTCTGGTTGTGTTGGTTTTACAGCAGGTACACCTTGTTGCATTATAAATCTGCCATCTCTATTGACAAAGAGTCTATCAATTCTACCTAGGTAGTGATTGAAGTCTAGATTGATATTCTCGTCAGACACAAGAACAGCAGGGTTCTGACCACCACCAGTAAATACTCTTGACTCAAATTCAAATGGAGACTTACTTCCTGAGTAATTGGCAACTCTAGGTCTCAAGTCTATAACATCAGTATTAGGTATATTATCAAATGCTGGAACAGTATCAAAATTATCTTTAGTGTAACTATTTGCGGTTACAAAATCACCAGAATCTTCTGAGTTGATTATATAATGATCATAATAAACCTTCAACTGCCCTTGTGGTTCTGGGAAGTCTTGCTTTCTAACTAGTCTACCAAAGTCAAGATACTCAGATCTCTGTCCAGTGTCTAATACAAAGTTCTTTCTTATGTTTTTATCACCTGGCGTAGAGGATGATAGGATAGTTCTTACACCACTTTCTTGGAAAGTAACTTCCTCGTTTACTTTGAATGTGTTATTATTTTTATATAATACTTCAATTGCGTTAGCACCACTTCTAGCAAGAATCATACAAGCAGCACCAGTGCTCTTACCAATACCGATCTCACCTAAAATTAGGTCAGTGTTATCAGCATTAGGACCATTGTAAGATCCAAGAGTCATTGATGGGACTTGAGGAACACCAGTTCCTGATGATTCAAATATCGCAGAAACAGATACTACATCAGGCACACCTAGAGATATCTCTCTATCCTGTACTCTCAAACCATATACTCCACTAGGAGATAGACCATCTGTTACAGATGTGCTAACACCAGAGTAGTTGCGATTAGAACCTGTAATTATAGTAGTTGCTTCTCTTACAAGTTGTTTTGACTTAGACTTGACCTTTGATTTTTGTTGTGTACTATGTACTACCACATTAGATTGTGATGCAGTCAATCCTGATAAAGTTACTCCCTTTCCACCACTAGTCAACGCAAACTGATCCGTTGTTAGTGTTTCTACAGATCCATCAGAGTATGTAACGTTATATCTTTCTTCATCGAATGGAGCATATACTAAATCAGTTCCTGTCAATGATGGTAAATCCATCTGACCAGAACTATTAGTTGCTTGCCCTGTGTTTTCTATTCTAATATTGATTAGAGAATCAGTAAGATCAACAGACTCTACGTTAGTATTAGGTAATGGTGCATATAAGAATCCACTCTTAGATCCTCTCATCTTACCAGAGATGATCTTCATATCGCTGACAGATGTAGCAGCAGTAGGTAATGCTTTATGACATGTACCCGAAATTGTGGCAGGTGCTGCCATGAAAACTACATTATTACCTGCAGCACTGATTGATTTTACTACGTTGAATGTTACATCAGTTTGTCCAGTGCGTTTATATGAAACAACATCACCTACTTTGAAGTTCTTCACCCAACCAGTTGTACCACTAGTAACTATAGACTCACTACCAGATGCAGCAGCAATACTGAATGTTCTACCTGTAAAATCTTTCTTAGTTTCTAAAACTAAATCTGCAGCAAATGTTCTACTACCAGCAGTAGATCTAACTGACTTTACATCGTTGATACTATACTCAACAACAGCAGTTATAACTCTACCATCTAATTTACCATTGATTTTGATCTGTTCATCTTTTATAAACTGACCAGAAACCTGATGTAATGAGACAGTCGTAGAATTAGATACACTAGAACGAAGATAACCTCTAGCACCACTACGTGCACCTTCAATAATACCAGGTGCAGCAATAGTATGTGCTTGGTTTATTGTGAGTTCTGTATCAGTTTGTATGTCAAATAAGTATATCTCATATACACTAGAAGCACCAGTATATCCAGAATTCTGTAGTTTATAATCATATACTCTTGCACGACCTATAGATGACCCTGCAGCAGAAGATTTTGTAGTACCTAGTCTTGCACTACGAAGATCAATATAGTCTGATGTAGCAGCATTTAGTTTGATCTGAGCAGCACTTAGTACGTTGTTTATTCTTATCTTATTACCTGCCTCAAATGGTATAGCAGATGATTC
>Ga0163179_10002672_pt1 | contig 12323 bp, 6 predicted proteins | sample AtlANTMetagenome_FD_109643 | JGI IMG/M metagenome (GOLD analysis project Ga0163179, IMG submission 109643) | Marine eukaryotic phytoplankton communities from the Atlantic Ocean - Atlantic ANT 2 Metagenome | ecosystem: Environmental > Aquatic > Marine > Oceanic | place: North Atlantic Ocean...
AGAGCACAAGCAGGATCTGGTATACAGACTCATGCAAGTGGTGTTCTTGGTGGTAATCAATACAATAGTAATGTTGATTTAATTACTGTTGCAGCTGCTGCATCTAGCACATCAACAGGTGAGTACAATGAAATTGATACTGCTGGTACTGGTGATTGGGGTAGCACTGCATTCCAAGCAACACCTGCTGGACAAAGTGCTGCTACATTCCCAGTATTGACTGGTAACAAGTACTACTTACCACTTAAGAAGACACCTTATGATGTTAATGGTGCTCAGTACTATAACGAGAATGATATTCTACTTATTGATACTGTTGAGCAATCTAGTAGACATGCTGAGTTTGTTAAGGTAACACGTTTACCACAGATTAACTCTACACCATACTACATTGAAGTAGAGAGAATGCCATTTGGAACTCTTTCTGGGGTAAGGACAGATCATCCTGACGAAACTGCTATCTACAAGTGTACTGTACAATACAATGCTACTTGGATAACTGCTGTTATTGACGGTGCTGGCACAGAAGATAATGTATATCTTGCTCAGTTTGGTGGTAGTTTAGTTGGACGTTCAAACCGTACTACTGGTGGAGATGCTGCTTATGTAAGCACTACTGCTCCAGGTGATTATGTAATCATCACACGTACTACAACTGGTGACGATGGTGAGATATTTGAACTTAAGGAGACACTCTCACAGGTTGCTAAGAAGCTATCAGTTAAGAATGGTTGTGATACAAGCAACCCAATAACAGTCTTTGAAGTTAACTCTGTAACAGGTGATGTAACTATCAATGGTGATCAGTATTATACTGGTAGTCTTACTTTAAATGGTACATGCACAACACCATATGTTAACGCAACTACTAACAAGAAGTTGACTATAACAAATGGTAGTGGTATTAAGACGTTTGAGGTTGACACTTGTACAGGTGACACACAGATTGGTAACCAACACGGTACTGTGTTCATGGTTTCTGAGGCATTTGGTAGTTCTCCTGCTGCATATGCTAAGGACAGTGATGTTGTTTACACATACAAGCACGATCCACAGTCTGTTCAGTCAGATGGACCTAAGACAACAATTTCGTCTGTTGTAGGTATATCTGATAGCAGCATGAAGGTTGCATCAAATTATCTTAAGTTTGTTGTTGGAGATCTTATTGCTATCTACAGTGGAACATCTGCAATTGAGATAGCACAGATTACTTCTACTTCAACTCTATCTGGTACTGATCAGGTATTGAATTTCGCTACAAATACTAGTTATCCTAACGGTGGTCGTGGATCTGCTTCTAATAAGATAGAAAGTACAGTAGCACAATCATGGACAGTTGGTAGTGAGGTTGTTAAACTTAATAAGTATGCAATGACTACTACATTATTGCATGATATTCCTGCTACACGTGCAGCAAGAGCATCTGCTATTATAGCAAGATCACCTAATACATTTGATCAAAGACTTGAGATTGGACTTAAGAATGCTGATCTAATTCAACCAAAACTTGATTATGTACAGTATGTAAGAATTGGAGAAGAGTGGTTTATACCTGACAGTGTTCATGGTGGTGGTAGTTACAGTGGTACTGGTGGACTTGATATTGAATATGCTGTTAAGATGCCTAAGAGTATCAGAAATCCAAATACTACTGGTACAGCATTAATAGATCTATATGGTGGTGGTAAGATTACTAATCATGGTGATGTAGAGATTACTAGTGGTAATCTTAGAATCTATGGTTCTGATGGAGTTACTCCTGTATTCTCAGTTGCAAACGATGATGGTCACCTCGGTGATGGTTCGGTTGAAGATACCGTCTTCAAAACTACTGGTATGCAACTTTATGGACCTGGAACTGTCCACGGTAATCTTGAAGTTAAGTCTAAAGATTGTCAGGCATTTGGTGATTGTGTCGGTACAACAACCTTTAAGGTTACTGCACTGACTGGTGATACTCAAATCGGTCAGAAATTCTATCAGAAAGGAAAAATTTCCGCTGCTGAAATTGCTTCTGAACATGTCTTCCATATTGATAACCTTGGTGCTTCTGGAGCAACAAAACCAAAAGACTTCAAGATCTATCAAAACAACGCCATTGATTCATTCGGTATTGAGAAATATTGGACAGGAAATGGTGGTAGAAGACATACATATGTTGCATATGATCCTACAACAGGTATTGGACAGCAACAAGCTAACCCACTAGAGTGTAATAATAATTATCTTATCAATACATCTTCTGGTGCTAACATGGTTCTTTACTTACCTGATGATGCACAGACTGGTGATATGATTAGACTTACCGAACTTAGTGGTAATCTGACATATAATACAAGTTTAATCCTTAGAGCACTTAAAATCTCTAATATTTCTACTGCGATTCAGGGTGATACAGTTGGTACTAAGGTTGGTGCAGGATCCAATGTGACTAATACAACTGCATGGGATTCTGGAGAATTAATTATTCAGACACGAAATGCTTCATTCGGACTAGTATTTGCTGGTGCGGTTGACATTGAAGGTTCTGCAAACGCACAAACAATACCACCTTCGTTAAGAGGGTGGTGGCTAATGGAGTTATAAATGGCAACATATTACAGTTCTGTTAAAAGTATGAAAACTGCCAAGGTGGGTACAATCCTACCTTGGGGTGGTGATGGAGGCAATGGATTTCTTGCTTCTAATATTCCTAAAGGATGGATAGTATGTAATGGCACAACACATACTGCTTCTGATTATCCATTATTAGCATCTATATTGGGTGATACTTATGGTGGTGATATGACTGCTTCTGGTGGTGGTCATTATACATTTCCATATGTAGATACTGTTGATGGTTCAAACACTGCAACATTTAGATTGCCTAATTTATCAAATAGATTAATGGTTGATTTAGAACCAACCCATATGGATGATGCTAAGTATGATCAAAATCAAACTGGTTGGAAAGATGTTGTTATTGATAATACAGGAAAGAAAATTGGTGCATTAATTGATTCATATGGAGAAACTGCTGCTAGTGTTATAAAGACATCATGGTCTGCTAATGCTGATATAGATTTTAGTTTAAATCTTAGTGGTAATTTATATCTTAAGTTTACTAATATGACTCTGACTGCTCCTGATTTCTTGGAGACAATTTACACACTCAATCGTAAATTGGGTGTTAACCATACACCATCACACGGTCATGTTGATCAGGTTCCATCTGTTCAAGATGATCAAAAAGGAGCAATGGTATTCCAGACTGATGCTGGTATTGAAATGGATGGAACCACAGGATTTAGTAATGGTTGTCCTGCATCAATTACACCATATCAATGTAAATTTAAGCAAGCTAATCCACATAGTTGGAGAGATGGTTCTGTTTCTATGTCATATCATGGTAATAGTGAATATGAACATACACTTCCTTTTACTGGATCCTTTATGGAATTTACCACTGATGGTGTGAATGCTGGTAAGAATTATTGGGACACAGTTCCTGCTGGTGCTAGTAACTGGCGAGGTGCTACTAGAGGTGCTGGACCTAAAACACAAGCATATACGCAGACAATTCCATCTATAGAAGCTACTGCTCAGATTGTTGATACAGTTCCAGTAGATACTCATGCACAACCTGCTATGCAAGGAATGTTTCCTAGACCAATGAGCAATAGGAATAGACCAAATTTTTATGGTTATACACCTTTGGGTGGTACTACTCCAACAAGGGCAGATGGATTAAAAGATTCTCCTGAAATGAGAACAGCAAAGGTAGTTGGTGGTTGTACCATAACCGAAAATTCAAATGAAATTATATTACCTGATGGTACTGATATTAGTCAACAGTATGGTACTGGTAGTGATGTATGGAAGCAATGGGATTTAATACGTCCTTTAATGTATGTTACTACAACTACTACAAGTGATAAGTATAAGTGGATACCTGAAGGAACATATATTCAGTCTATTGAATGGGTAAAGGATGCTAATAATACAGCAACAGGTGGTAATTATAAAATACTATTGAATCAGAACATGGGTGGTGGTCAAACTGATACTCCAGCTGGATGGGGAACAGCAACTGCTTCACTTTCTTTTAGAGATGGTACTTGGCCTACTTCAATGAATCAAGGTGCTGAAAATAAGAATCCATTAGAGCAACAGTTTAGATCACATAATCATGGTGGGTTTGAAATTGCTCAGACTCTTGGTACTATGGTAGGACCACCATCACATACAGCATCTAATGCTGATGGATCTTCTTTACAAGCAGAGAGTATTGAAAATGCATTAAATATAGCAGTAGATACTACTCAACCTTCGTTAACAATGACATTCATTATAAAGGCATACTAATGGCAGTAATTTACAACAAGGAAAGAGCAAAATATGGACATTTGACGGGTCAGGTTATCAATTGGCCAGTAACTTATAATGGAACACCAGACGATGCATCAACTAAAAAAGTATTACCAGCAGGTTATTTGAAGTGTGATGGATCAGTATATTTTGCAGCAGATTATCCTCAACTTGCTGCTATATTAGGTACAGGAACTAATAATAAATTTATTAGAAAAAATCTAGATGGTACTGACGTTGATACTGTTAACGATAATCAATTTAAGGTTCCTGATTTAGGTTCCAAGTATCCTGAACCTACAACAGGTGCTAACGCTGGTGTTTATAATAATATAAGAAAGGTTGATGATACAACTAATACAGAGAAGAGTAGATCGGGAATAGGTATAGATTCTGAAGCAGCGATTGGCACTAGTAGTGTTAGAGTATCATATACAGGAAGTATTAATGTTCCTAGTCAAGAGGTTGAGCTTAGAGGAAAACCTGGATGGAATTATGCAGGAGCAACTCATTATACTGAATCAGAAGGTCCAGAAGAGAATGCCATACATCCACACGTACACTTTAGTGGTACTAACAGATCTAGATTAAGAGCACAACCAACACAATTAGAAACAGATAATGATCATCCTAGTCCAAGAGGAAAAACTGGATTAAAGAATGGATCAACAATTGCTTTACAAGATTGGTTAGATAATACATTATATGATAATAATGCTGCTATCTCAGGTCCAGCACAAGTTGGAGCAACTGGTCAGAGTCTTAACCCACCTGGAAGTGGAGCACAACCATGTAATGCTTTAGATAACTGGGATCCAAACAACCCACCACCATCAGGCAATCCTCTTTATGGTAGTGGTTGGGGATTTCAAACTGGTTATGCTGGTGGTTGTATTGCTAATGAAAATAGTGGTAAGTATAAGGTTGGATCTAGTGAAGGATTTGAATTTGGTTGTCTTAATAACTCAGCATATATGGTTCATGGAGGAACATTAGTTGGATCTCCTGATCGTGTCAATGTTACAAAATATAGGAATACAGCAGGATTTCCTATTCTTGGATGTACTAGTAATGGTTCTTGGACTACTATTAGTGGTTTTGATTCTCTTGATAGTGCTGTAAGTGTTCCTGCAACATATGTTACAGGTGTTACTGGTATGCCAGTAGATTGGAATAATGCACAACTAACAGACGTTGTTCCTCTACAATCTAATGAATCTGCTGTTAGCACTACCGCTACTGTTGATGTAGACAATGATGAGGTAGATACTGCTGATATTCCAATTAGTGCAGGTGTTATTCCTACCCTACATAGTCATAGGGTTAGACTAGAAAAAGGAGATCATGACTATAAAGTCAAGACTAATGCAATTTCAATTGATCCAGAGAATTTAGAAACAACATTTGATATTGGAGTAAATAAATCTATATCAATTGATTCTGCATGTCAACCCTTCATCGTAATGGAGTATTTAATTAAGATCTAATCATGGTACAGAGTTATAGAAATACAAGAAGAGGATATTATACTGATTGTTATCAGGATACTACACCTGTTGGTTCTATAGTACCCAATTTAAAAACAGGTGCTAATTCATATGACCATAGTTTTATTAATAAAGCAACCAATCCTCATAAATTAGACGAGATTGTTGGTAATGCATATCAACTAGGTGATGATCCTGCTTATACTCATGATGGGTATCTTTATTGTGATGGAACAGAATATAATATTAAAGATTATCCATCACTATTTGAGATAATTGGAATTAATTATGGTGGAAGAGTAAGTAGTGGTATTGATGTAACTGCTGCTGGATCTGGATATGGAATAACCTCTGTTGTAACTATATCAGCTCCCCCTGCTGGTGGAACACAAGCAACGGCATCAGTTAAATCGGTTAATGGTACTGGTGGTATTTTAGCAGTAGATGTTTTAAATCCAGGATCAGGATATACCTCTACACCAACTGTCACAGTAGCAGATGGAACTAGTGCTACATTTTCTGTTAGGTTAAATAATGGAGTTATTCAAAGTATTAACACTGCTAATATATGGGAGAATTATGGAGATCAATATCTAGGTACATTTAAAGTTCCTGATACTGTTACTAAAAAGATTGTTGGTAACGGACCTGTATTTGGAAGTAATTCACCAACGGTAGGTAATGCTTCAATGGCTGTTGGGGTTACTGGTGGAGCATGGTATTTGGATCAGAATCAACAGGATGATTATTTTTCATTAGGTAGAATAACAACTACGGGATATGAGAAGGTAGTTGAAACAGTTGAGTGTACGATTATTGGATCTCAAACAGTCAAGGTGACTATGGAGAATAAGAAGTTGCCATCAATTTTCCAGCATAGTCATTCAGTATATACAACTATACCTGGTGATAGTACTTGGTCGGGATTTGCGAGTGGTGATAGATATATTCAAGGATATAAACCTGATACTGGTAGATTATCAAGATGGTATCCAACTACAGGTGTTGTATTAGAACATCAACATGCTTTATTGAGAAATCCTATTGTTAACAATACCGTTGCTACTTATGATTATATGGATTATAAGGGTGGTGCTGAAGGAGTTGGTTCAATTAAAGATGTGCCTGATGTGTCAACAGCAACTGGCACAGAATATCAACCACAACCAGGATATACTAGTGAAAAAGCATATGATGATCAGTTTTATCTTGCTTCTGGTGCTTCAAATTCAGGATATTATGAATTTCAGACTGCTATAGGAAACCCAGTACTAATAAAACATACTGCTACATCAAATATAGGTGGTAGGTTGATTACTACTGGTGGTCAAGCACAATATGATTATACACAATCATGGACATATCCTAATCCTGGTAGTTATTCTATCAATATTAGTACTATTACAGGTACACCTGATAAATTGATATATGAGTTATGTGGAGGTGGTGGATCTGGTGCTTCTGGTAACACTGCTGGTAACGATGGTGATCCTACGACATTATCATGTGGATCAACCTTAATTCTTAATGCAGGTGGTGGATCTGGTGGAGGTGCTTCTAATGGTGTTATTGGAGGACAACCAGGAAATGCAGGAACAGCAACTGAAACTGGTACGGCAGATCCAGTTATTGCAGTTGCAGGACAACCAGGTGGTAGTGGTGCTGCTAATGAATATCCAGAGGCAACAAACTCCACTGATCCAGGTGGTGGTGGAGTAGGTGGTGCATCTGTTTTTAATCAAGTAGTTGCTGGTGATAAAGGTAAAGGATCTGATGGATGTAGGGTATTACTTGGTGGATTGAGTGGTACTTGGACAGAAACATTAACGTCTGATGGTTCATTTGGTGCTGACAATAATAATCCTATGCCTACAGGTGGTATCAACTTAGTTCAATTTGAACTTAAAGGTGGAAGAGGTGGAAATGCATGGAATAGAGGAACAGCTAATCATTGGTATAATAATCCAGCATCATTATCATGGCGTTTGACTAATAGTGGAGGAACAGAAATTACCAATTCACTTGCTAAAAAGGGTTCTTGGGATCAGGTAGGCACATCAAATAATCCTGGTAATGGTTGGACATCGCATATGGTTAGTTATGGTATCTACCCATCAATACCTGCTGATAATGAGAACGATCCTTACGCTGGTGCATGGCAAACACATCTTGCACTTCTGTATATTTCTGCTGCTAATGCAGGTACTTGTAATATCAGGATAGAGTCTGACAATTATGGTTGGATAAAGGTAACAAATGCTACTACAGGAAGTCCTGATTTTGCTACGGTTATTATTAATAGACAGATAAACTATGGTGGAGCTCTCGCTGGCACAGGTAATGAAGATATCTCTCTTGCATTAACTGAAGGTAGTAGGATTATAGAGACAAGTGTTCAGAATGTAGTTTTAACAGGTAGTAATGCAAATAATAACATGGGTGGATATGGTGCATTAGTTACACTTGAGTTATTAGAAACTGAGGAAGCAGATTTTCTTAACCCACCTACTCCAGGATGGAATGTTATTGTAGGTAGTGGAGCAAATGGTAGAACTCAAGGAACTAACTCTTATGGTGGTTCTGGTGGATATGGTGGAGAAGGTGCTGGTATTAGACATGGTGGTGGTGGCGGTGCTGTTACTGTATTAAGAAGAGGAACACAAGTAGTTGCTGGAGCTGGTGGCGGTGGCGGTGCTGGTGCAGACGGAGGAGAGGATCCTCAAAGTAATGACGCTCAAAGTCCAGGACAATCAGGTGGTGCATATCCTGGTGGTGCAGGAACATATACTGGTCTTCAGACATCTTCATCTGGATCCATAGGTACTGGTTCTGGTGGAATTGGGGGAGCACATGGTTGTGTTGGTGGTGGTGGTGGAGGAGGCGGTGGAGGTGTCTCTTCTGGTTCAACACTTGGCGGTGGTTCTGATTATGGTGGAGGTGGTGCTCCTGGTGGACCTGGTGGAACTCCTGGTGCTTGGGGAGGTCACCAAGGTGGTGTTGGAGGACAGCAAGGAATTTCTGAATATAAAAGTAATTACTTTGCTTCTGGTCAATTAACATCACATGCTGATCAGAATGGTTCTGCTAAAGCTACAATAACTTATAATGGTAATAAATGGACTGCTGCTGGAGGTGGTGGTGGTTCTGGTTCTATGTGGAGAGGAGATGTAGCTTGGAGTTCAATTGGAAATCCAGCAACAATTGATGTTGTAGTTGGTGCTGGTGGTGCAAATGTTCCTGCTGGTAGTGGTAATTCTGGTTCAACTGCTGCTGGTAATGATGGATATGCTAAGGTTGGAGTTGGAGTTATAACAGGATATGCTGGTGGTCAACAAGATACTCCACCTGGAACTGAAATTGAATCAGCATCTCAAACAGATACAATATGGGATGTAACTCTTAATAGTAATGGTAGTGGTATTGGTATTGGTGGTAGTTTTAAACTCCCATCTACACAGGTTCCAACAATATTATTCAGAGGTGGTGGTAAATCTAATAGTGGTACACCTAGTGCTACTGGTTATAATCAAACAGGAACAGGACATGCTGAAGGAACGGCAACAGTGACAAATGGTGTAGTTAGTGGTCTTGCTTTATCAACTGCTTCTGGTACTAATACAGGATACACAGAACAACCTTATGCGTATCTTTTACATGGTGCAGGTGCTGGAAGTTTTATTAATACAGTATATTCTGGTACTTCAGTAAATACTATTAATCTAGGTGGTTCTGGAACTGCTTATACTCATTACTTGAAGTTTGGAGGAGCAGGACAAGCTACGAATAGAGATCGTTACGTTGTATTATTTGCAAAAGATACTAGTGATGTTAATTATTTTTCAATTAAAGCATGTAGAGGTAATGGTGTAAATGGTGGTGATATGCCAGAGGAAGGATTGAAGGTTGAGTATCAACTAGCAGGATCTACTACTTGGGTTTATATTGATACTATTATAAATCCACAAGCAGATAGAACTGATCCTTTAAGTGGTATGGTTGTTCCTGCTGTTACTCAAGGTGGAGCATTTGATGGTGCATCGGGTGATACTAAATGGTATACATATTCTGTTGCATTACCAGCAGCTGCTAAAGCACCATCCACAAAGATTAGGTTATATCAAGAAAGATCAGAACAAGGTGGTACTGATAATGATGGAGATGTTGATCATTACGGTATTTGTGAATACATATATCAAAAAGAGAAATCAACTAATCTAGTATTTGTTCCTTCATCTGGTGCTATTAAGAGAAATACTGTTGATTTCTTAGAATATAATGTACAGGGTGAAGTTGGACCTTCTTATACATATAGTTCTGGTCTTGGGTGTAGTGATGCTACAATCACGTTGAAATCAACAACTAAAGTTGAACCACAAGGAACAATTGATCCAGATTATGATGTTCCTTTAATTACACCTTACATTACGTGTAAGTACTTAATCAAAGCATTCTAAATACTAACGGAGATACAATAGCACAATGGCAAGCGAACCAGTATTACAAGTTGAATTAAATGTTATTGGACAAGAATTGTCTTATAATGGAGTTATCAAACCTATTCCTCAAACATATTGGAAGGATACATTAGTTCCTTTGATGTATCCTACATGGGATACTGATAAGGATAAACTAATATCATTCTATTATTTTAGTAATGGTACATATACTGCTAAACGCAGAAAGTATGTCATGAACTTCAATACTAATACTAACGAATGGAAAGACTATGAGATGGAACAGGTGTCCAGTTCTGTAGCTGACACATTCAAAGATAAGTTAGTTGAAGGGTGGTATGCTATTGATGCCATTGAGAATGTTGAGTTCCAGAATGAACTGGGTTCAATGTATGCTAAAGCAACATCTATTTCTCCATTATCAATAAGACTTGCAAGAGATTTCTTATTGACAGAGACTGATTGGGTGATGGTTACTGATTCTCCATTAGATGCTACTGCTAAAGCACAGTATACATTGTATAGAACTAAACTAAGAGATATACCTACAACAACAGAATTCTCCACTAATGTTGAGGGTACTAAGTTTCCTATCTCACCTGATTTTTATAATAAAATCTATAAGAATGAATCTTTAAATTCTGGAAAAGATTATCTAGCAACAGATGATCAGTTCTTACCATTAGCAGCACATTATCTTAAGAGATATAAAGATAGAATGGCACATTACTTACTTACTAAGTCTTGGACTGAGAGATCATTCTTTGATACATTCATTGCTGAGTATAATCAAAGTAAGCATTTCCCTGTTGATCCTAATTCATCTATGATGGCTAGTACAGAAGATAAGGAGAAGTTTTTAAATCTGTTACTAACAGAATGTCAGGCTGAAATTGATAAGATAGCAGGTTCATAATTATGATTATACAAGGTAAAGATTTATCAGTATTTGATCTCGTTGTATGTTATGCACAGAGATATCAAAAATTCTTGGTGCATTTTAATCTAGACAAATATAATAGTTTAGATGCAACTAAAAAGGCAACAGTCACCACATACTACACATCTCTTGTTGATGACTATGTGTTAGACATCATTAAACAGGGTGGAATATTTAATACTATTTCATTTGATGAAGAAGCATCTGCTGGTCTTAATGCTGCTGCATGGTTTCCGTTAGAATCACAATGCCCTGATGCTGACCATTACATCCATGCTTATATTGTTGATACATGGGGTGATGTCACATGGGAGAACAAACCAACTGGCAAATCTAGTTAATGAAATTATTTCCAACTCTTGTAGTTGATGACTTCCTTGATGATCCTGATTATGTTTTAAATTTAGCAAAGAATGTAGAATATAATGATCCAGGTCATACTAATCATCCTGGTGTAGCATCTAAAGACCATATTGGTGATATAGATAGAGAATTATTTGAGTATCTACATTTTAAATTACTTGGTATCTATTGGGATTTGAATAATAAAATCTCTTATAATACTCGTATGGATTTCCTTAAGATTGATTATAATCATAAAGGTATTCTTAATAAAGGTATTATTCATATAGATTCTGAGCATGGAGATCTTTGTGCTGGTCTTGTATATCTTAATAAAGATGCAATGAAGGATACAGGAACATCATTTTACAAATTGAAAGATGATAGTTATACAATAAGTCAGGAAAACTTTTTAGATATTATTGCTAAACATCATGCTGGTGAACATGTTGATAATATTGAAAATATATGTCAAGATCATTATGACAAGTATGATGAAACCATGAGAGTGCAGAATCAGTACAATCGTTTGGTATCGTATGGATCTGATGTATATCATTCCTCTACATCATATGGATGTGGTCAAACAAGGTATATTATGCGTTTCTTTATAATATCATTAGAGTCTACACACCAAAACTTTCCTTTGCTGCGATGAGTAGACACATTACAAACTGTCACAAGCACCCACACAGGGTGCTTTTTTATGCTATTATATAAATGTTGAGAGGATACGTGGTTCTCTAGCCCCAA
>Ga0163179_10002673_pt1 | contig 12317 bp, 8 predicted proteins | sample AtlANTMetagenome_FD_109643 | JGI IMG/M metagenome (GOLD analysis project Ga0163179, IMG submission 109643) | Marine eukaryotic phytoplankton communities from the Atlantic Ocean - Atlantic ANT 2 Metagenome | ecosystem: Environmental > Aquatic > Marine > Oceanic | place: North Atlantic Ocean...
AATGTCCTCCGATGAGCCCACGCAACGCAAAACGGGTTTTCTACCTTCTGCCGCAAAGCGTTGTAAATCTTCGGGACTGTACGGGCGACGCCGATACAAAAAGCTGGTTTTGTTCGCCTCTGCTTCTTTACGCAGCGCCATGAGCTCTTCCGGGGTCTCCCAAGCTTCATAGGCTAAACCCTGATCCACCAACTGCGCCAAGGCCTCCGCATAGAAAGACAGTCGCTCAGATTGACGATACGGAGCGCCCGGCCCGCCGCACTCAGGCCCTTCGTCCCATTCAAGCCCCAGCCATCGCAAGTCTTCCATGATGCGTTGTTCCGACTCCACAGAAGAACGCAATCGATCGGTATCTTCCAATCGCAACACAAACTTACCCGCGGTTGCCCGGGCAAACAAAACATTGAAAAGTGCGGAGCGAGCTCCACCGACGTGAAGCTGCCCTGTTGGAGAGGGCGCAAAGCGGCATCGCGTAGACATGAAAATCTCCTTGAGGCGCGAGCTAACGCGAATCTGTAAATGGCGCCCCCACGAGACACGATGAAAAAGCCTTCACTGCACATCGCACACCCTTGGTATAGTTCCCTCCAATTCGGGAGTATGGAGTGCCAACAAAGCTTAGGACAGTGCTGTTCACCGATCTGGCGGGCTACACCGACGCAGTAGCGCGAGCGGACAGCAAGGAACTCCAGCAACTCATTCAAGAGCACGAGGAGTTCACTCGGGCTCTGCTTGTCCGACACAATGGGACACCAGTAAAAAATCTGGGCGACTCCTACATGTGTCTCTTCGAATCAGCGACCGACGCAGTGCGCGCCGGAATGGAAGCCTGTGAGACCGGCTTGAGAGGTGGGGCTTTTAAAATTCGCGCCGGCTGCGCTTCAGGGGATGTTCTCGAAATCGATGGGGATGCCTTTGGCGACGCAGTGAATATGGCCGCTCGGATTATCAATAAAGCACCCTCCGGTGAAATCTGGTTTTCTGAATCTACACGGCTCTGCTGTAACGAATCGGAAATCGCCTGGGAAAGCGTTGGGCTATACGAACTAAAGGGAATTCCGGGCGAGCAAGCCATCTACCGCGCAGTCACGGAAACCCAGTGCACACTACCCGATGCCATCAAAAAAGCGGTCAAAACCGGCAAGCTTTGCTTGATTAGGGAAGGCTCCCACCTACCCACGCTGCCACCCGATCCAACCATCTTGTTTGAAGACTTTCGGCCCGGTTCAGCCACTCTGGCAGAGTCACTCGCAGCACTGCCCGTGCTGGATCCCAGCAAGATTTGGCTATCTGCTTTCAAGCTCGCACCCCTCGATCGATATGAGTGGGTAAAGACGGGTCGCGGCTTGGTTATCGGCACCCCCAAAGCGCTTCGCGATGAGCTTGAAGATGTGCGTCAACAAATCACAATGGCTGCAGGCACACACACCATTATTCTCGATGCCTCCGAGGCAGCAGATATGGAATTGGTCATGGCGGGCCTCGCGCTTCCCACTGTGCCCATGGCCAACGTAGTCAACGGATATTCCTACGATCTGCTCAGCGACGGCCGTTGGGTAAATCGCTCATCCGATCCCATCCTTCGCGTCGATGTAGCACCGGATGCTATACGAATCACCGCGAAAAAAGCCGGCGTCCAACTGAACGGAAAAGTCCTTGGAGTGTCAGAGCCCATGGTGCTCAGTCACGGAGCAGAACTGCTCACGCCAAGTGGCGCGATCCAATTTCACGCACTTCCCGACACTGCTTATGCTGGACTCTTGGTATCTCCAACCTCCGTGCGAATGTCCGTGATGCGAGGGCAACAGACAGAACTAGGACGAGAGCCCAATCACCCGGGTCTCGCTCTCCCCGATCGCAAAGGGCAGGAAAACGTACGCTGGTGCTCTGGAAACCGCGCGGCCAAAGCGAGAGAAGGCGGTTTTACGCTCGACAGGGCGCTCGCCGGACGACGCCAAACAGGTGTTGAGATTGAACAGGAAGGCGTTGTCCGCATCAACAGTCTTCACGACCGATGCGCGACGTGGCTCTTGCGGGAGAACGGCAACTTTCAACGCGTAGACGGAAGCACACAAGCCTTGGCTGGAGAGTTCATCGTCACCGGCACATCCGTCGTTCAACTGCGCACGCCACGACGCTAAGACCACCCTCGCTGCGAGAGTACATACAAAGACGCTACGGTAGCGTCAGTTCGACGGCCTCCAGAGAATTGTGGCCCTCGGAGTTGATCAAATACTTCGCATAGTCACCGTATTTCTTCTTCACCGCTTCAATCGCACTCGATGAAAAGGGACAACGGTATTCCATTCCATCTTGCTCAGAACGGAACTCGAGTATTGTGAGAACATCCTTCAACATCTTGTCGGTCCGAAAAAGCGAACATTTGTTGCGCTCAACCCAAGTCGTGTCCACATACGATGTGATGTCGACGAGCTTCACTTGTTTCCACGTGTCATCTTCACACACCACGTATGGCCCGAGATCTGCACCCAAAACATCTGGGCCTGTAGCCAACAAATGATTCCAAAAACGCATCCCACCAAAATTCGCGGCCAAATCCCCAAAGGACAACACACCGGTAGAAACAGCGCCTAAGAAACCGGCTTCCGCCCGAAAACCAAAATGCAGCGACTCTCTGATCGGTCTGTCCATCAGGTAATGCAATTCGAAATAACGAAAACCCGACCCAGAAAAATGCTCGAATTTGTCGGTCCCGACACGAACCCCACCCACATTGATCACGGTGCCCGAGGGATCTCGGAGATAACGAGCGAAGAGGCCCGGTATCACTGCATCCCGCCAACCCCAATCTTGGTACACCGAATCAAAGACCGGCGTAACGACGCGCTCAATGTCTTGTGAACGATAGATATAGTTGGAAAACGGTCCAATATTGACCCGATTAAATCTCAAACGCAATGCATCGTAAAGCGCCAGTGGTTCACAGCCCTTTGCCGCACCATTGGCATCGGCAATCCCCACCTGGATCATCTCATTCGCTTTTGCACTGATCAGGTCTGCTGAATCCTTGAGCTGACGAGAATAACCATTAAATGGATCAATTTCCGCAGCCTCCAGTGTCGGCGTAAACACCAAGCAGGATAGGCCAAAAAACGTTCCAAGATGTCCGAGGGTTTTATCCATATACAGCGCTAACAATTACTCGATTATAGAACTTCCCACAAGACACATTGAAAGAGCGACCGAGGCGATGGAGGGTAAAAAAAACATCCCATCGCGCCACCAAACCCAACTCGACACTATTCCTTCTTTCGACGAGAACTACCCCGCGAATCCCCACGAGAACCGTTGCGTGAGCCCCCACGCGACCGACGGCGGCGACGACGACGACGCTTGCGGTCTTTCGATTCCTCACCTTCCCCCGAAGGATCCTGACGAGATTTATCGTGTTCCTTTCGTGCTTGAGCAGCCTTGCGGCGTTCCTCGCGTGCCTCTTCGGCTTCTCGAGCAGCCTTTTCTTCCTCCAAGCGCCGGGCTTTCCGTGCAGCGTACTTGGACTGGAACCCCACCGATTCACGCCGCGCTGCGGCTTCTCTAGCCACATCCTGAATTTCGTCGACAATGGCCTGTGTATCCGTATCCCGACCCTTTCGACTGAAGCGACCGGTCAACCGGGTTTCGGGCGTCAACTCGTTTCGCTCATAGAGATCCCACATCTCCTCGCCATAGCGCCGCTTCCGAACATGCGGAGCAAAGCGACCTAAAAAGGACGTCAGATTCCGCACGTCTCTCAACAGCAGTCGGCGAGCCTGATTATTCGACGCCGGATCGATGGCCTGGGGAAAATCAATAATGACAGGGCCATCCTGGGCAACAAGGATGTTGAAATCCGAGAGATCCCCATGAATCACCCCGGCACACAACATACGAACTACCTCGTGCACCAAGTGTACCAATAGCGCCTCAGCGTCCCGGGCACTCCAACTAAGGTCCACGAGACGTGGCGCAGCCCCACCACGCCCATCATCGATCAGCTCCATGATCAGCACGCCATCCACGAAATCATATGGCGTTGGTACACGCACTCCTGCCGCGTAGAGTTTGTACAAAGAGTCCACCTCCGCACTCCGCCATGCATCCTCTGTGGCCTGTTTTCCAAACCGAGAGCCTTTGTCCATGGCTCTTTGTTGCCGTGTATTCTGGACTCTACGTCCCTCGGTATAGGTGGACCGGTGCTTAAAGCTTCGAACAGAAACTTCCTTATAAACCTTGGCTACACGTCTCTCACCGCGAGACTCGACCAAGTAAATTTGGGCTTCCTTTCCAGCTTGAAGAGGTCGAATAATTTCATCGACCACACCAATGTCAATCAGGCCCTTGAGCGCAGGCGGGAGGTGCATCTCAGTCAACTGTCCTTGGATTAGGGGGAAGCCTCAAAAATCCTTTAATACTTTCTACGAGAATTCGAGAGGTTGACTGTAAATTTGTCTATTTTTAGGTTCAAAGCCATTCTTATCAACGCTGGACCTGCATCCCTATACAATGAGCAGTCCCGCCTCGCGCAGGTCCTCTAAGTAATGCATACGGAAAGAGTCCGAATCTCCGGGAAACACCGCAAACGCCTCATCTACCGTCACGGCTGGAAGACCGGGTCGCGCGTTGTGCAGCAATTCCTCTATCCATTCCAGCACCTCGGATTCCGCTTGAATCAGCACATCGTCATGCAGTCCGAAAAGCACCAAGCCCTCCTCTGACTCCAAGGCCCCTTGACCTATCCACAGAAACCGACCTTTCTTCCGCTCGAAAACACCCAATACCGACTCCACACGGTTCGTTGAGATAGTCGTGTCAGGAACATCCACACTGAAATAATGCGACAGATCTTTCTCAAACCCACGGTTTTGCATCCACTCGCCTAACGCCATGGGAAGGGCAGTTTCAAACCAGTCCCAGTTGGGAGCACCTGATTCGACGTGGCGCAGGTCATTCCGCGCGAAAACATTTGGATTATCCGGCTCTGGCTGTACTCCAAAGGATGCCGGATCAAGCATCACGCCCGAGTGTTGGGTCAGCACGAAGCGGTGCCAAAATGCCGAGTCAAGGAGGCCCAACGCAAACATTTGACGCACTACCTCCATTGCATCGATCCCCTCCTGCATCGTTTGTGTTGGAAAGCCGTACATCAAATACGCGTGGACCATCACACCTGCAGACTTGAACGCCTCTGCCACTTGAACGACTTGATCAACATTGATCCCTTTGTCCATTTTTTCCAACAAGCGATCCGAGGCGACTTCCAGACCTCCGGTTACCGCCAACAATCCGGAACGCTCCAAGAGGCGGCACAAGTCCGGATCAAAAGCCGGCTCAAAACGAATATTCCCCCACCAACTAATGGTGAGGTCACGGGCCAGAATCTCCTCGGCGAGCGCACGCATGACTCGAGGTGGCGCCGCTTCATCCACCATATGAAAACCAGTCTGCCCTGTTTGTTGAATGACCTCTTCTATTTGGTCAACGATTGTACCCACATCACCGGGCTCAAAATGAGAGATATAGTCCAATTGAATGTCGCAAAAAGCACACTTCTTCCAATAGCAACCATGCGCTAGCGTCATCTTGTTCCAACGCCCATCCGCCCACAGGCGATGAGCGGGATTTAGTGTATCGATTAATTGCAGGTACAGTGACAGGTCGAGCCCTTCATAATCTGCAACCTTGATACTTTTTTCACGCACAGCCCTGTGCTCGAGCATTCCTTTTGGCGTCAACGTGCGGTGTCGACGATCCGGTTTCCCCATCTTGTGTTCTAACCACGCACACAGTGGCCCTTCGCCGTCGTCATAAAACACCGCATCCACATAATTCCACAGCCGGGCTTCCTGTACATCCCGAAGTTCCGTATTGACGTATCCACCACCCAACAGGACCTCAATGCCGCGGCATTTGAGACGTTGCGCGATACGGAGTGCGCCGTAGAGATTCCCGGGGAAGGGAACGCTGAGACACACGACATCCGCATCGATGTCATCGGCCAGTGCATCCAGTTTTTGATCAATCCAATTGGTCTGACTGAGCCTCTGCTCAATGGCATCAAATTCCATTTGACCGAGTGCAATATGATGCTGATACCGGTTGAGTTCAAAGCCGACATCCACACAGGAACGAATCAAATCAACCAAGTCAGTCAGATATAAACTGGCGCGATATCGTGCTAAATCTTCCTGGTCCATCCCGCCAAACATTGATTCATCAATTGCGTCCAGACGTGGTCCAGGTGGGAGAAACGTGGGTTGTAGTAGACGTCGGGACAAGGTCCGGTCTCGACCCTGAAGAAAAGCAATCACACTATCCACCACGGCGAGATGCTGTGACTTACGAGCCACAGCAACCCAAGCCTCTTCTGGCAATTCCGCTCGGGTTTCAAGCTCGTCAAAAAGCTCAGACAAACCTTCGCGCGACACAGTCTTTAAGAACAACTCAATACCCAAATCCCTTTGCATACATGACCATTGGTGGTGACGCAGATGTCGGGCCAAATAGGAAATGGATGGGTACGGAGTGTTCAGCTGGGTCAGTGGTGGTAGTACCAAGCAAATCTGCATGGTGTCATTCTACAACTTTTCGCCGGAACTACACCCCATCGTCCTTACATAGACCAAAGTAGTTGTTGGTCTCTTTGCTCTTCATGTACGCCCGACCGATGGACACATGACGACTGACCTTTCGAACCACGTCCTGCAGGTTTCCATACACCAACCCAGAAAACCCACCTTTGTTGGAACGTGCCGCGGGGAAACCTTCTGGAACGCTTTCAGGTGCCCACAGATAATCAAACAACAATTCGCCGGGAACCGCTTCGTTTTCAATCACACGAAAATGTCCGGGACCAACCAGCCACTGCAAACTCTGATGATTATATCCTTGGATGACACCTTGGTGTTTGGTGATTCGTTTCTGGAAATTTGAATAGACAGGCAAACTGTTTTTCCCATGATGGATCAGGATGTGCCCGTCCTCACCCAACACTTCCTCAGGGCGCATTTGCGTACCTTCTGCCATTAAAAACAGCGCCGCTTGTTCCTTTTTGCTCAGGCTTCTCAGCCATTCGATTCTTGCGATTGATTCTGCATCATCCAGAAGACCAGACAAGGTAGACAGATCAGTTTCACTAGGTTTCGGGATCATTTTTTCTCCGAGTTTTTTTGCACCGCATGCAGCGCTTTATCCAAGAAGCGTTATCTGCGCACGATGTCACTTGAGCATCTCTCAAAAGCGATTCGAAGTGCAGCCCCTGAACATCTCTGGTCAGCGGGCGTACGGCTCTATCGTCAAGGTCGCGTGGTCTTTGAAGAAGAAGACGAGGAAGAGATTCGTTTCACGGTTACCAATCCAGGTCGTGTCGCGCTGACCGTGCATTTGTGGCCCCAAGACACGGATTGGGGATGCGACTGCGGTAGAGAAATCTGCATTCATGCGGCGGCGGTAATTATTGCTGCCACCCAAAGAGCATCCGGTGAAAGTAATCCTGCAGAGGAGAGCGATCGTTCGCGTCTTCACTACAGTCTCCGAAAAATCGGAAAAAATCTTCGTCTCGACCGAGAGATTCAGCGTGGCGACGACCGGAAACCTTTTGTAGGTAAGCTCCGAAGTCTCACCGGAGTTCACCTCGCAAAGGCAGACTTTGTCGTCGAAGAAGTCCTACAACTTGGAAACACCAAGATTCCCAATGTCGGATGGAAGCGTATTCTCAAAGCTTGGGAAGCAGATCGATCACTCGTCAGTCTCAACGGTACTGCAATGAGGGTGTCTTCGAAACCCATGGGCGACGTGGCACGAGTGACAGAACAAGACAGTGGATTCAAAGTCAATCTTGTTCGCAATACCAAAATCGACGAGGCATTCGGTCCAGTGGTGCGGGTAGGAAACCACCTACATCCCAAAGGTGAAAGTGCTCTCGAACCGCATCAGCGCTCCGCCCTCGTGCGAGGACTCTTCTTTGACCAAGGAGAAGCCGGTCGCTTAGTGGCAGACTTTCTTCCCGGACTAAGGAAAAAAGTTTACGTACAAATATTGACCAAGAAGCTCCCGCAAAACGTCACCAATCTTAAGCCTCGATTGGTAGCCCAACTACAAGATCGAGAGAGCGGTCTACAAGTGCTTGTGGATGTCGTGTACGGCGATCCTCCTATTGGTCGTCTACGAAGAGGAAAGCTCGAACTCTTGTCTGGGACCATTCCAGTACGCGACGAATCTGAAGAAAAACGCCTCATCAAACACGCCAATCAAGCGCTCAAAATCCCTCTCGGGCAAAAGTGGCAACTCCATGGGAGTGAGGCTGCGGAATGGGTTCGTGATCGACTGCCTCGTTGGAAAGGCGAGGTCATTGGGGGAGCTGGACGTTTTCGGTTTCGTGAGAAACCGGTTGATCTTGCAATCCGCCAAAAAGGAAAAGACCTCCACTTTGAAACCGATGCCGATCCGAGTGCGATTGTGTCGGCGTGGCGGGAAGGTCGGGCTCTTGTCCCCCTCACCGACGGAGGGTGGGCGCCACTGCCGAAAGACTTCATGGAGAAACACGGTGCACTTGTCGCGGATCTACTAGAAGCACGCAAATCCGACGGCACACTGCCCAGACACACAACGATCGCTGCCGCCCACCTCGCCGAAGCACTCAACAATCCAAAACTACGAGCAATGCATAAACTGAAGCCATTGCTCTCAAACTTCGAAACACTTCCCGACGCAATCCCTCCCGAGGATCTGCAAGGAGAACTTCGGAATTACCAGGAAACGGGTTTTCGCTGGATGTCCTTTCTGCACTCTGTTGGACTTGGTGGCATCCTCGCCGACGACATGGGCTTAGGCAAGACACTCCAAACTCTCTGTCACCTGCGAGACACACCGGGGCCTCATTTGGTCATCGCCCCTACCTCTGTTCTACACAATTGGAAATCCGAAGCCCTGAAGTTTTTTCCCGACTTCCGGGTCTGTCTCTACCATGGTCCGTCCCGAAAACTGGACAAGTCTGCTGACATCACACTGAGTTCCTACGCACTGCTACGAATGGACACCAAGATTCAGACACGCAAGTGGAAGACCGTGGTGTTGGATGAATCCCAGGCCATCAAGAATGCGGAATCACAAACGGCCCAGGCTGCGTATGAACTCGATGCCCAACAGCGCTTTGCGTTGACTGGAACGCCCGTTGAAAATCGACTGGAAGAGTTGTGGAGCCAGTTCCATTTCGTGATGCCTGGATTCCTGGGTGGGAAAAAACATTTCCAAGAAAACTATGCCCGACCCATTGAGTTGAATAACGCTGTCGTCGCGGAAACTCTGCGGCATAAAATTAAACCTTTTGTGCTTAGACGACTCAAAAGCGAGGTCGCGCCGGAACTACCGCCACTCACCGAGCTTGTCCTCCGATGTCCAATGCCCGAGGAACAACGAGCCGTCTACAAAGCAGTCCATCAAGCTGCTCGCGTCGCCATCGAATCCGACCAAGAGATGAAGACGCTCCAAGTACTCGAGCACTTGTTGCGACTGCGTCAGGCCGCCTGCCATCCGCGCTTATTACCTGGAGATCGTCCCGATGTATCTGGCAAACTCGACCTCCTCGTAGGAAAACTTGCTCAAGTCGTCGCCAAGGGACACAAGGCACTGGTTTTTTCACAATGGACCGGCTTTCTCAATCTCATCGAAAACGCTGCACAGGAACACAACATCTCGACTATCCGTCTCGACGGCACTACACGAGATCGCGCCGACGTCGTGTCGCGCTTTCAATCCGATGACGGTCCACCTGTCTTCTTGATTTCTTTGAAAGCCGGAGGAACCGGGCTCAATCTCACTGCCGCGGATTATGTGTTCCTCGTCGATCCTTGGTGGAATCCAGCGGTCGAATCGCAAGCTACAGATCGCGCACATCGTATCGGACAAGAAAAGCCCGTCATCGCCGTTCGATTAATCACAGAAGATTCGGTGGAGGAGCGGATTCTCGCTCTACAAGCAGCCAAAAAGGAACTCGCCGACGCGGCCGTGGGTGGTGCCGAATCATTTACCGGTAAGTTGAGTCGAGAAGACCTTCTTGGTGTCCTCCGCTAACGACCGGTCTGGGTATCGGCGCCCAACTTGGCCTCAATCGCATCCAAGCGCTCCGAAATCTCCGCGAACTTAGCCGGGATTTCGTACTGGATTAGCAAATCAGCCAGGTTCATCTTGTCGACGGTGGCCGTATTGAGGCGTTCATTCAACTGTGCATTGGACTCCACCATGGAATTGCGATTGTCACGCACCATCCACATCAGAGCACCCATCATGACAAGCACCAAACCAATTAAGGACATCCGGATTTTGAACGTACGCTGCCGCTCTAAATCTTGGTAGTACGCGAGTTTTTTGACGTCATCACTCGAAGTACTCACAATCGGCGCGTCATCAGGATCAATGTCTTGACTTGCATCGTACGCAGGCGCGTACACCAAGCCCGCTCGTTCACTTTCACCGTTGTTCTTTTCTTTTTCCGACAAAACATCCTCCCGCGTCATTTCTCAACCTCCCCACTTTACAAATCCATGACAAGCAGGTCAAGGACGAAAACAGAGGTTATTTCCTGAATCCAGTCAGGAGTAACCATGCGCGTCGTTAGCTGGAATGTCAACTCTCTCAAAGCTCGTAAGCATCATGTCGCGGACTACCTCGACGAATGCTCACCCGACGTGCTCTGCATGCAAGAACTCAAACTGACCGACGAAGCCATTCCTACTGAAATTTTTAGTGAGCGCGGCTACCATTTTGCTTCCCATGGCCAGAAACAATGGAATGGCGTGGCCATTGCCTCCAAGCACCCAATCACAGACGTTCATCGGGGGCTCTCGATGGTTGACCAAGGTCAATCCCGCCTAATTGCGGCCACCATCAACAATGTGCGCATCGTCAATCTGTACATTCCACAAGGTCAATCCGTGGACTCTCCAAAGTTCGCCTACAAACTTAAGTTTTATGAGGGACTCCTCGAGTGGCTCGACACAGAAATGGAAAGGTATCCCGACATCATTGTACTGGGTGATCTCAACATCGCTAGAGAGCCCACCGACATTTGGGACACAGAGGAATGGGAAGGAAAATGTTCCTATACAGACGTGGAACACGCTGCATTCGACGCGCTGTTGGGTAAGGGCCTCACCGATGTCATGCGCCCCCTCCTACCGGTAGACACCTTCACTTTTTGGGACTACCGACAAATGTCCTTCCGAAGAAGACGGGGCATGCGAATCGACTACATCTTAGCCAGTTCCCCCTTAGCTGAACGAGTGGCGGAAGCCTGGGTGGACAGGGATTGGCGGAAGCGGGAGAAGCCCTCCGACCACGCTCCGATTGGCGCATCATTCGGATAAGGGTCCACGTTCAAGCACGAGAAACTTGATAATACCTCGTTCATCCACAGCCACATTTGGTGTCCATACACCGGGCAATTCTGACAGCGCAAAACTTCGCGGCAGCTTCATGCGCACCGCGCCCGTTTCAGACGCTAATATTTGTTTCAAATCCAAAGTCACGTCACAGATACGGACCATCTCTCTGTCGTATTTTCTGCCCCCCCACGGCGGATCCAAAATCAACACGTCGTGTTCGATCAAAGCGAGCTGATCTTCGCAGCGTCCAACAACAAACGATATTCGGTCCTCCACACCATATATACGCGCGTTGTGCGCAGCCATTTGCAGTCTTCGCTCATGGATATCAACGGCGATCACCTTGGTGACATCAGGAAGCTTGGCAGCGGCTATTGCCAATGCCCCGACACCGCAGGTGCCGTCTAAGACCACTCCGCTCAACCCTTGAACCATCTCATCAGCAAGGGCTTCCGCCGTAGCAGAAAACAAGCCTTCATCATCGGTCTGAATCCCTTCGTACCATCTTGAAAACAGACGCATCCTGCGTGTCTTTTCGGATTCTCTATATGGCTTTTTCTTGCCAGGACGAATCGGCGGTTCACAGTGCACCTCGATCGTCTCTCCACCAAGAACGGTATTGTGGAGATGATGTCTCAACCACCTTGCCCGCGCTGGGGTCACGTGTTTTCCCTCAGGCAACCATCTGCGTTCATCCAACCATTCCGGACCAGACAATGTGACCGCGACCACTTCCGGCTCACCCGCTGGGTAGAACCACTCGACCAATTCAAGGGCAGCAGCGCGAGATTCTTCACGCTGAAAAAGCACAAAAGCTTCCAGGTGTGCACCCAACAAATACAACCGGTATGCAGTGTCACCGTCTTCTTGCTCGCCTATCCACGCTGCATCGACGGAATTTTGTCCCGAGCTATACACCTGATACTTCGCGACAGAAAG
>Ga0163179_10002674_pt1 | contig 12317 bp, 9 predicted proteins | sample AtlANTMetagenome_FD_109643 | JGI IMG/M metagenome (GOLD analysis project Ga0163179, IMG submission 109643) | Marine eukaryotic phytoplankton communities from the Atlantic Ocean - Atlantic ANT 2 Metagenome | ecosystem: Environmental > Aquatic > Marine > Oceanic | place: North Atlantic Ocean...
TATCGAAGGAGCCGATGGGCTGATCGAGACGCGTGACCCAGCTACTGGAGTCGCCCTGGACCAGGTCCCGTGGCGGTTAGCATCGGTGCGCAGCGCCGTTCAAGATGCAGCAGCGGCCGCCCCGGGCTGGGGCCAGAGCCCACTCTCAGAACGCGTTCGTGCCGTGCACCGTCTTCGCGACATTCTCGATGGGCGGCGGGAACAGTTTGCAGCTGTGCTATCCCGCGAGTTAGGCAAGCCTCTGTGGGAGGCCCGGCTTGAGTGTATCGCCGGAGTCCGGGCCATCGAGCTCCTACTCGAACAGTGCCGCTCACTACTGACGCCAAAGGCACACCCCACAACGCGCGGGACCTTGCAGCGGCGCCCCATGGGTACCATCGCGGTGCTTACACCCTATCCGTACCCGGTGTTCAGCCCGCTGCAGTTGATCCTTCCGTGCCTCGTAGGCGGCAATGCGGTGGTCTGGAAGCCCTCAAGCTATGTGCCGTTGACGTCCCAGAAGCTTGTTGAGGCCTTTGATGCTGCGCAGCTGCCCCCCGGCATTCTTTCTATGGTTCAGGGACCCCGTGATCCCATTGGTGTAGCCCTTGTCCAGAATGACGGGGTCGACATGATCGTGGGAGCTGGCAGTGCAGCTCTGGGAGATGTGCTGCGCGATAATGATGAAGAGAGGCCTCTGTGGGTACAGACAGGTGGCAAGGGATGGGCGATCGTCTGTTCCGATGCCGATCTTGACCGCACCGCGTACGAGATCGTGAGCAGTGCCTTTCTCACAGCCGGACAACGCTGCAATGCGACGTCGCGCTTGATGGTGGAACGTGAGGTTGCTGAAGAGTTACTGCGGCGAATACGAGCGCTGACCAGCAACCTGAACATTGCGCCACCCACGGACCCCGAGTCATTTTGCGGCCCACTGGTGGATTCCCAGGCACGCGCTACCTTTCAATTTCACCTCGACCGCTACCGTGAGGCAGGCGTCGATTTCGTGCTGGATGGTGGCCATGACTCCTCACAACTGAGTGACGGTATGCAGCGGCGAGGACAAGCCTATGTTGCCCCGGCTATTGCGCTCCTGAACGGAGAACTCCCCCAGGGTGTCTCGCTACCGGAAGAAGTCGAAGGGCCACTCCTCGTTCTGCAACTGGTCGACGATGCCGCAGAAGCGGTGACCGCCTACAACAAGCACCCCTATGGGCTCGCCGCAGCGATATTCACGTCGTCAGAAGGTCGCTTCCATGAGCTTGCTCGTGACCTACGCGCAGGCGCTGTGAATTGGAACCGCGGCACGATAGTGGCATCTGTACGCTTTCCCAATGCAGGGCTACGACGCTCAGGCAAGGGCGCCGAAGGCAATGCAGCACTACTCCTCGCCTGTACCTGGGCTCAATCAAACCTCGCGGTCAACAGCGCTTTCGATCCCAGCCACCGCGTCCCAGGTATGCCCTGGCCCGAAGAGATGGGGACGATCGATCCTACTTCTCTAGCCACACCACCGTATCGGCCCGATGACGACACGATGATGCTTCCGCTGCGCAGCAAGGACTGAAAAGCAACCTTAGCGGCGCGAGAAACAATGCTCAGCACCGTCACCACCTAGGGCTAGTGCAGGGCTGATCGTAGTGCTCGTGTTGACGCTATCGGCGCGCACATCAATGACAGTGTGAGTAGGCCTCTCACACGCCCAGAAGGGGGCCGTCGGCAGGAGCGTTACCGCTGTAGTCTTTCCCGCTCTGACCCAATAGCTTCCTATCATATAGCCTTGTCGTCCGTGCACAGCGGCGGTCATACGGCCCGAATACTCTCCGTCTAAGTCGTAGCGAAGATCGGGAAGAGGCGGCGAGAAACGAAGATCGAACGCCTCGACATCACCGTGGCGTGCCGTCGCTCGATACATCTCTTGGGGACCATCCGAACCTGCCGAAGCGCGAAAGCGGTACTCGACATCGATGACCTCACCCGCTCCCCGTACCACCAGGTCCTGCGCATCGGACACGAGCGTGAGTTTCATAGAATCACGGCCGCTCGTTGGGGCATTGTTCAGCTCATAGACCCCAGGTTGAGGACTATCAACAACGCTGGTTTGGCCTGCAGCTATGCCGCCAGCGACCTGCTCCAGGCGCATGGAGTAGGGCAGGCCTGGTGCCAGGGACCGAACCGCAGCAGGCTGACCTGCAATCCGAACAGTGGGACGCGCCCAGCTGAACTCTTCGAGGTCAAGAATCGCCAATGCGCTCTTTTTTGAATGATTCATGGCGCTGCCGTTACGTTGTGTTCGACCAGGTTCATTGCCTTTGGCCGATGCATGGACAAGGCCCTCAATGGCTTCACCATTGGGCAACTGAAAAGCAAACGCATAGGCAATTCGCTTGCCGTTTTCTGTCCGCTCGACGCGCAGACCGGATCGATAGACGGGTGCCGGAAAACTCTGACCCAGCTTGTAGTCAGACTGGCTTCCCACCGCGACATGCTGCCGGCCTTCATGCTCCGCCACAAGAGCAAACCAGGTCCACTCACCAGAACGCTTACGTACATGACAGATCTCAATCATCCCGTAGCGCGGATGGTCTTTGAGTTCAAACAGCATCTCTTCGTCAAAGTCCACACCCCACAGCCGGAAGGGCAGGACGGGAAGTTCGGTTCGACGCGTCCGTGAGCTGTAGTTCAGTTCCCTGCTTTCAGCACTGGCAAGGAATGCCGCTGAGTCTTTGACCACCGGACCTGTCGGAGAGATCCGCGGATAACAGCCTGAGCTAAAGCAAAGGGTCAGTGCAGCAATACTGAAGCCCAGATAGTAAAGATAGGATCGGTCCATAGGAGCCAGTCTAAAGCATGAGCATGGGTCGACGGCTACACCCAACAACAAAGCACAATTCGATTTCTGAACTCAATCATCTGGAGTGTGACCGCCAACTTCGTTTAGTGTGCGCCAATCATGCAGTTGACCCACATCACCGCCGCCTTGTTCTTTGTCCTCGCGCTCACGAGCATGTCGATGCTTGTCACCGCCTGCACTGAGACAAGCCCCGATGAACAAATAAACGACGGCCCCTTTACGCCGATTCCGTGGCCCGCGACTTCAGCCGTTCTGGAGCGCAGTGAGCGCGACTGGCGCGAAGTGCGGGCGATCATCCATCTGCACTCCCCCCACTCACATGACGCGTGTGATGGAGACCCACAGCCCGACGGCAACCTTGACGAAGACTGCCTTTCGGACCTGCGCTTCGGCTTGTGCAGCAATCGAATCGATGTCGCCTTTCTGACAGACCATCCCGGACACGCGAGCGACGCTAGTTTCGAGGACCTGCTGCTCTTGAGAGACGGAGACGAGCCGATCAGCAACTCAGCTGGAAGTACGGTGGCCAATAGAATGTCTTGCGATAGTGGTCATCAGGTGCTGTTGATGCCTGGTATCGAGACCTCACGGATGATGCCACTGGGGCTTGAAGCCCATGTTCGAGATGCTTATTCCCCGGGGTTAGAGGCTGACTTCGACGCCATTCAAGAGGCAGGAGGTGTCGCCTGGGTAGCTCATACCGAGGGACGGGACATCGATGAACTGGCCAGCCTCGGCATTGAAGGTATCGAGATATACCAGTTGCACGCCAACATCGACCCCGAGCTGCGTGAAGAGCGGCTGGGTCTAGAAGGCACTGCAGCGCTGACTGAGTTGGCGCCCTTTTTCTTTCCGGTCGACGAGGAGGGGCGCCCCCCTCACCCTGATCTCGCCCCGCTCGGCTTCCTGGTACCCAACGAGCCGTCCATTGATGCTCTGGAATCCCTGGGACAGACGCAGCGACTTGGCGTGAGCGGTGGCACGGATGCTCATCAAAACGTGCTCTCGGCTCAAGCATCCGATGGCGAACGGATGGATTCCTACCGTCGGCTGATGCGCTGGTTCAACACACGACTGAGGATACGTGGTGAGCTCAACCCAGAGAGCGCCCGCGAAGCCTTACGCGAGGCCCGCACCTGGATCAGCTTCGAGATCTTCGGGTCGCCCCTTGGCTTTGATTTCGTTGCCGAGAGGGACGGGCAGACCTTTGAGATTGGCTCCGAACTAGAACTGGATGCGGGGCTCATGATTCGCGCGACGCTGCCCAGCTTGGATCCGGGCAGCCCACGCTCTGAGGAGTTCCCCACCGTTCGTGGACTGATTTACCGTGCAACAGAGCAAGGCCGGGAACTCCTCGTTGAGTGGAATGAAGGTGAAGTCGAGCTGCCAGTAGCCGGTCCCGGCGTCTATCGCATGGAGTCCTGGATCACTCCTACCCACCTGAAGCCCTATCTAGGTGACAGACCAGATCTTGCAAACAAGGAAGTTCCCTGGCTCTACAGCGGCGCGCTTTTCATTCGATAGTCTGCTTGACCTGGTGTAGTCAATTGACTACGTTCTGGATGAACCTTCACTTGTGGACGGCAGATGAGCCCAAGTTCTGGCAGCCATAGAGTCCCTTCCTGGTGGGTCAGCCATCAGGTTGGTGACAAATCTCCGATGCCCGCGACTCGTCGGTCGAGAGCCCTTGTAGTCATAGCAAGCGCACTCTTCACAACGACCGATGGTCCGCCACCGACGACCCGACTACATTGGCTTGCTGCAGAGTTCGACGACTTTCTCGTCAGTGCAGGAACTAGAGCACGTATTCTTCTTAGGGTTTCTGCCGCACTCGCGACCTGGCTTGGGCCACTGCTCGTCCGGCGCCTGCCGCCCCTTTCACGGCTGAAAAAAGCCGAGCGAATCAATGCACTGGATGCGCTCGAATCCAGCGTCATTGGTACTCCGCTCTTTGCCCTCAAGGCAATCTTGTCACTGCTCTACTACGAACATCCAGACGCCGCTGATGAAGTGGGGTTTGATGGGCGAGCTTTGTTGGAGTGGGAACCGTGAGCTTTTCAAAACTCACGGGCCTGAGCCGAGACTCGGTCATTGAGGGCTCGCTCCACGACGGTGACCTTGAGCAGAGCGTTGATGTGGTTGTCGTGGGCTCAGGATCAGGGGGCGCTGTGATCGCCGCCGAACTGTCGGAGGCCGGACAAGAGGTTCTCGTCCTCGAAGAGGGACCTTTTGTGGCGTCTGATGAGCACGCCCAGATGCGGCCTAGCCAATCGATTCGGCGTGTCTGGCGTGAGGCGGCCATGAGCGCTGCTATTGGGCTCGGAGACTCACCTGTGGTCAATGTGACGATGGGCCGACTTGTCGGGGGCTCTTCAGCCCTTACGGGTGGAGTGTGTTTCCGCATTCCCGACCGCGTACTCCACTCCTGGGTGAATGAGCATGGTCTCACTGAACTTTCTTCTAAGGACCTTGAGCCCTTTCACCACCGGGTCGAAGAGCACCTTGGAGTAACGGAAGTTGCAAAAGAACTGCATTCAAGAAGTCTGCAACTGTTCAGCCGTGGGGCGAAGGTTCGCGGTATTGAGGTCAAGCCCACACGCCGCAACATCCAGGACTGTGCAGGCATTGGTCAATGCAACTTTGGTTGCCCAAAAGGAGCCAAACGCAGCGTTGACCGATCCTACCTTCCCAGGGCCGCCCAACAGGGTGCACGGGTCATATCGGACTGTCTCGCTGAGAGAATCCTTGTGCAGGGTGGCCGCGCTGTAGGCGTGACTGGCCGTTTACTGCGTGGGCGTAAGGGAAGGCCCGCCGGACGATTCACTATCCATGCTCGGCGGGTGATCATCGCTGCGGGCGCCTGGCATGGACCCTTGCTTCTCAAGGCCTCAGGGATTGGCAGACGCTCGAAGCAGCTAGGTCGTAACCTGACACTCCACCCAGCTTGTCGCATGATGGCGCGCTTCAAGGAGCCCGTCCATGGCTGGCGCGGCGCTCTTCAGGCCGCTTTTGTCGATGCCTTTGAAGATGAAAAGCTGACAATGGTGAGCCTGTTTGTGCCGCCCGGCATTGTCGCCGCGACCTTGCCGGGCTTCGGTCCCGAACATAGCGCACGCGCTGAGCAGAGCGCCCACATTGCGGTAATGGGAGGCTTAATTCACGACGAGGGCGGCGGCGTGATTCGCCGAACTCTTGGCCGTGAGCCCCTTGTTACATACCGAATGAGTCGCAGCGATCGCGCCGCATTACCGCGCCTCATTGAGGTCATGGCGGATACCTTTGCTGCGGCGGGTGCAGAGGAGATCTTCCTACCGGTTCTCGGACACAAGCCAGTCACCCCAGATGAGCTACGGCACCTGGACTTCTCTGGTATTCCTGCCCGTCGCTACGAGTGTGCTTCGCAGCACCCCTTAGGTAGCGCACGCATGGGTACGTCGCCCGATAATTCAGTGGTCAACCCGAACGGTCGCTGCTGGGATGTCGAGGACCTCTATATTGCCGACGGCAGCGTCCTTCCAACGAGCCTCGGTGTAAACCCACAGGTCGGGATCATGACCATGGCGACGCGAATTGCCGTACGACTGCGTGACCTGCCGCTGCGCTGAGGCGACCCCTTCTTCAAGCGCTGCGGCGTGCAACGGCAACCAAGGTAGTCGCTGCTCGGTCATAAGCTCGACCATCAAAGCCACCATGTAGCGCGACCCCATCAAAGCCAGCCGCACAGAGGTGCTCTCGAAGCTCCTGTGCTGAATAGATGCGGTGACTAAGATCGAAGCTACGCTCACTGCCTTCGCGAACAAAGGTCCAACGTACGTCCATCCAGGACCAGTCCTCGCTCGGTGCGCGCTGCTGAATAAGTTGGGTTCCATCATCCAGATCCACCGAGATGTGCGGTCGAAAGCCCTTCCTGAGGCTCTCTTTCGCAACCAACTGAACAACAACAGCCCCGCCTGGCCGTAGCGAATCATGGAGCACGGCAACGACTCGTTGGTTATCGGCATCGTCTCGGAAGTAACCTAGTGAGTGGTATAGACTCAGAGCGAGGTCAAAAGAACGGGGACGAGAGAACTCACGCATGTCACAGTGCACCAGATCCACATCAAAAGGCCTCCCGCGACCCTTAGCCTCATCATCAAGCCGACGACCGAGTTCGTCCAGGTACGCAGCGCTGTAGTCGACACCAACAACCTGGTAGCCCGCTCTCGCTAGAGGCAGGGTGTGGCGACCTGGACCGCAAGCGAGGTCGAGCACGGCACTGCCGCGGGCTGTGCCAGCCAAAGACACACATGCGGACACTTCGGCTGGGCCGGCGGCAAAACTGGACGGCGGAAACATACACTGGCGAGCAGCAATCCACAGTTGATCGTCAATGGCCTGAGAACTCATGCTGCGAGCATAGACCAGTCAAGTTGGAGCCAGATCAACCGATAACGAACACAAGACAGCCGAGCGACTTTGACATGCTCACCACGCGACCTACGATGGGGTGGGAAATGCGCTGCGGCGCCGATCTGTGACAAGCAGGTGATGGTTCAGGGTTCCAGCAATGGAACCTGTGTCCCCGGCAGACGTATCTGCCGGGGGCCGCAGTCCTTCACTCTCCGAGCGATGGTCTACCCTAAGGGGGCGACATGGTTTCGACGGGGTTGTGGTAGGTCGGAGCGGCGTGTCGAGGGTCTCCGGGTTCCTCGTTAATCCCTCGGTAACTTTATAATTGCCAATAACAGCAATTACGCGCTCGCCGCTTAGTCGGTGACGTCGTCCGCCTCAGTTCCGCTCGTGGCTGAGGGTCGGGCGTAATGTAGCGGGCTGGCCGATCCCCAACGTTCGCTCGGGGGTGAGGTGAGATTCAGGAGTGGACTGGCGAGACGGGATCCTGCCTCTGGGAGCCCTGAACGTGAGATTTAAATCAGCTGGCTACACACGTAGATGTTCCGGCTGAGCAGCTTCGGACGTGGGTTCGATTCCCACCGCCTCCACCATTGCTTTGCCAAAAAAACCAGCCGTTATTGGCTGGTTTTGCTGGTTCTGCACGATGCCTACAGGCGCTCGATTCCAAGTCTTCGATGATCAGCCAGGGTGCAGCGGTCCTGAACCACCTCAATTCCTGCCCGAGCCAAGTCAGCCGCTACGGCATCGTGGCGGATCCCCTGCTGAAACCAGACCACCTGAGGAAGAGGAGACATGGCAAGGAAGTCGACGAGATGAGCCGGCAAGGCCTCTGGTCGACGAAACACATCAACCATGTCTACGCTTGTTGTGAGATCAGTGAGTCGAGCCACCACCGGCTGGTCCCAGAGCACCTGACCAACGCGGGCTGGATTTACTGGAAACACCGTGTAGCCCTGCTCATAGAGGTACTGGGGCACATAAAAGCCTGCCTGATGCGGTCGGTCCCGAGCACCGAGGATCGCCACGGTACGACAGCGCTCAAGAACACTTCTGGCTTGTTTCAGGGTGCTCATGGCTGCTGCTGCTTCGCTGTGTTGGTGGAGGGAACTTCTGTCGAAACGCCATGAGAGTTGTCGCCTTGGTCGCCTGGCTGAGCCAGCAAGAGAACAAGGTAGACCCACCCGAAAACAGGTACAAACCAGAGCAGAGCCAGCCAGCCTGTGCGGTTTACGTCGTGCAGTCGACGTACAGTGACGGCAAAGAAAGGCAGCGCAAGTGCCATTCTCGTGAGCTCAAAGGTGGGGTGCCACGGGACCCAGTCGACAATGTTCTGCCTCTCCCAACCCATCACAACATCAAGACCCAGCGCAAGGGACAGACACACGGACAAGAACAACAAAAACGTGAAGCACTCGGCTGTGGCCGCACGCCCCGTGAAGTCTGCATACTTTCGGAGGCAGACAAGAATCCAGTTCATTGTGATGGCCTCACGAACCAGTCACTGAATCAGCCGGCTCCACGACGGCGCATCCATACAAGCCCCAGCAGCGCAGCAAGGAATGCGATGAGATGGGCCACACATCCTGAGCTACGCTCTGGCTACAGCCGCACCTGGGGCCATCAGCGGTACCGGTAATCAAGAACGTGTCACCCTGAGCAGCGTCGTCCTCGTCGGCATCAATGGAGCTATCGTCAACAGCATCCAGCACCTTGGCGACGCCGTCCCCAAGGTCATTCCCCAGGCCGTCCTCACCATCTGGAATGCCATCGCCACCTATATCGGAGCCGAGGGGGTCTGTGGCGTACGTAGCAAACCAGCCGCCAGTACCGCTCATTGAAGAGGTGTTGAAGGACGAGAAGTCTTCGCTGAAGTCCAACATCTCTACCTCTGCAGAGCGTGTCGCAAGCAAGGCCGAGACAAACACCAGCCCGCTCAAGAAAAGGCCCAAGACAACGTGCTTGACCATGGAAGCCCTCAGTTCATTGGAACGCAGAGCATAGCCAGTACTGCACGTTCCGCACGAAAAATGCTGATTGCGCCTCGTACAGCGCTCGATTGTTGCCATGTCGAAGGGCGCCGGGCAAGAAAGAGCAAAGCCTGCATTCCTGAGGCAGCACCGGTCCGACTTAGGTGGTGAAGCAGAAGCAGTCGAGATCGTTGATGAGCCTAGCCCGCAGAGTTCACGCCGACCGGGAATCGCAGCGCCCGGAGTCTCATCTCCAGGACTTGTATACTGAAACACTGAGATTCTGCTCATGCTGTCGCTTCGCTATGACTCTCGCTAGAGGAAGTGCAATGTACAAAGTCCTGCTAGGCACGATGATCTGTCTGAGCCTGCCGCTGCTCTCGGCTACTGCTTTCGCCCAGACCTGCGGAGATAGTCTGCTCGGCGCTGGCGAGAGCTGTGACGATGGCAACGCCATCTCAGGAGACGGTTGTTCGTCGCAGTGTCTGGCTGAGTCTGGCTACACCTGCAATGCACCATTCAACCTCGCGCAGGCCTCCGTCGAGGAGTGGGGCTCGAACAGTTCGTGGAACATCAGTCCCGACGGACGAACCGCGACAGCAACCTCAAACTCAGAGTCCACCGTACTCATACTCGACGGCTTCGACCCGACCCTGGTACCTGCGACTTTTGGTGTCGCTGTACTGCAAAGCGGTGGAGATGATGACTTCATCGGCTTCACCATCGGCATCCAACCTGGAGACGCCACCTCGGCCACTGCTGACTTCCTGCTCATTGACTGGAAACAAGGTGACCAGAATTACAACCCGTGGGGTGGCTTCGCAGCTGAAGGACTCGCCGTCAGCCAGGTTCAAGGGGTCTCGACGAATGCCGACCTATGGACCCACAGCGGCACCGTCACCGAGCTGGCCCGCGGCACCAATTACGGCGACGTCGGCTGGACGGACCAGGTCTTCTACAGCTTCGACATCCAGTACGACGGCGACAGCTTGCAGGTCTATATCGACGGCGCACTGGAGCTGGACATCGACGAGACCAGCACCGGCGTTAGCTTCCCTAGTGGAGGGTTCCTGGGGGTGTACGCCTTTAGTCAGGCCAACGCGTTCTTCAACTGGACCGGCGCGCTGGCGTCGGAATGCATCAGCACCTGCGGAGACGGAATCGTCGCCAGCGATGAACCCTGCGATGACGGCGCTCTCACTGATGGCGACGGCTGCTCACAGTTCTGCGATCTAGAGCCTCTCTGGACATGCAGCGGCGAACCCAGCGTCTGCGAAGCTGACAGCGATGAAGACGGCATCGTCGACAGCTCAGACAACTGCCCGGCGACGGCAAACACAGGGCAGAGTGACCTGGACAGTGATGGCACAGGAGACGCCTGTGACCCATGCCCTATCGACAATCCTGACGACTCCGATAGCGATGGCGTTTGTAACTCGAGTGATGCATGCACGGGCGACGATGCCACCGGCGACAGCGACGGAGACGGCGTCTGTAACGATGTCGACGCATGCCCATTAGACAGCCTCGATGACAGCGATGGTGATGGCGTATGTGACAGCAACGACCCCTGCCCGGTCGACGCTCTTGACGACAGTGACGGGGACGGCAGCTGTGATTCAGCCGATCTGTGCGCCGGTGACGACACAGCCGGTGACACCGATGGCGATGGCATCTGCAACGACATCGACCTGTGCACAGGGGCTGACGCAAGCGGCGACAGCGACGGAGACGGTGTCTGCGACAGCAGCGACCCCTGCCCCCAGGACAACCCCAATGACAGTGACCTGGATGGCGTCTGTAATGGCGTAGATGTCTGCGATGGCGACGATGCCAGTGGTGACACCGATAGCGACGGCGTCTGCGACAACAACGACCCCTGCCCTCTAGATGCTCTCAACGACTCAGACGGTGATGGAAGCTGTGATTCAGCCGATGTATGCGCTGGCAACGACACCACTGGAGATAGTGATAGCGACGGCGTCTGCGACAACGCTGATCTGTGTGACGGCGCCGACACCAGCGGGGATAGCGATAGCGACGGTGTATGTGACGACACCGATGCCTGTCCTCAGGATGCACTCGACGACTCCGATGGAGACGGCGTCTGCGACAGCAGCGACCCCTGCCCCCTGGACAATCCCGACGACAGTGACGGGGATGCTATCTGCGACTCTCTGGATGCCTGCGATGGGCAGGACTCCAGCGGCGATGCCGACGGAGATGGCATCTGCAACGACATCGACCTGTGCACCGGCGCTGATGCCAGCGGTGATAGCGACGGCGATGGTCTTTGTGATGCGAGCGACCCGTGCCCTCAAGACAGTCCCAATGACAGCGATGTTGACGGCATCTGCGACAGCGATGATGTCTGTATCGGCGATGACACTACCGGCGACCAGGACAGCGACGGGGTCTGCGATGACGAGGACATCTGCCAGGGCGACGACGAAAGCGGAGACTTTGACAACGACGGAGTCTGCGACGACCTGGGTCCTCCGGGCGACGACGATGACTCCGCAGGCGACGACGATGACTCCGCAGGCGACGACGATGACTCCGCAGGCGACGACGATGACTCCACAGGCGACGACGATGACTCCGGAGACGATGACATTGGCACCATCAATCTCGCTAATCCGGCGCCAGAGTGCGGATGCTCTGCGGCGGCCTCGCCCAACGCTTCTTTGCTCACCCTGCTGCTCGCCCCGGCTCTAACTTTGCTCCGCCGACGACGGGCCGGCTCCGGGCTCCGCCACGAGTGAGCCACACAGCCGCCAACACCCCGATCGTCTTCAGTGGCCTCGTAGCGCTACTGCTGGCCTCTTGTGCTCCCTCTGGAGAAGGAGGCCTGGCAAGTGACTGCACCGATCTTGCCGACAATGACCAGGATGGCCTCTTTGATTGTCAGGACCCGGACTGCTTTGGCTCGCCCCAGTGTGCTCCGTCCTTCGAAGGCGACGAACAAGGCGAGTGCAGCGACGACGCCGACAACGATCAAGACGGCCTCTTCGATTGCCAGGACCCAGACTGCGCGGGCGCCGAAGTCTGTGGCGAAGGAGACGACGATGACAGTTCCCCCCTAGCCGATGACGACGACTCCGCCGGCGATGACGACGATGACA
>Ga0163179_10002676_pt1 | contig 12305 bp, 4 predicted proteins | sample AtlANTMetagenome_FD_109643 | JGI IMG/M metagenome (GOLD analysis project Ga0163179, IMG submission 109643) | Marine eukaryotic phytoplankton communities from the Atlantic Ocean - Atlantic ANT 2 Metagenome | ecosystem: Environmental > Aquatic > Marine > Oceanic | place: North Atlantic Ocean...
CCAAGCTCAGTAAGATCTTCCTCTTCCCAGTCAGCCCATATTCCTGGCAGCCCCATGCTTACAAATTCAAAAAACATAGGAAGAACAGTATGATAGACTAATAAAGTTCTAAGATTAGTTCCAATAGTACCTTTACCCTCTTTGCCTCTTGATCTTGTTATACGATATATCTCTCTAGCTGCTGTGATTTCTTTTCTTAAGTATTGTTTAATAGAGTTCTGAAACATTTGAAAGAATCTAGCAAATCCACCTTGAGTTTGATAGTAGTCTTTGTTTTGTAAATCTCCAGACTGCTGAGTAGTCCTTGTGTCTTTTTCAAATTTCTTTATAGCATAATCAATAGCCTGTTGTTCAGTAGCATTAGGGTTGGATTTTTTATATTGGTCTTTATAATACAAGTAATTAGGGACTCCACCAATTAAGATAGCTCCCTTGTCTCCTTGTTTTATTAGAAACATTAAAGCATCTACAATTGATGCCATTTTTCCTGGAGGTACTACATTCTGTATTTTAGATTTAGAATAAGTTTCTAATGTAGTTTTAAAATCAGAACTGTATCTGTCTTGTAAGTATATAGAATTATCTAATATTTCTTTTCTTATTTCTAAAAACTTAGGAACATTCACAATAGAATTAGCATAACGAAGCCAAGTGGTGTAATTTATTTCGTTACCATAAGTTATAAAAGATGTAAGCTGTTTTAAAAATACCGTAGGATTTATAGCCAAAGCGCCTATTATAAATCTACTCTGCCACGCTTGAAATAGCTCAAAGTTATCGCCCTTACTTATACCTCTATTAGCAAGTTTTTGTATTACGTCTTTAATATATCTATTTACTGGAGCTCCATAGTTGGCGGTTATGATTTTTTTAATATCCTTATTTTCAAACAATTTATTCATGTCTGTTATTACTTCACCATAAGCTGCAAAGTGATTCATCTCTGCCATATAATTAAGCAAAGCAACCATCATGTCCATATCTTTAATAGGAGTCTTTGTTTTTTGTCTGAGCTTTGTTGATCCAGGAGATGCTATTTGCATAAATGAACTCATATTAGCAATAAGATCTATACCTGCATCTTGAGCTTCCATTTTCTGAGCACTATCAAAATCTCTGTAAATTCTTCCTGCATAATATTTATTCCACGGCATGTCTGTTCGGTATACTTTACGATACATTTCATTATACCTCTCATAGAGTAAAGGAAATAACTCATTAACTTGCCAGTCAGCAACCTCTATTACTTCTCTATGGTTTTTTTCAAGATAATTTACAACCTCATCCATAACTCTTTTGTACTCTTCGCCATACTTTTCTTTAAACGAAGCCTCATTTGCGGGGTCTTTGTATTGATTGTATAAATAACCTAATTGATTTGGACTAGCAATGATTGTCTGTTGCTCTAAAAACAATAAGTTATCCGGTGTAGGATTGTTGTCATAGTCTTTCTGAGCTTGTTCTTTCTTTTTTGTATTGATTACAATACCCGTATCTCTCATTACTGAATCCCCCTTACTCAGCTCTAACCAGTCTTTGCCATAGACCTTGGTCATTTTATCAGACATAATCACCCTGTCAGCCATCTGAAAACTTTTTTCAGTATTACTAGCTTCATTGACATTATCAGTAGTTATGCTTTGTAGTTCACCCCCAAAAGATTCGCCTGGAACTTTACTAATAAGAGCCATTAAAGAGGGAAGGTCAAGCAGGCCTCTGATATATCTAAGCCATCCATTTTGAACTCCTTCAAAAGTACGCTTCATCCGCCCTTTTACTTTATCTATTTTAGCTTGAGATACAACGGTTACTTTTTCAATCATTTCTTCCGCTTTAGGATTTTTAATAGTAAGCGGATTAGTCTTAGATTCAGGTAATAATTCATCAAAATTAGGATTTGGAATTAACATTTTAATTTTTTCTCCTGTCATTTCATAGTAGGCTATCTCAAAGTTTCTCATATACTGGCGATACTTTGCTGCAACCTGTTGATCGAGCTGGCTTCGTCCAGTCTCTATCATATCGTTTAAATTCTCATAAACTAAATTTAATGCCGATGTTTTTTCTACCTCATAATCTTCGGCTATACGAGCCGCTACATATGACATAAGTATTTGAAGACCTGCGTCGTTAGACTTGTCTTGTTCTGATTGTAAAGGTTTTTCACGGGCAGCATTTATTTCGTCCTCAATCTTACCTCCTAACTCTAAAAGCTTTTCTACATCCGTTATCTTATCTATATCTCCTATTCTTTTTTTAATAGTATTTAACGTGTTTAAAGTAATACGATCTATGATATATGCTTTTACTCTATCGCTTTCAACCTTTTGAAACTTCCTGTTTAACAGTTTTTTAATTTTATCTTGAAGGTCTCTATTAATCAATATATTAGCCTCATCAATAACCTCATCGCGAATGGTATCAATGTTAGTTTCGTTAGCGGCTATAATTTTATTAATCATTTTAGTTACAGCAGCTTTAGTGTACAAGGTGTCAGGCATTATCATACGTATGTAATTACGCAATGCACGTTGCATGGAAGCTAAGTCAGTGCCTCTTCTTATTCTTTCATTGATCATGGCCTGAGCTTTTTTCATTCGCTCTGCCATATTAACGGTAGGCCTATCTTTAAAAGCTTTGTTAAGGTCAACCTCCATCTTAGCTTGCTGGAGAGAAAGGCTTCGCTTGTCTCCTTCATTCTGATACTCAGGTAAAGTTTGCATGTACTCAATAGTCTGGTCCATTATTTCCTGACGCGTGTAAGTATAAAGTTTTTGCCCTTTATATTTTTTCTTTTTTGCCGCTAACTCTGATTTTGCTGTTTTAATTTTCTTTTCTAAATTCTTTACGACAGCTGTACTCTTCTTAAATAATTCTTGTTGCACGCCTTCTTGCTCTGCCAATAATTTTTCTAGCTTTTGTTGAGCTCTTAACACCACCTTACCCGCGGCAGTGATGTTATTTTTTTCCAAGTTAAGTTTAAATCGTTTTATTTTTTCAAATAAATTCAGACCCTCTACTAGACCGCCTTCAATGTTACCAAAACTTTTTGGCATCTGTAAAATAGTATTAGTATCTTTTTCTAAGATAGCGTTTACTTCTTTCTTGTCAAACCTTCTTACTCTAGTTAAGTAGTCTCTTATGGTTGATTCTTTTACGTTATTGTCTCTACCTATTAAAATAATTTCCGCAATATCCTCAACTGATCTACCCAGTTCAGTAATATTTTTTTGCCTTCTTGGTTCAGGGTCAGTCATAGGTTTTATAACCTTATTACCTCTCTTTAAATAGTATCCAGATATCTCTCCTCTTCTATATCCCTCTCTGAAGTAAGAGGTCTTAAGTGTAAGGCCTAAACGAGCCGCTTCTTTGCGAAGAGCTCCAGGGTTATATAAATCACCAGGGAAATAATTAGTATCCCGATTCATATTGTATTTTACCGCAAGCTTTTGAACTGGGGACATCTGTCTTCTTGGCTCTGGGGCAGCTTCTTGTTTAGTTTCTGTTGGTTTAGTGTCAATAAAAGTTTCTCTAAATGAGCCCAACATTACGGACACTTGTCCTACTTTATAAGGGTTCCCTTTTTTACTTGGACCTAATACATCAGCACCCGAAGGTCTATTTTTAGGTAAATGAAGAATAGGCTTTTGTGATTTATCTTTTAATGCAACATGAAAAGGATAGCTAGGGTGACTATCCTCGACAACTTCAACCTCACCATTTACCTCTACAATGCCATACACATCACCTATATCTAAACCTTTTGTAAGTTGTTCAGCGGCTACATTAGCGATTAAATCTATCAATCCTTGAGCTGTAGTAGTGGTTTTTTTGGCCAGCGTTCTATCGGGACGGCCGCCCAAAAATTCTATGATTGCATCTTTGCTATCTTTAGGTAAACTGATTGCTAATCTTCCTATAATATCTTTTACAACATCTCCTCGTTTTTCAAATGTTGCAGTTCTAGGATCTGAAAAATAATTTCTTACATCTTTAGTTAACTTTACAGCACTAGCGGTCAACGCTATATCCCCTCCAGCGGATTGTATCGCTCCTGATACGGCTGCTCTAAATAATGAAGGGGCAATGACCTTTTCATTAATCATAGTTTCAAGCACAGCCAAGCTAGACTCTACTCCTGATGAACTGCTCACCAGTTTTGAATCAGCTCCTTTTGTTAAGGTCATATAGCCTTTGCCATCATTGTTTATTAATGATTGATTAATTGCTTTAGCTAATGTGTTCGCTGTAGTTTTACTTCCTGAAGCCCACACATCGCCATAGCGAGTAACAAAAAATATACCTCCTCCTCCATTAAATATAGGCTGTCCTTTAAAAGAAATCTCGCCTACTAACATATCATCTGGAGAGGTTATTGCTGTACTTTTACCTTTCATAAAGTCTACAGTACCAGGTTCTGTAATGAGACCATCTTTTATTAAATCAGCTATCTTTTCTTGCTGAGTATATTTTACCTCAAACGAACCTACTTGTCTTCTTTTTAAAACATCTGCAGGGTTATCTACTTTTTTTCCTCCTTTAAATTCTGTTAATGGAGCTATTTCTTTTGAAGTAATAGCCTCGCCCTCTGCTGTTTTCCTAGCCACCACATTAAGCATGTCGATAATTCCCTGATCATCAGAAGTAAATTGTTTAAAAGAAATCCCAGCTTTACTTAAAATGCTTTCGACCCATTTACGGATTCTGCTTTTTGATGGAGCATCAAGCTGCATAAAATTGTCAGCTATATATCCTACCACTTCTGCTAATCGCTCTTCATCTTGTATTGCTTCATCGTAATTAGAAACAAAATCTTCTATTTGTCTTTTTATTTCAGGTGTTAATCCTTTAGCCTTTGAAACTGCCTGCATCATTCTTTTAGTAATATCCTGAGCAGCTGCATTAGTTTTAACTGCATTAAGCAATACCGCATGGAATACCTCATGAGCCATTGTCCTGTTTGAGGCTTTAGGTAAATTTATATGTATAGTATTAGATGCGAAATCATAAGTTCCATTGCTAGTGTCTTCAGCTATTTTTTGATAGTTCTCACTATTCTCGTGAAGAACAATGTTGACTTTGGGAAACACTTTAGATAAAGCTTTTACCGCTTTTACAGCTAGGTTTTTAATGCCTAGTACAGTATCAGCGTCGTTATCTCCTTCTAAAGATTCTTCTAGAGCTCCTTTAGTAACCGTTATATTGTCACTAATAGTCTCAACTTCTACCTCTACTGGCTCTCCTTCTAAGCTTTGTACTGTTTCTTTAGTTGACTCTCCTGGCTCTATGCTAACTTCGGTGTCGCTAGGACCTTCAACAAGCTCCTGGAAGTCAGTAACTTCATCAGAAATAGGAGTATCATCAATTACTTCTTCTTTTTCTTTGACTTTTTCATCTACAGCTTTATCTTTTTGTTGAGCATCATAAGTAGAGCTTACCATTCTTTCAAGCTCTTTCTTCATTTTTTCTTGCTCTACCTTTAGAGGTTCAGCAAGCACATCATCTGTAGTCTCTATTTTTTTCTGAAGTTGATTAATGTTATATATTAACATTAAAGCACGCTGCTTCTGTTCTTTTGTGTAAGTATCTGGTATTTGATTTGCATTTATACCTTGTAGCTCTTGATAGGTTTGACGCTCCTTTGCTGCATCTTCTTCTGTATAGTTTTTAAACTCACCCTCAGTTGCATTTATTTTTTGTTTCAACCTAGTCTCAAACATTGCGTCGTACTGAGGATCCCCTATCATTTCCTCAAACATATCATACATCTCAGAGGAAACAGCTTCCATGTTTGGACTAGTTGCTGCATTTGTTATCGCACCAGGGACTGACATGATAAAACCTCCTATCATTTCTTGAGCCCCAGCCTTTAGAACTTCTGCTACGTACTCTCCTACCGTATCTGGAGTGTTAAACATTTCTTTCTCCTTGGTAAGATTATAAATTTGTTTTACACTTAACTCTGCTATCTGCTGAGCAAAACCTGTTTCAAACTCTGCCGCTCCACCAGCTCCTATAGTTAGTAAACCTCTTCCAATAGCACTATCAATATCTTGCCTAATAAATTCTCTGAAAGTTTTAACACTTGATCCTTTCGGAACTTGGCGCAATGCTTTTAAAACGAATTGATTTATTAATCCTTTTTGATTTATTAAATTTCTGAAACCATATGACTCCAATACACCCACTGCTATTCCGATGGGTGTGACTACCATAGCTTTTTCGTTTTCACTTATGTTATCAAACTCTGGATTGTTCTCCATCTCTTCGGTAACATTATCAGTTACAAGAGCATACATCTGAGCTGCTCTTTGTGCGAACCCTAGATATGGTATAGGTACTGCGGCCATTGCGGGAATAGATTCAGCTAGACCCAGTATAGCTCCGCCCCAAAAACCTTCTTTCTTAGCATCACTCCACTCTGGGGTTACATCAGAAGGCCCTATTGCTAAGGTAAATCCTTTACGGGCAGCCTCTAGTCTTCCTTCACTCTCATCAAATTGATTAGCGTATTTAGAAAAGTTACTACGCCTACGACCTTTTACAGCTTCATCATAGGACTCAAAAAATTTTTCTCCTTTCTTTTTTAGATCTTTTATTTCAGATCTAATTTCTTCTGCAAAGGTAATGTCCCTTTCAATTTCTTGAGCTGGCACAACCACGCCTGGAGTCATACGAGTGGTTTTGCTAGTTCTTGCGATGTCTGTAAACTCGCTCAACAACTGCTCAGCTGTAACCTCATCAAGTATTTCTTCTAACCTTGAGTCTATCAAACCTTTTTTTCTAGCTAGACGAATAACTTCTTCTTTATATTTTTCTTCAGAAAGACCTGCTCTAGCTTCTGTTTCAGCAGCGTAATCTATCTTTAGTCTTTCTACGGTAGAAGAAATATTTCCTAAACCTTCCGTAACCCCCCTCCAAATACCTTTGGCCCAGCTTCCTTGTTTTGCTCGCATCTCCGTGTACCTACCAGCTTGCTCATCTAAAAGCCTGCCTTGTTCATTGAGGTCTTTTTCTTGGGCTACTAAACTTATAAAAGCCTCTTGTAATTTTATTTTGTTTTCAGGTGTTTGTAATTCAGGAGAGCTGTCAAATAAACGTTTATTTTCTAAAAATTTAATTTTAGAATCATTAAATTGTTCTTCAACATCATTAATTTCTTTGACCCTCTGTTCTACCTCTTTTTCAGTAAGTATATTTTTTTGTTCTTTGACCCAACTTTTTTCTGCATCTTTTATCCAGTTGCCTTCAGTTTTAAGTTTATTCTTTTTTAAAAAGTCTTGAAGCTTTTTAGCGTTTTGTTTATTAAGTTCTTGTTGAACTTCAGGAGAATAAACATTAGTTCCAAAGCCTCCTGTAGTTACCTTTCGTTGTTTTAATGGTAACTCAAGCTCTTCTCTATTACCTTGCTCGTCTTTAGGAGCTAGAATTTTAACCGAATCCATTCCAGGAGCGTTCTCCTCAAAATCAAATCCATACTGCTTAAAATTTTCTTGTAATTCAGGAACTACAAACTCTTCTGATTTATCTGTAAAAGATTCGTCTATAAGATTTAGACGCGCATCAAACTCTTCGGTTGTGTCGAACAAGTCTTGCGAGACCAAAGAACCATCCACCTCTTCTGATTCCCCAGAAATTTCTTTTTTTTTTAACGGGTCTTGTATTCCTAATAAATTTTTAAAGTCATTAGGCGAATCATTATAACCATCGTCTCTAAACAATTTATAACTGTAATCTAAAGCCTCAGTGTTTGTGCTTAAAAGATTTTTAAAATCATCTATGCTGTCGCTATAACCATCAGCCTTAAATAAATCATACGCGTACTGTAATGCTTCCTCGTTCATTATTAGTTATTTTGACCTTGGTTAAACTTACCAGCACCACCTCCCGGATCTGTTTGCTGAGTAGTGGCTGGCAAAAGTTTAAATGTTTTTATAAGGCTTTCATTAGAACTGTTCAGTATAACAAAATCTTTAATTAATTTTTTTAGATCTTCATTAGACATAAATGTAGAATTTGTAGCGTCATATAAATCTATATTAAGTTTTTTATCACCAATAATTAAATTCACTTCCGTCGGATCAGAAATGTCAGCTTGTTCTATTTTTACATTATACTTACTAAGTATAGGAGCTAATTTTTCTTGGAATCTAGATTCAATATAGGATGTGCTTTCCTTAAAATCATTATCCAATAAATTATCAAAATCTTTATCAGCTTGTTGGATAATTTGTCCTATGATATCTCTTGACTCCTCTTCTTTTTGACCTAGCTGTGCGTAGCCTAGCTTAAGTCTTGCATCCCCTAATCTTATTTGCTCCTTTTCATATTGACTCATTGGAGCTTTCCCAGCAGTCTCTTTAATATCTAGCTTAGTTCTGATCATGTCCCGTACACCATCTATAGCTGCTTTTTCTTGATCTTCAGTTAGTCTAGGCTGATAAGCCCCGCTATTGTCTACAAACATTTCTATACCTAGATTTTCATCTGGAATAGAATCCATTCTAGTATTAGTCCTTAAGTCAGTAAAGGTGCCGTCATCATTTTTAGTATACATGTAATATCCATCAGCGCCCATTGTATCTATAAGCATACTAGCTTTAGACATATCCGTTACCATAGAGGCCTCAATGCTTTTATTTACAGCTTTTCCAAATTCGCTTAATACAGTCTCCCCGTCTTTTGTTTTTTCAAACATTCTAGCAAACGCATCTTCCTTAGTTTTAATATTGGGATCAGTAGCTTGCAATACCTCTATTCTTGTTCCTAAAGACTTGGCTATCCTTGTAGCTTGTGCGTCTGATTGATAGCGGTCTACTTGCCTGTTTATAATTCCTTCCGCAGTACCAACGCTCATTAAAGACTTGTTTACGCCATCTATTTTTTTAGTATTCTCATAAGTATTAGGATCACCATCTTCTATAGTACTTGCTAAAAAAGCTTCTCCAGTTATGGGATCAATATAATAATCAGTAGACCCTGGGGGTCCAAACCTTTCAACGGATCCCATAAGCATAGCTTCAATCTCACTGCCCACAGGGGGCTTACCATCTATAGATTGAAGTCTTTTCATTCCCGCCTCATAGTTGTCTTGATATTGTTTAGATAAAGTAAATAGTTTTTTAGTAGATGAAAGTCCTGTGTTTGTTCTTGAGTTATATTCTTTCAGAGATATAGCGCCAGACTTTAAAAGTTTTTGATTAGCTAAAGCGATAGCCGATGCTTGCGCCGCATAACTAGAGATACGATCATTCTCTTTTGAGTAGGCTCCTTGAGGTTTGTTGGCTATGTTTTCTAAATTAGTAAGGACTGCATTGTCAATGTCTACCCTTTGCTGCTCTCTGTCTCCTGCAATTCTATTTATATCGTCAGTAATACCTTTAGTGATTGCGCTCCAATCAACTATATCTTTACCTTCCCTAGATTTATACTTGTAATACGTTGCCATTATTTATTTTTTAATTACCTCCGCCAAATAAACCTTGGACTCCTCGAAAGAAATTGCCTACATCTGTACCTGAACCTCCTGTTTCTAGAAAAGCACTTTTGGAAATTGGATTTAATCCTAAGCTTTCCATTTCTTTTTTATAGTCTCCATACATAAGTCTTTGATTTCTAGGATTAGCTAGGCGATTAGCCTCTCTTGTTTCTTTGCTTTTACCGTATAATTCTGCGGACTCCATAAGCCCCAAACCTGCGGAAGCTAGGCTTTGGACTCCTCCAGATATTGCAGTAGCTTGATTCTTAGCAGCATCTGAAGCAGCTATTTGAGCTCCCTCAGCCTCTCCTAAATCTAATGTGGCCTTAGCTGTCGCTAATCTTGACTCTTCAGCTGCTACTGTCTGTTCTAATTTTTCAAGCGCATCTATTTGCCTGTTGGTAATATCTTGTTCTCCTTGCTGCATTCCAAGCATAACTCTACCCGCAACTGCTGCAGCGCCCCTATCTGCTTCTTGCCCCGCTTGAACAAGCTGTTGACCTACCCCTGCTAAAGCATCACGCTCTTGCTCAAATGATTTAAGATTAATGTCTAAACCTTCGTAAAAGTTTTCTTCTAGTTTTGCTCTAGCTGCCGCCATTGCCTTCTCAGCATCACGCTCAGCCTCTTGCTGTAATTTATTTTGTTTAGCTGCTTGGGCAAAATTCATTCCTGCTCCACCTACGGCTAGTGCTGTCCCTATGATTGCTGTTGCTGCTGCCATGTTATAATAGTTTTATCATTTCTTGTGAGTAGTTATCTGCAGCGGTGTATCCCAAGTTCTCATATGTTTTAATTAAGCTTTTATTTTTTAAAAGCGCATAGCTGAATTTCTTACCGCTATCCTTACAGATTTTAGTTAATGTCTTAATGAGTAACGTCAAAGCCTCTTGGCGCTGTGGTTTTTTCTTATAATCTTTATTAGATATAATCCAGTCTACCCAAGCTACTTTTGAATTAGTCATATATATAAATCCTGCACAAACAGGTATGTCTTTATCTAAAACCATTATACCACCTTTACCGTTGTCAGGTAAAAATGCAGGAACTGGAGCTGTCCATTTCCAATCTCGCCACCATCCTACAAGAACTTCTTCATAGTCAGTGTCGTTCAATGGTCTTATTTTAAATTCCATTTATTAACAAAGATACTAATTTTTAAGGATTGCTTTTCATAACCTGAGACTCTACAGCAAATAGCTCCGTAGGTACGGTAGCGGTATTCTGAAGTACAAACTTCATGTAGTGTCCAAGTATACCATGCGACTCAGCTTCTTGATTTTTAATGTAAAGAATAAAGGAATCTTGAAGAGTAGGAGCAGCGCCCCCAGCCACAGTAGCATCAACTGTAATTCGGTTTATATTATTAACTAGATCAATATCAATAGCTGTAACTGTTCCTATTAACGTCGGACTAGTGTAGGGAGGGTTGGCTGAGTAAAGGCTATCACCTATACTTATTATATTCCCTATGTTTATCGTAGTAGCAAAATTTATTATCGGAGTGTTAGCAGTTCCAGTAACAGATAGACTTTGAGATATACCGTTCATTGATCGTAAAGCGTACTCAGTTAATGCAGCAGGATCACCACCCGCAGTTCTGATGTAAGCAAACCAGTCGCCTTCCTTCTGAACAAACCAACTGTAGTCAATTAACCCCGTGTTAGGAAGGTCTGTTTCAAGGGCAGCAGACCATGCTGTGTCAGACTCTAGGTTTACAGTCTTAAATATTTTATTTGTTAAAGGGTCGTCATTAAATACGCTAGTTATTTCTGAGAAGCCTTGAATACCATAGTAATTGTTTCTGACTTCGTTAGTGTTGTGCTGGTATATGTTGCCGCCAGCAAAAGAATACAAGTAATTATTCATGCCTACTAGATACTCAGGCATATACGAATAGAAAGAAGGCCACCCGTTAGATGTTTCGCTGTAAGTTAGAGTATAGTCTGGCATAGTATATATTTTAATTATACAAATTTACTAAAAATAACTGACCACTTTATCTCCCCACCCATGAGACTGACTATAAGGCCATATAAGATACCTTGTAGGCATTTGACCAGCTAAGTTGCGGACTAATGTCATATAGGGGTTATTTAGCGATCTGAGGGTCTTTATTTCGTCTTTAGTGATTATGTCGTGGTGGACTACCATTCCATTGTTATCTTCAAACACAAGCATTCCAAATGCGCAGTCTTCATACAAAAAGTCATGCTTGTTAATCTTAACATGATACTCTTTAGCTTGGTGATAGATAGAATCTCCTTCCATCCCAGGGGGCGGTAGATTTTGCTGACACCTATGTGTTATGGTCTGATCCCTAAATTTTATACCCGCATATAGCTCATAGTCTTCTAAAGTTCTCTGTTCACCTAGACCATACTCCTTAAATGTATTCTTGTTGCACGGAGAACAAACCTCGCCATTGACCCCTAAGAGTTGTCTTGTCCTCGCTTTTGATCCGTTATCCCTTTCAAACCATTTCTTATGATCGTCCCAATGTTTAGCTCTGCCCTCACGCGTATACTCATGCCACACTATTGGTTTGTGTGGCGCAAACAAATCGTAGCCATGCGTGTAAGCCCTGACTGATATAGATATTTCCTCTCCATAGAAATACATGAGTGGGTCATGGGGGACCTCTTTACAAAACCCCCCTAGTGTAAAAGCAAAGTGACCTGAGTAAAACCTTGAGGGGACAGGCACAATACTTTTTGGCATTGTGTATGGGTGAAAAAGGGCTACGCCATCTTTCCACGTATTTACTTTCATGCCGTATACAATTTCATTTTTTTCAACAGTTTTATTTAACTCATACGCTGGACAG
>Ga0163179_10002678_pt1 | contig 12302 bp, 7 predicted proteins | sample AtlANTMetagenome_FD_109643 | JGI IMG/M metagenome (GOLD analysis project Ga0163179, IMG submission 109643) | Marine eukaryotic phytoplankton communities from the Atlantic Ocean - Atlantic ANT 2 Metagenome | ecosystem: Environmental > Aquatic > Marine > Oceanic | place: North Atlantic Ocean...
CAATTTTTAATACTCTGAATATATAATGATTCATTATCATACCAATAATATTCAGGATGATATTCTGCAGAAAGTGGCATTATACCAGATTGGCCATCAATATCATAGGTTAGGCGAGCATATAAAACTGACATAGATGAATTTCCTGGATCAACACGAAAACTAAAAGTATTATTTGCATCATTCTTAATTACTGGCTGATAAACCAATGTATTGTATGAACTTTCAATAGTTCTAAAATCAGGCTCAAAATTACCATCATGACATCCAGAATTTGCACACGTAGGGCTAAAAATCATTGTATGAAGTCCAATGAAACTTTCAGGATCTAATACAGGATCACTAATAGTATCCCCAGGAGCTAATAACGACGTATTATCAAAAGGATTTACATCTTCATCACAACCAATAATAAAAACTAATATTACAGCAATAAATATTCTATTCATTATATTCTATCAAATAAACTCATTGCATTAGGGTCCAATAAACCACTACTTATTACATCATTTTTTATTCCTAAAATTTCTGCAATTGTTGGCACTCCATCTGCTGTTAATCCTATCTGGTTCCCTACTCCACCTATACTTAAATTTGATGGCACAGCAGAACCTATCATTTGAGTAAAAACTCTTTTGGTATTTTCATCTGAATGATCGTATGCAAACCAATCATTGTTATCCTTAATAAAATTAGGTTGTAAATTTCTTCCGCATTCAGGAGATATAATCATAGTTGTATTATTTGCCATTTCTGGAACTTGTGTTTGAATATAGTTCCATATATGACCTACGGCATGATCTGCTCTATGTAATGCCTGTAAATATCCTGTAAAGTTTGAATGACAACCATCAACATTACTCAAATTTACTACAGTAAGAATAGGGGCAAATCTTTTCATTACTTCACAAGCATATCCAACTGTTCTTAAATCACCACTATCTGAAATAGGTGGATGTGCAATATTACCTGATTGACTTTGAGTAAACATATCTTGAAAAAACTGTTTGATTTCCTGTTTTTCTTCTTGAGTATTATGAATACCATTAATAGTTTGTCCTACATTTAGAAAAGTATTATCTAAAAAATATTTCATTTTATAAATTTCAGGCAACTCTTCTTCAGGATGGTATATTTTACTATTAGATAAATGCTCAATACCTTCATCTCCAAAAGTAATTGTTGGCGCTAAAAAATTGGCGCCATAATTAGCACCATAGCTAGGATGTTCACTATAATTTAATAATGGTGTTGAATTCCCTATTCCATTACCAACAAACCACACTTTACTTGCAGGTATTCCTAAATGCTTTCTTACATATTCAAAAATTGTTGGATTTAATGGTTTTTGTTTGAGACCCTGAGATGCAAGAGTATTACCTTGTAATAATGCATTAAGCCCTCCATAATGACCAGCAGAACTACTTTCAACTTCTCTAAAAGTTGTTCCTAGAGATTCAATAGTTTGATTAAGAATTTGAGTAATAGGAGTATCTCCATTTATATTTGTTGTAGTACCATATACAATTTTTGCTAATGGAGACTGTCCATTAAGCATGTTATACATTATGTTACCTGGAATATTTTCATTTTGCGATCCTTCTAAATATCTCATTTCCATAGCCTCTTGCTGACGAACACCACCTGCAAATAAAACATAAACAACATGTTGAGCTAACTGTGGATTAGTTTGAGCAAACAATCTACCTGATGGTAAAATATGTGGCACTAAAAAAGCACTAGCACTTGCCGTAGTTGTTTTTTTAATAAAATCTCTTCTTTTCATAAGACAAAAAAATTTTAATAATATAGGTATTCATTAGATAATGCAAATGAAAAATAAACTAACTCTGGTGTTACCTGTGGAGTCGAGTTAATATAAATATTCCAATAAGTTCTTTCAGCCTCTGTCATTTCTCTTACTAAAAAACGCTCATAAGTATTAAACATAAAAGTATCAACATCAACCCTCATTAATGAATCTGCAGGAATAATAACATCCGGTTTATTCATGAAATTACTTATAATTATTTCATGTACTAATTCTTTATCTCCAATCGATTCTATGCATCTATTAACATCAACTAACTCATTGGGTGATATTGCTGTTTGAAATAAATTAGCATATAAAATTGCTATATACTGATCTTCCGTTTTAAGCTTTGTTTTTCCTGCATTAGGCAATTGAATATTTTCTATATTTACATCATAGACATACTCCTTTTGGCATGCAAATAAACCTACCAACATAAATAATAATATTATTTTTTTTACTTTAAACATGTTTTAAAAATGAGCATATTCATCAGTAGACATAATAAATTGTTCTATTTTTTGATAATTTTTATCTATAGAAAAAAATTGCATTAAATTATATTTTTCAATAGAAGAAGGATTTCTTGCTAAAAATGTTTTATAGGCATAAATAATCATTCCCTCATAAAACTCATCTGAACTTAATAATATACTAATGTAATCTGTTTTACTTTGTCCTGCCTGATGCATTAAAAATTCAGAAGTATTGTATTCTATCATATTATATCCAGCTTCAAATTCAGTTGAAGTTGGAAATCTAAAAAATAAATTATCAAAGCTTGCATTTACAAAATTAAAAGTATTCATATTGATTAAATCATATACTGGATTATCTAACATATAAGTATAAACCTGATTTATATCAATCTCTCCATTCATATATTTTCTTTCTGAATCAACTACATTTTTATATCTATTTGCTTTATAAGTATGAGAATAATACCCTATCATATCTCCACTTAATGAATCAGAATAAGCCCGTTGAAGTTCATTATTCATTTCACTTAAAAGATATTCATTTGAAGCACCTTCTATCATTCTTACTTTTGTCATATTATAAAACTGATGATAATAAGCATGTGTATATGAAGAATCTCCAGAAACAAAGTTAGTGTCTGTCTGAAGTTTGTGAACTAATGCAATACGAGAAGAAAGAGATAAATCATTTTTTTTTAGTGTATCTACCTCTACAAGCATTTCATTATCTAAAGGCTCTCTACCCAATAAATCAATAAAAACTCTATTCACATAATTTCTAATGAGCACATCATTAACTCCATCATAATATGGTGCATTATTATCAGGAATAACATCAGAATCTTTTTCACAAGAAAAAAGAAAAATAAATGAAAAAAATATTAAAAAAAACCTTTTAATCATAAAAAAACCTTCTAATGTAAAGTTAGAAAAACTTTTACTTATCAGTAATCTGAAAATAAAACATTATTACATGTTCATGTTTCAACTAATCAATAAGAGACAACTTTTTACGTGTAATAAAAAAGCCATTTTTCTCAAAACAAATGAAGTATATACCCGATTTAAATAAAGATAAATCAAGCGTAAATTCTTGCGAACTTATGGCTTCAATATTTTTAACAAGTAATCCGTCAATTGAATATATTTTTATTGAATATTCGTCATTTGTATTAAAAAAAACTTTGGTTAAATTTTTAAAAGGATTTGGATAAACAAAAACCTGGTTTACATCAATATCCTTAATACCTGAGCCATTATAATTATAAACATCTGAACTATCAGTACATCCATTTTGATCTGTCACAGCAACCCAATAACTTCCATTTTGATTTGGCTCAAAAGATTGATTAGTTTGACCAAAAAATAAATTATTCCAATACCATTCATAATTCAACCCTCCATTACCCCCAGTAACATCAGCTGACAACAAAGGCCAGCTAAATAAAACACTTACATCTAATAGCTGAGGATCATTAATATCAAAATTCATATTAAACGAACAACCGCCACCATCACTTACAGAAAGCTGATAAGTTCCTGGACTTAAAAAATCATTAGTTCCAATATTACCTAAATTAGTTGTATAAGGAGTAATTCCACCTGAAACATTTAAAAACAATTCTCCAATATCTCCATAACAATCTGGCTGTGTCACAATAGCATCAACATAAAAACTTGTTATACCTGTATTCCCTTCAACACACACACCACAAGTATCAATATAAGCTGTACCTCCAATATCCCCAAAACAATCTGGTGGTGGTATATAAATCATGAAATCATCTATTGCCCAACCAGCATATTGACCTGAAGCGTCTGAAGAAAAATTAAACCTAAATTGAACAGGTGTAGTGGTTCCATTTAAAAAATCAAGTAAAATTGAAGGATTTCCTGAATATTGAAGACTAGACCATCCAGGCATATTAGTTGAAATAAGTGATGGATTATTATACCAACCAGATGAATTGGTTGAAGCTACGCTACCCAATACATTCCATGTTTGTCCTCCATCAGTGGTATAATCAATCCTTCCTCCATCATAATTATTTTCACAATTCATTTTATGCCAAAAACTTAATTCAGCACCAATAATATTAGAAAAATCAAAATATGGAGAATATAGATAATAATCAGCGTTATTTTGATATATATCATCTAAATCTGTTGCCCAAGCACCTATTCCAGAATAAGGGGTCAAAGAATATGTTGGTGAACCATATTCCCATTCATTTGATTCTGAGCAGGAACCAACTTCATTTTTATAAAACAAGGTGTTTGATTCAAAATCATCAAAATAAGTTGAATCTAAAACAACTGTACCAACTCCCGTATAATCAATACAATATTGATTATTACTTACGTTGCCATCATTAATTAATTGAGTTTCAGCACACAAATTATACAAACCATTGGGAATAGTATAAGGTGTTGAAAATATAAAATTTGTAGTACTACCTGTAGTTAAAAAACCTGTCCAATTTTCAATAACTTGACCTGAACCATCGTTATAAGAAACATCTAATGAAGTTATTGTATTAGTGCCATAATTTTTTATAACAATTTCAATTATTTCAGAACTTCCTGATGGACTAGCCCCCGATGGATTCATAATAGAAACAACTCCCACATCTTCAGCTATTTGATCATAAATTAAAATATTATCAATTGCAATATCACTATTAGTTTGACCATTTACTGCCCTAAACTGTATTTTAATTTCATTGCCAGAAAACTGTGCCAACGAAATTTCTTTTAATAACCATGGATCAGTTTGTGAAAATTGTTGTTGTCCAACTATTGAATCTACAGAATAAACCCATGTAGAACCATTATAAACATCTATATATAAATTACCCATCCCCGAACCAAACATATGATAATAAAACTCTAATTGAGTGCTAATATGACTTGTTGTATTAATACAAGGAGATACTAATGTAGCTTCACTATCTGGCAGACCATCAAATCCATTAACCATTAGGTAATTTCCACATCCTAAATATCCATCCATTGGGCCTGTGGTAATATTAAAATCTTGTCCCTCTTGTACAAGCCAGCTAAAACCAAAACTATTCAAAGGGTTTGGTGTTCTTTCCCATCCATTAGCAAAAAAACCAGGATCCCAAGAAGCGCCACTTCCTGAAACAAAACCACTAAAATCCTCTAAAGAAGGATACGTTACAATAGAGGCATTTATTAAAGAAATACCAGAAAGAGTATCATTAAAATTATCTTGGTCACCTGACAAACCTACCCAAGCATCAATATTATATGTTTGTAAATAAGTTGACATATCTGCTGTTGTTGAAAAACTATGATTTATTGATGCACCTGTATTAAGCGTGGCATATAATAATTCAGTTACAGGAGTTCCACCATTAACAGAATATGAAAGAGGTATTGTATCCTGTTGATCAGTACCGAAATTTATAATTTGAATAGTTATAACTTCATTAGATGAAAGCCCACAACTATATTCATTTGGTGAAATCAAAGCAGAAACACCTACATCATTGGCAGGTGGATTATCAATACTAATATCATCAAGAGCAATTTCTCCATTAGTAAAATTATCTAATGTTGAAGTAAACCTAATTTTAATAATATTATCAGCAAATTGAGTTAAACTTACTGTTGCCTTTTTCCAATCTAATCCCTGATCACTATTTTGCATCCAAACTTGATTCCAAGTATTTGTTGAATCTAATACTTCAAGCACCAACATTCCATCAGAAGTTGTGAAAAAACCACTCATATGATACCAGAATGAAATTTGTGGAGACCCCAATTGGGACAGATCTATGCATGGTGATTCAATACTAGTTATTTCAGTCTGACTGGTAAAATTTTGAATATCCCATAAATATACTCCTGTTCCTGTTGTGTGATCTCCCACAGGTCCAGAAAATGGAAAATTCCAAGAAGGACCTTGATTTGGAACCCATTCTAAAATTCCTGTTGTAACATGTTCCCATCCATTTGAAAGGGTCGTTGATGTAAAGGTTTCAAAATCTTCATTAAAAGGAGCTATAATAAAATTATTTTCAACTACATGTTGTATGGTATCGGAATTAACCATAATAGTATCAAACATAGTAACATAAAAATCAATTGTATAGATTCCTGGTATACTTAAATTAGCTAACGTATTAAAAGTATAGATCAAAGAATCTCCAAAATTCAAATTAGTATTAATTTGCTCCTGTATAAAAGCACCCGAATTAATACTATAATTTGCATACAAACCTGTTTGAGTATTAGTTCCTGAATTGACCATAGTTATTGTAATACTTTCATTTTGGGAAAAACCACAAGAGCTATTATTAGGCTGCGGATCATAAATACTCATTGCATTAGCAGGTGGAGGACCTATCCAAAACTTAATATTAGGACGTAAATTATTATTATTAAACAATGTACTATTAGAACACACCCCGCTAGCATCAGTATAATAATATTGACTTACAGGAATTCCAATATCTGATAATTCCATAATAGCATTATTAGTATAACTAGTATTATTAAAACAAGTTTCAATAACAAGGTTACTAACTCCATCCCAAATAAATGGTGTTGTAAATGGATGCTCATTCCAACCCTGTGATTCTGTAAATATTGGTTCATAATATACTGTTGTTAAATTTTGCTCCCACGTTAAAGAACTAAAATCAGGAGCACTAGAATGTCCAATTTTTATTGTAAAATCTGTAAGTGGAGTCCCTTGAATAGTCACTACATTAAATGCCAACTTTGAAATCTCTGTTGATGTTATATTTAATGCTTGTAATTCTGAAGCTAAAACTAAAAATTGATGACGTGAACCCCAATACCAATTACCATAAGGTGCTGGCCAAGTAGTACCTGTATTTATCTGATTATCATTTCCTAGAATAATTTCTGGTGGTATAGGAACTGAAACAATTTGAGTACAAGTTGTTGGACTTGGATAGTACGATTCATTTATTGCCGGAGATGCATCAATAGCATAAATCGAATAACAATACTCATCTCCAATATTAGCTACCTCTGGCAAATCAGCAGTATATAAATCTCCTGATAGATTATTCATTCCAAGAGTATCGTTGGATCCATTATTGTAAGAATAAACTAACATAGCAGTATCAACACCTGAATCATCTATAATTTCTGCAGTAACTGTATATGGACCAGGTCCAGTTAAATTACCTGATAAAAATGGCGGAATCATTGTAATTACAGGTGGAATTAATTCTGAAAAAGCAGCAACTACTTGAATATCATCTATTAACCATCCATAATTTCCTTGATTTCCATTTCCATTTCCATCTGTCAATATAAATTTCACTTTTACTTGAGAAAAATCAGCTACTAGAGCAGAAATATCAAACTCTTCATACTGCCACCAATTTATCTGCGGAACAGCAAAATTATCTGCAGGATTCCAAATTGTTGAATATGTTACTGAACTAAACTTATTTCCTCCTGAGCCAAAAGCCCCACTCCCCAAGTATTCTGCATCTGTTAAAGGAATCCATGTTTGCCCATTATCAGATGAAACTTCAATAATACCACTATCAAAAAACTCTATTTTACAAATGTGGCTAAAACTTAAAATCACATTGGAATTAGTCGTGGTACTAAAAGAATCCGTAGTAAAACAAGTAGTTGAATTGCTTGTAATATCACTATGATAACTATTATTTGGACTAACTGAAAATAGATTATTTGTGTTCCAAGTAGGTGTGCACAAATTAGTTACTGTAAGCGTTGATTCAAAATCTTCTGAATAGACAACTGTTTGTGCATTTACAGAAAAACCTATCAACACCAAGCTAAATAAAATAATTTTTCTCATACGTTAAAATAATATGTTCATTGCTAATTTACAACTTAAAAATAAATTTTTCATCTATAAAAAAGAGGATTAACTTCAGTAAGAGATATTACTTATAAAAAATATTTTAAAAAAACTACCTAATATCTGGTAAAAAATAAGAAGTAAAACAAATTGCTACAAGAGCAGTAGCATATTTTTTTTCTGGCACAAATGAAGTAAAGTGTGTGCTAATTTGATCCAACTTATATTGACTGAAACCATTCTCATATACCTCTTCCAAACTAAAATTCAATTTTTTCTTAATTTTTTCTAAAGTGTAACTACCTCCACATTCACAAACAATTCCACCTATTTTATCATTTGTTTTTTTATCAAATAACCAACCTATAATAATGCCTGCTGAAAGAATTTTTCCTGCTTGGCCATCTACCCTTGCCATAATTGTGTCCATAACTTCACCATGAACAAATTTAGGAGGCTTTTCTACTTGTTTTGCAATTGATGGAAGTATTGATGAATATGTCATAACATTTACTTGCTCTATTGAGGCATCTTTTAATGCATTATGAAAAGAACCACAATGTATTGAATTGTCACTTTCACCACAACCAGATGTAATAAAAAAATCCTTTGGTATTTTATTTTTTATAATCATAAAAAGATAAATGCGAATGTATAAAACAGCTATTTACTAAGCAATAAATTAATACTAATTGTAGGTAATATTGAATTTGGAAAAGTTGCTTTAAATTTATCATCAGGATAAAGATTAGCTTTTTTTGCTGCACGAAGAAATTCATTCAACTCTACAATATATTGATCTGAAAAACCATGAGTTGCATCATAGGCAATAGCAACGGTTTTCCCAATATTATTAGCTGTTAAATCAGGAGGCAATGTATGAAGCTCCAATAATAACAGTCCATATTTTTCTAAATAAGGTGTCCATTTTTTAAAATGTTCAACTAAATTTTGAAATAATGTGTTATTTGGAATTAGCTTGCCTCTGAAAGCAAAAGCTCCAGTAGATGTGCTTTTTAAGAAAATATTATCAGGTCGTTCATAAATTCTATTATGATCTAAAAAAGATCTAACATTAAGTAAATCTCCTAAACCAATATCATATTTTTTTTTAATTAAACTATTAAGTGCATCAGGATTACTAATATCACCAATCTCAAATTCAGCCCAAATATCTGCATTTTTTAATGTTTTTTTTGCTGATAATAGTGCAGCATTATTGAAATCAACTCCCAAAACAAACAAAGGGTTTTTATCTAACAATTTTCCTCTTTTTGTTTTATAATAAATAGTATCAAAAATATGTTTAATAAAAGTTCCATTTCCGCAACCAACATCAACAAACCCTTTAGGCTGATCCTCAATAGGTTTATTAAATATGGAAATAATAAATTCATCTATTTTTTTAAAATAAATAGAATGAGCTCCCCCACTACCCCAAACGTTCATTACTCTATCTAAATGAATCTCATCTTCTCCCTCTTCTACTTCCCATAAAATATTTGAATTACCAAAAATCAACTCATGTAACTTTAAAAAAGTAGGTATGTAAGAAACAGTAACCCCAAAAGAAGAAGTCCGTTTTATATAAAACAAGCCCTCTGCTGTAAAACAATTATCTTCTGTTAAATAACCCATATCTTTTAATATAGAGGTTAAAAAATAAAAACCTGCTTTATTTAAATTCGTGTTTTTTTGATAAAAAGATGGGTTTACTTCATTAATCATTCTAAAAGATTTATCCATCGCTAATTTTACTAATAATGGAGATAAAAGAAGGCCCTCTATATGATTTTTCACTCTTTGGCTTCCTAACTTTAACAACCTATTAAGAACAGCATTTACCTTTACATTTGTATTATTGGAAAAAAACACATTTATAAAGTCTACTTTTTTAATAAAATCAATGAAGAATGAATATTCACTTGAATGTAGTAAAAGTTCCTTTTTTTTCAGTTCTAATAAAACAACTGATTTATTATTATCTAAATTGTAAGTTAAACACCCCTGTGAAGCTAATAATCTTAATGCCACATTTAAATAGGCAATATTTGCATTATACTTTTTAGATATTTCCTCTAGATTAAAGCGTTTTTTTTTGAGAATATATTTTATAATTCCTACATCATGCAAAACTGATATAACATATGACAGAACTATTCCATCTAAATGATTAAATATTTTATGCCTAATATTTTTTTTATCTTCTCTTTTTAACATATGAAATTGTGAACGTGTAATTAAGATTATTAACAGTTCTTGTTGAATATCATAAATTTAGTAATATTGTATGACTAAACAATATCTTATGAAGCATTTATCTTATATACTATTTGTTATTTTCTTGCTTTTTGTTGGTTTACAATCAAATGCACAAATAGTTATAAATGAATTTTCTTGTGCAAACACCAATACCATTGCTAACAATTTTTTTGATTATGACGATTGGGTAGAAATTTACAACACTAGCAGTTCTCCTATTGATTTAAGTGGATATCATATATCTGATAAAGTTAACAATCCAACTAAATGGCAAGTTCCAGGATCTATAAACATACCTGCAAACGGTTTTATTAAAGTATATGCAGACAAAAGGGATATGATTAATGGATCTGATCTTCATACAAATTTCAAATTAACACAAACTAAAAATGAATATATAATTCTAGCAGACCCTTTAGGAAGTATAATAGATAGCGTTCAAATTACAACTCCAACAAAAGAGAATCATTCAAGAGGGAGAACTACTGATGGCGCTACAACATGGAGTTTATTTACAAACCCAACTCCAGGATGGGAAAATATCAATCCTATTCTTGATTACGTAACTACCCCAATTGTTGACCCTCCTGCTGGCTTTTATACAGGGCCAATAAATGTAAGTATTACTTCACCTGATCCTTCTACTACTATATACTACACAACTAATGGGAGCTTTCCTGACAACAACGATGCAATTTACTCTAACCCTATAATAATAAATGCAACAACTGTTATTAAAGCAATTGCTTATAGTAATTTGGGTTCTAATGTAATTCCTGAAAGCTTTATTGAATGTAACACATATTTTATTGATGAAAATCACTCTGTTCCTGTAATATCAATTTCTGGCGCACAAGTTGACAATCTATTAAATGGAAATCAATCTTCACCTACTGGTTATTTTGAATATTTTGATGAAAATCAAGTTTTAATTGATGAAGCACAAGGAGAATATAATAAGCATGGTAATGATTCATGGTTTTACCAACAAAGAGGTATAGATTATATAACTAGAGATCAATTTGGATACAACTATGCAATTAGTCATGATATTTTTAGAGCAAAAGACAGAGATAAATATCAACGACTAATAATTAAAGCTGCCGCAAATGATAATTATCCATTTGAAAATGGCGCACATATTAGAGATCAATATGTACATTCATTATCACAAGTAGGCGAATTAAGATTAGATGAACGCACATTTGAGCCTTGTGTTATGTATGTAAACGGACTATATTGGGGGGTCTATGACATAAGAGAAAAAGTAGATGATCTTGACTTTACGGATTATTATTACGATCAAGATGAAGGGAGTGTTGACTTTATTAAAACATGGGGTAACACTTGGATTGAATATGGAACTGATACAGGCTGGACAAATATCAGAAATTTTATTCTAGGCAACGATATGACAATTCAATCTAATTATAATCACGTAAAAAGTTTTTATAATACAGGGAGTTTAATTGACTATTTTATTCTAAATTCCTATATCGTCTGTGCTGATTGGTTAAATTGGAATACTGCTTGGTGGAGAGGAACTGATCCAGATGGAGATAAGAAAAAGTGGAGATATACTGTTTGGGATATGGATGCATCATTTGGACATTATATTAACTACACAGGTGTCCCCAACACTAATGCTAATGCAGACCCATGTGATCCAGAGTCACTAGGTAACCCAGGAGGACAGGGTCATGTTCCCATTTGGAATACGTTATTAAACAATGATGAATTCTTTGCAAACTATATTAATAGATATGCTGATTTATCAAATACAGTTTTTAGTTGTGACTTTATGATTAGCCATCTTGATAGCTTAATCACTCTTATTGAACCAGAAATGCAACAACAAATTGACCGCTGGGGTGGTTAATACAATCAATGGGACATTCAAGTACAGCAA
>Ga0163179_10002680_pt1 | contig 12299 bp, 20 predicted proteins | sample AtlANTMetagenome_FD_109643 | JGI IMG/M metagenome (GOLD analysis project Ga0163179, IMG submission 109643) | Marine eukaryotic phytoplankton communities from the Atlantic Ocean - Atlantic ANT 2 Metagenome | ecosystem: Environmental > Aquatic > Marine > Oceanic | place: North Atlantic Ocean...
GTCCAACGCCGGTAAATATAAAAATGTAAAAGCAAAAGACTTTTGTGGACCAAACGGAACCTACCCTGTCAATACACTCAAAAGAGCAAAAGCTGCACTAAGCTATTCAAAATTTGCCTCTGATCCAGGTGATATAGTAAGTTGTGTAAATAAAAAATATCCAGAGCTTGCTAAGAAAGAATCTGATGACAAAAAGAAAAAAGCCCCTACGGCTTATGGATCTGGACCTTTATTTAATAAAAATAAATATAAAAAAGGTGACCTAATGTCTGAAGACGATATTATGGAAAATGAGCAGGCAAGACAATATGGCCCTCAACGCTTAAGTGAAATTAAAGAGGATGATAAAGGGCAATTTATGGTTGAATTAAAAGACAATGAATATCCAAGCGGAGTTGGCCCAAAAAAATTGTATCCTGGTCCAAAACCTAATATAGCAAGAGATACAATAAGACCTCAAAAAGGAAAATATTTTTAAACGAACATAAATTAAAAATCATGGGAAAAGATAAAAAAGAACACAAAGAAGAAGTTAAAGTTGAAAAAGTAAAAGTTGATTTAGTAACCCGTCCAGGCGGTGGCGTTACAGTAGACAACAAAAAAACCAGCAGAAGATTTAAATAAATTAAAACCCTCCAGAGTCTAGGGTACAGCAAAGACTCACATATTAACCAATTAAACCGAAATATTATGACGTATTTATATTACAATTACAGAACTTGGAACAACAATCAAACTGAACCACAAATACCAGAAGAGACTATAAAGATGTGGGAACGCGTTGCTGAAAAAGGTAACTGGCGTATAGTTGAACTACCAAATGGTTATTTTCAAACTGAATGTCTTGGCACACAAAAAGAAGGACAGTGGGAAGATGTAACTCGTAGGGAAACTATCGAAGGTGCAGAGCGCGCAATTGATTCTTCCATCGAACATTATAAAAAGAAACTTAAGGCACTCCAAGGCCCTAAGGTTGTTAAAACATTTAAATAATGGCTTTAAGAAGAAAAAAAAGTGCAAAAAAGAAATCAGGCTCTAAAAAAGATGCTTGTTATTATAGCGTAAAGGCGAGGTACGATGTTTTTCCATCGGCCTACGCCTCTGGCGCAATTGCTAAATGCCGCAAACGTGGCGGTCCTAAAAGAAAGAAAAAGTAATGGCAGGAAAAAAAGTTAAAGCTCCTGCAGGTTTTCACTGGATGAAAAAAGGTAATAATTATACTCTAATGAAACATTCAGGTAAATTTGTACCACATAAAGGAGCATCTTTACACGCTACATTTAATATACAAAAAGTACATAAAGGTGGCAGTAAGAAAAACTAAAAAAGGATTAGCACTTAAACGTTGGTTTAAAGAAAAGTGGACCGACGAAAAAGGTAATGTGTGCGGTTCTACTAAAAATAAAAAAACAAAAAAATGCCGACCCTCTAAAAGAGTATCAGGTAAAACAGTTAAAACTTGGGGTGAAATGTCTTCTTCAGAAAAGAAGCGAGCTGTTGCTGAAAAAAAGAGAGTTGGTATGGGAAGAAAGACTTCTCAAATAAGAAGAAAAACTACAAAAGCAAAAAAGAATGGCCCTACCAAGAAACGGCGTAGCTAAAGAAATCCGCTCATATGCGGGTAGCTTATTTGTATTTCTATTTGTTATAGGAATTATAATTACATTATTACAATTTCCAGTGTTAGAATCCAATAAAGAAGTTGTAATGATGCTAATCGGTACAATAGCAGCATCGATACCTATAATCATAAGTAGCATCACTGGTACAAAACCAGATGATATTGAATCACTTAAAGCTACAATAGATAAAAAAGAAAACCATATTGAAACCCTTGTTGGTGAAAAAGATCGTCTAGAAGGTATGGTTATTAACTTACAGAAAGAAATGTTAAAAAACCAAGACGATATAATGGATAAAATTATTTTAAAAGCAGCTATGGACTTTGATGATAGAAACGCAAGCTGTAAATGTAAAAACAACTAAATTATGAAACATACAAAAATTACTAAAAAGAATGTAGGTGCAGCTATCAGAGATGATAAAGCTCATATGGATTATTTAAAAAGAGATATAAACTATGATGCTAAACATGGCCACAGTGATATTAATATGACTGCTGATGAAAAACATATTTCAAAATTAGCCGGAGATGTAAAAGCTGATGGTAGCTTTTTATCTAAGCACTACAGTCATAATAGAGTATTTTCTCACGGTGGACCTGGAATGTTTAAAGATAGCTACGGTGGTGAGTCTGTAGAATTAAAAGATCAAATGAGCCCTGCAGCTATGTATGATAAAGGCCCTGTAAAAATGATGGAAGGTGATGGTCCAATGCTTGCTACTGAAGAATTTAAAGAAACTATAGCTGAAAGTGATGCACCTGATGAATTTAAAGAAGCAATTGCATCCAGTGAAACTACTCCAGCTAAAATGATGGAAAGTAATCCTGTTCTATATGTAGATGGTGCTCCAGCTTACTATATGACACCTATAAAAGATGTAGAAGGTGAAGGTGAAAGTTCAGCTATAAATATGGAGAATCCTAATAGAAAAGTAGCTTCAAAAATGGGTCAAAGAGGATCTTTAAGATAATAAGCCACGGATAAAAATCTGAACGGTTACGTAGACTAAACATACAAAAAACCGTGATGACGATTACATCCCCTGTGGCATAATATATATAATATATGTTTGGATTAGGAAATAGAAAAGAAAGACTCCAAAATAGGGAAGAAAGACTTACCAGAAGAATTGATAGTGCTGAAGACGAAGACAAAAAGAAAAGACTTGAAGAGCGCAGAAGAAATGTAAATAGAAAGAAAAAGGAAGCTGCATTTGACGACTATTATAAATCTTTAGAAGAAAATTACAAAGGAAGTGGAAATAATCCTTTTAATTATACTATGCCTAAAGATGCATTAGAAGTAATAGAAGGAGAAGAGAGTAGTCCTGTTGGTTACATGATGGTTGGTGCTAAAGTAAAAGGATCTAGTCCTAATCAAGCTTTTTCTATGAAAGATCATAATACTATAACAAATTTGCAAGGTGACAATAAAGTAAATTCTGAAGGCACATTTAGAACTAACTCTCAAAATATTTATGCAAGTTTTGATAGCCCTGTTGCTTTTAGAGGTATGAATGCTGCATTTAAAAAAGATTCAGGCCCTACACAGGGAATGTGGTCTTTAAAAATGGGTGATAGAATAACTCAGCAAAATGCACAAGGATTACAAAATGCTTCAACTGCAATTTCAATGGGAACCGATATTGCAAAAATGTTTATGCCAGGCGGAGCTTTTGGCGCAAAATAAAATATAATATAATATAATTTAATTTAATTTAATTTAATGGCACAATTTGGTGGGCCTAAGTTAGTAAAAGAACTGCACTTTGATGACAAAGCTAAGTTAAAACTAACAAGAGGCATAAATAAAATAGCGAATTCTGTAGGGTCAACACTGGGACCAAGCGGAAGAACAGTAGTAATAGAGGATGACTTTGGTAATCCACATGTAACTAAAGATGGAGTTACTGTTGCAAATTCAATAATGTTAAAAAATCCAGTAGAAAATTTAGGTGTTGCTATGATGAAACAAGCAGCACAGCAAACAGCTAATATAGCCGGAGATGGTACCACCACCTCTATAGTGCTAGCTCAGGCTATAATCGGCTGTTATAAAGCACAAAATGGTGCAGATTTTTCTTTTAGAGATATAAGAAGTGGTATTGATAAATACAAAACTCACATCCTTAAAATTTTAGAAGATAAATCAATTAAGATAACTGAAGACAGATTAAACGATGTTTCTACCATATCCGCTAATAATGATAAAGTATTAGGTAAATTAATAGCAGATGCATTTCGAGAAGCTGGGGATAATGGTATAGTAGCTATGGAAACATCACCTACGAGTGAAACATATGTTGATACTGTTGAAGGTACTAAACTTAATTCAACTTATAAAACGCATCATTTTTACACTAATAAGGAAAAAGAAGTTTCTGAGTTAGATAATCCATTGGTGTTTATAAGTGCATCGGATATTCCTAATGTCAGAAAAATTCAAGACATCCTGGAGTACGCTATTAAGTCTAATCGTAGTATACTCCTTATTGCTCCACTTGAGTCGCAGCCGTTAACAGCTCTAGCGATGAATATGGTGAAAGGCAATATTAAGGTCAATGTAATAGATCCACCTAGCTTTGGACTTAAGCGAAAGGATATTCTCGAAGATCTAGCATTGCTTGTCGGGGCTCAAGTATTTGACGAAAGCCTTGGGGATTCGATTGACTCAATCACCCCTGACCTGTTAGGAGAAGCAGATAAAGCTATCTCAGATAAAGACGGAACTGTGCTCGTCATAAAAGAAAAATCAAAAGAAGCACAAGAACGCATAGAATATTTAAAAACTGCGCTTGAAAAAGAAGATCATCACGTTTTAACTAAACATTTAAATGATCGACTTGCTTTACTTTGCGGTGGTGTATCTATAATATATGTAGGTGCAGATACAGATGTAGAGTTAAAGGAAAAACAAGACAGAGTAGATGATGCAATCCATGCTGTTAAAGCTGCTAGGAAAGAAGGTATATTACCCGGTGGCGGATCAGCGCTTGCTTTTGCAAGTAAAATGGATTGGGAGATGAAACTTAACCAAGGCGAATTAAAAGGCGTTGAAATACTAAGAGATTCTCTTATAACACCATATACAAAAATATTAGCTAACAGTGGATATGACGCAAAAAATTATTCAGGATTCCCTAACTGGGGTTGGGGCCTTGATGTTACCTGCGGATGTATTAAAAAAGATTTAATAGATAAAGGTATTATTGATCCACTTCTTGTTACTAAGACTGCGTTAAATAATGCAATATCTGTTGCAACTACTATATTATCAACCGATTGTGTAATTTCAAATGTTAGAGAAGAATGAAAGCAATAGGTAATTTTATAGTTATTGATGAAATAAATGAGCCACTTACAAAAACTGCAGGTGGTTTAGAATTAACAGATAAGCTAAAAGAAGATATAAGATATAGAAAAGGTAAAATTATATCTTCAGGGCCTGATTTACTTAAAAAAGACCAAGTAATACTTTTTGATAGAGTTGCAGGTTTTCCTGTAGAATATGAAAGCTATATTTACAAAGTAATTAGTCTCCGAGATGTTATAGCAATAATATAATGGATCGAACAGATTTTGTAGAACGAGGTGAACTTAAAATAGATTTTCTTAAATACTACAGATTAGTATCTAGATGGGCAGCTAAAAATAATGATTTAAAAATTGCTGATTTAGAACTTTTATTTTATTTAGATCCTATTACTTATTTTACTATAAACGATTTTAAAGATGGCACAATATATTATTCGTGGGATAAAGCAAGGTTTTATAGACTTCAAAGAGACGGTTGGATTACTAAAGTTCATCTTGGGAAAGGGCGCTCTGGAGATCACAATAAATATAGAGTAAGCCAAAAAGGTAAACTACTTATTAATAAAATATATCGTATTTTAATTGGCAAAGAAGATATACCATCTTCAGCAAGACGAAATAAAGTAATGCAAAGAAAAACTTATATAGACAAAGTATATAGCCAAGCTATAAAAAAATTCAACAAAAAAAATATTTAAAAAATGGCAATTAGAACTATAACAACCACGGTTGATCCACTTAACGGACAAACTATTAATACTATAAGCGGATTATCAGCTAGCGATACAATTATAGGTACAGTACTTAGAAAAAATATGTGTATTGGTGCATTTAAATACACTGATCAAACATTTTCTCTAAGTGTTCCAGATGGAAACGTAAATAGCTATACTATACCAAATACAGGTGCAGCAGGGTTACCTCCGGCAAATACAACTTTATTACCAGGAACGGTAAGCATAGTAGCTAATGGTGCAAATTTCGTTGAAGGAGTAGACTTTACAATTGGTGGTACAGGTAACAGAGTAATTAGTTTTACAAGTACTTATACAGGAAGTGGTAAAGTAACAACAATAACATTTGATTACTATGACTCTAATGCGGCTAACCTATCATATGACACTAAAGTATTCCCAGATAACTGTAGAGCTACCGCTAACTTAGACGGTTATGACATTATATTATGGAATAACGGATTACAATCACAAGAAGTAAAAGCTGGAGTTACCGCAGGTACAGTAAATGCAGTAGTAGAAGCATTAATAACAGATCAATAAAAAAAATAAAATGGCAAAACATACTGGAACAAAATTACATATGGTAGAAACTTTACCTGGTGTAACAATAGAACAAGCAAAAGTAAAAAATCCTAACCAATCCTTACCTATTACTTGCAAAGTAAAAATGAGTGCAGGCGGAACTAAATTAAAGAAATAACATGGCAAAAATCAGTACATATACTATAGACTCTACAATAGAAGGAGATGACAAACTATTAGGTACTGACTCTGCATCCACCTCAGCATTAGCAACTAGGAATTATACAATAGATAGTTTAAAAGCATATATTAATGGTAATCAGCCTGCAAATATTACAGATGAAATACCATTAGGATTTTTTCTATCTGTAAATAGAGAAGGTACCGCATATGAAAGAGCTTTAGTTAGAACTTTAGCTGGATCTACATTAACTAATGTGGTATTAAAAAGTGCTACTGTTAATACAGGGTGTGATGTATTTCTTAATACATTAGGATCAGGTCAAGTATTTTTAATAATAAGAGATTATAACAATGGACAATTTGCTGTTGATTATGATTTAGCGGATTTTGCAACTAATTCAGCAACATGGTCTGGTACAGTTGGAGGTAATGCACATTCAGGTACAATTACATCATTTAATGCACCAGATTTTTCAAATGCAAGTCCAGAACCTAATTCATCACAATATACAACAGTTGGTGGTAATAAATATACAGATTGGTGTTTTAATGTAACTTTAGGTGGGGGTCAAACATATACAGGTGGGCAAGTAGCTTTTACAGAGTTCACTTTTCTTACAGGTGCTACACAGATTGAAACACAAGCTATTGGTACTTTAAAAATTACTAGAAATTTAGAAGTACCTGATGGTAATGTAACAATAGGTACATCTTCACCTTTAACAGACCCTAGAAATTTAACTGTATACGGTGATATACAATTACCAACTTCTGAAAGTAGAATAAAATTTGGAGGTAGCACAAACAATGTTTTAATGAGTACCGATGGTAACGACCTTACTGTATCTGGTACTGGAACGGGTAAAAATTTAGTTACAAATTCAACTAGATTTACACAGGACATTGTAAAAGATACAAATGCTACATCTACAGATGGCAGAACTATTATGGGTCAAAATACCTTTACTGCTATAAATACAGATGGAACTAGAGGTGTTCTTTCAAACTCAGGTGTACAATTACAAGATTCAAGTGGTAATCCTTTATCACAACAACAAGTATCTGGTAATGCAACACAAGGAGGATTAACAAATCAAGGATATTTAACTTCAATTAAAGTAGATAATAATTGGTTTCAACTACCAGCACTTAGTTCAGGTGTAGCGGAAGCTTTGCCTGGGCTTAGCGAAACTTTAGCTGGACCAACAGGCACAATAACTACAGGCCGTTTCTTTTATGGTATTCAAAATGCTGCAGGAGCTTTATTTCAAGCAGCAACTTCACCTGCTAGTTTAACTGCAGGAGAATCTATCGGTGCCAATGTAACTTCAATAACCATAGCGTCTGGTAACAGGACAGATTTTGATTCATTATTTAGTAATATACCATCAGGGCAAAAATTATATTTTGTTGAAAGTACATATACAACTCCATTTCCTTCTGCAGGTGGTCAAATACTTGATCAATCTGTAAATATATATTTGGTAGTTGCATATGATACAGGTACATATATTGCAACATTTGGCAGACAAGGATATGGCACTTTAAATGTATCTACAAGTACATTTAATATAGATTCCGAAACTGTAAAGCTAAATACTATACCACAAGCTTCTAAATCTAATTATTTATTTTATGATACAGCAACTAAAGCTGTTTCTCATAATCCTTTAAATATATTAGCTTCAGCTAATGGTGCAACATATGATTATGGTGGTAATGTAGATGTACCTGTAGTATCTATAAATTTTGATAATCTTCAAATTACAGCACCTGCAAATGGAGTAGTAACTTTAAAGCAAGGCTATTATTATGGAGGTGCATATACAAATAATTTTGTAGCTGTAGACTGGTATCATTATATTTTAGATAATATATCTGCAGATAAAACAGTAACTTTACCAGCAGGTGCCGCTTGTAGCAGTATTAGATTTACAAATATGTCTTCACTAAATTCAAGTGGAGTATATACACCTTCATCTTTTACGTGGACAATAAACCCAAATGGGTCAGAAAAAATAATGAGATCTACATCACTTGTGCTTGATGAATCAACAGCTTCATTTGAGTTGTTTTATTCAGATGCCAGTAATGGTTGGATCGTAAACGGAATAAGCTAATGGGATTAACAATAGATATGCCAACCGCTGGCCTTTTAGGCATAAATAATGCTACAGGTCATGTAATAACTACAACAGCAACATTAACTAGAAACTCAGTAAATGTATTATCGGGTAGTTCCCCTTACACAGTAACTATGCCTTCTACTAGTTTAGAAGCAGGAAATGAAGTTGTACTTAAAAGAACAGGTACAGCTACAGTTACTGTTGCGAGTACATTAATAGAAGGAACAAATCAATCAATAACAATAACTAATAATCAACCAATTAGATGTTTATATGTAAATAATACATTTGGTTGGGTAATAACGTAACATTATGCCAGACGCTAAAACATTTTATCCGGGTGCTACAGCAAATAACCCAATAACAAATGCAACTACATCGGCAAATGTGGATGATGTAAATGCAACGCCTAATATAACTTTATATAGTGGTACAGAAGCATCTGCACCATTTAGATTTACTGATGGGGCTACCTCAGCACCATCTGGTGCTACATCTTTAACTATTACAAGTTCAGATATTTTAGCTAATAGTTTTACAAATGGTGACACTGTTTATGTATCTGATAGTTCAAATACTAATGTGGAAAAACAAGGTACTGTAGCTTCAGAAGGAGCTGGAACTGTTACAATAACAATGGATGCTGCTTTTACTTCTTCAGATACAACAAATTATACAGTAGGGAAAAGAATCCCTAATCAACTTTATATTACATATTAATGAGTTTTGGAAATGAGACTTCAACTATTACATACGGTAATTTAACTGCATCAGGTACTTTTGGTAACTTAACTACAAGTGTTTTTCAAAGACCATTTATTGTAAGCTATCTAATGATAGGTGGCGGAGGTGGAGGTGGTTCAGCTAGTACTAATAACGTTGGTTTTGGTGGCGGAGGTGGTGCCGGTGGATATAAAACAACTTGGAATAATGAACCCTCCGGTGGAGGTGCTACTGCACCTGCTTTTAATGCAGTACTGAGTACCCAATATAGAATTGTAGTTGGAGCAGGTGGTACTGGAGTTCCCGGTGGTGGTGGTGGTTCTAGCTCTAATCAAGGTGGTACAACAAGTATACTTGAAGGAGCATCTCCTCATAATAATATAATATCCGTTTTAGGCGGTGGATATGGTGGATTTGGTTCTAATGGTACCAGTGCAACAGCCGGTAATGCTGGTGGTTCAGGAGGCGGTGGTGGTATGGGTACCCAGTCGGGTTATGGCTTAGGTGGTGCATCAACTAATGGTTTTGGATATGAAGGAACTAATGGTAACCGCGGTGGTGTTACTTATCTAAATGCAGTTGCTGGTGGTGGTGGTGGTGCAGGTGGTACTGGAACAAGAACAGGTACTACAGCATCACAAAACCCTGGCTCTTCTGTAGCATTAGCTTCTACAATAACAGGTACATCTGTTGATAGAGCTGGTGGTGGCGGTGGCGGCGGTTATAATTCAAGAGGTGGTACTGTAGGTGGCAGCGGAAGAGGAGGCTATCAATTTCATATAGCAGAAAACGGTACTGTAAATACAGGTTCTGGAGGAGGGGGTGCTGGATATTATACTGGTTCAGCTTCTATTACAGGTGAAGGCGGAAACGGTGGATCTGGAATAATGGTATTTCGTTATCCTCAAGGATATAATATTACTATAATATCTGGTAGCTTAGTACATTCAACATCTCAAGTTGAAAATGATAATGTTACAATATTTACAGCCGGTGATGGTATTTTAAAATTTAACTAAAAATAATGGCAAATATAACAAATATAATAGGTGGTCAACCATATCTAGATGCCGCAACAGGCAACATGAAGAACAAACTTCTAAATTTTTGGAAAGGTACACAAGCACAATATGATGCATTAAAACAAACAGGAGCAACTACTGCTAGTAATCCTGCAGCTGTATCAAGTGTAGACTTTACAGTTACAAGCTCCTCAGCTTTTACAGTTGGAGATATTGTATATGTTACAGGTACAGCACCGGGAAATACTACAAGAACACAAGGAACAGTTAGTAGTATACCTGATGCAACAAGTGTTGTAGTTGGTTTTACACCTGCTTATACTTCTGCATCTAGTACTGGTTATCAAATTGATTTGTATGACCCCAAAACATTTTATATAATAACAGCTTAATATGCCAACAAATGTAGGTTCAGAAGCACTTTCCGCTTTAAAAGTAGGCGAGTCAACAGTATCTAAAGCATATATTGGCTATAATCAAATATTTCCAAATAGTACACAAATAACATCTTTAGATTTATATAGATCTAACTCATCTAATTTTAGTGGATCACTTACTTCTTTTCCAAATTCTGTTTCATCTGGACCAGGTGTAGCAAATGGATATATTCCTAGAATAGAAGTATCTGGAGAAATTGGATCTCAATTTTCTGTTGTTGGAAGTGGTGGTGGAACTTTTGCTAATGGTTCACATTCTTCAGGTATATATACATTAACATCATCACCTCAAAGTTTTGGATTTGATACTGCAGCTAATCCAGGGTTAGCATCAGTAAGTGCAAATGATTCATGTGATAATCCTCAAAGAACTATAACATTTACAGTAAGTACTCAAGGAAGTACCACTTTTGCAGGTGGTGTAAACGGTACTTTAACTTTACCTCAATCAGCAGGACCTGTAACTAATAATTATACAGCTAGCCCTTTAAGTATAAGTGCTACATTAACAACTCCAATGAATACCTCAACAACAACCGTGGGAGGTACAATATATTGGGTAGCAGGTGCTGCTTGGAATATAAGTTGGAGTTTTGGAGGAACGTATGTAACAAGTGCTTTTTTAAATGCTTTCGGTAGTGGTACATTTGGTGGCACTCAGCCTTCAGGTACTTCAGGAAGTGGAACAGCTACTTGGACTCAATCTTCAGCTCAATTATCACAAGTAACATTTCGTATATATGTTAATTCAAGTGGTTGTAATAATGCTACTAATTCTCCTGCTACTGTAACTAAACTTGGAGGACAAACATAAATAAATGGCAAGAATAAAACTATATCCAAAAGATACATCAATAACAGGTGGAGATAAACTTGTTGGAACAGACGTTGCTGGTGACAATGTAACCAAGAACTTTCAGGTAGAAGATCTTGCTCAATACTTTGAACAAACTGGTAATACTTTATTTCAATATAATTTTGCAGGAAAATATAGTAATGAAACTATATCTTCTGGACAATATAGATACCAAGTTGATCCTTCTGCACCAACTATTTATGGATGGGCTAATATAACAGGTATAGCGATAAGTAGATACAATAGGAACGGTGAAGATGTTACACCAATGATTCCACTACTAGTTAATCAAATAATAAAAATTACAGATATAGCAACCTCAGCTAGTTTAGGTTATGGCTTATATCAAGTAACATCATCAACATCTTTAAGTAGTGGAGGTGCATACTTATTAACACTTACTTTAAAAGGAGCTTCCAGCGATGTTGACAATGGTATTATATCAATAGCACCATTTGGAGTTGAAGGATATGAATATACTTTTACTCAAAGTGCAGCAGCTTCAACGTGGACAATAACACATAATTTAGGAAGATTCCCTAGTGTTTCAGTTGTTGATTCAGCTGGTAGTATAATAAATGGTGCAATAACTTATACAAATGAAAATGTAATAACCGTTGTATTTACATCGGCAACAAGTGGAAAAGCATACTTAAACTAATAAAAAATGGCAATAAAATATTTAAACAATCTTGATTTAAACAAGAATCAGCTACAAAATGCTGTTATACAAGTACTTGGTACTGCGCCTTCA
>Ga0163179_10002683_pt1 | contig 12295 bp, 11 predicted proteins | sample AtlANTMetagenome_FD_109643 | JGI IMG/M metagenome (GOLD analysis project Ga0163179, IMG submission 109643) | Marine eukaryotic phytoplankton communities from the Atlantic Ocean - Atlantic ANT 2 Metagenome | ecosystem: Environmental > Aquatic > Marine > Oceanic | place: North Atlantic Ocean...
TACAATTTGTCTTGTTGACTTGGCACAAATTAATACTTTGTCCTTGTCAAGATTATCTATAGCACCAATCATTTGCTCATTATCTCTGTCTGCAACTAACTCATCTTTCTTGAGTATTCTTGAGCGATACACCTTGACTTTAGGTGGTAAAATATAACCTTGCTTGACTAACTTTGGTGCAGGTACTTGACATATCACACTACCATACACCTCTGTCCAGTTCATACCTGCCTTGACAGGAGAACGACTATGCTTTGGTGTTGCTGTAAAGAAGTAGCATCTGTGAGCATACTGAGAGAAGTAATCAGTAGCAGGGAAAAAGTTTTTCTGTACTGAGTTGTGTGCTTCATCAAAGTAGATAGTATCAACATTGATACCTGATTCTTCAACTCTATGTAATGAATGATAAGTTGTAAATATAATCTTACGACCCATTGTTGTCTCATAAAAAGATTGAATCTCAAATGGGTTTGTGGTATTATACATTCCTTTGACTTTACCACTATGAACGTGCAATACAGACACATCATTGTAATGCTCATCAAGGATTTCCATAAACTCTTTACATAGTTGCTCTGCAAGTAATATGCGTGGTGCAACAACTACAATCGTACCATAGTATTCCAACTGCTTGATAGCATCCATAATCATACAGATGGTCTTACCACCACCAGTAGGAACAATGACCTGTCCTTTGTCATTGTCCAACATTGATTGTATTGCTTGCTCTTGATGTGGTCTTAGTTGCATTAGTATTCTTTAGATGTCTTTATTATAGCATCCTATAATACTTGTTCAAGAGGAGATGTGACAGCTGCTATTCTGTCCTGTATGATTTTACAATACTCTTCTGACAGTTCAACTCCTACTGAACTAAACCCAAGTTCCTTTGATGCTATTAAAGTTGTTCCTGATCCTGCGAATGGATCAAAAACAGTTCCACCTTTGGGTGTAATTAACTTTATCAAGTATTTCATTAATTCCATATTCTTAACTGTAGGATGGTCATTGTTAATAGTTCGGTTATGTGTTCTTTCCTTTATTGAACTCTTTGTAGAATAGAAGAACCGACTCGCAGTTCCTTCATCACAATAAGTAGTATCTCCAATATATCCTCCACCACCAAAGACACCACCACCATATTGTCTTCCTTGATAATCTTCAACACCATAATTTCTCGCCCATCCATTTCCTCTTTCTCCAAATCTAGCAAACTCATTCTCGACCTCATCACTTCCATCATGCAATACATTCCCTGCCCATCTACCAGACTCTAATCTCGACTCTTCAATATTAATACCACCCACACCATGTTTTTGAAAGTTCTTTACGATTGTTTTCTCTGAAATAGGTTTCTGTGCTAAAAGTATTGGTTCATAACAGGGTTTCAGACCAGTTCCCCATCCTTCCCATTTAGGGTCTTTCTTACCAATATTCTGACTCTTTGGCATACCTTGTCCATATAACCACATCAACACATCTTTAATCCTAAGTCCAGAATCCTCAACTGCACAAGTGAGTCGATGAAAGGTCTTTGATGCTCCAAAGATAAGTAAATGTCCACCTGGCTTGAGTGTCTTTGCAACCGATTCCCAAGTTTGACTCTTAAATGCTACACAATTCTGGTAGGTATCCCAACTATTACCAAGATACTCAATACCGTAAGGTGGGTCTGTAACTATCGAATCATACTGTTCCTTACAATTATCTGAATATTTTACACAATCATCATTATAAAACTTACACTCGACCATTGTACCTCTACTTTTTTTATAATTATAGCATCAAAATTAATTTTTTGCAATATCTATTCATATTTCTTCCAATATTTCTCATCAATTAATCCCATTGAGTGTAGTAAATGCTCATCTTTCAATATTAAATTACAATCACCTACTATTGATAATCTTTCACCATTAAAATCTTGTTTGATACATTTAGTACCATGTGAAACTCTACTGGGAAATATTGCAACGTGACCCTCCTGTGGGTGTATAAAAAAAGTTTTACAATTTAGAGCATTGAACTCAGCAATCATATTCTGATCATCATTATTATTATGAGAATTAGCACCAAGAAATAAACTATTGTAATTCTCGATATTCAAAAATCTAGTCGTATGGGAGTAAGGTGGTATATTCAAATAATATACAAATGAAACATGACTTGTTGAGTGAATATGCCAAGGTATTTCTTTATCACTTCTAGTTCTTGAAATCCAAGTCTTCGTGATGCTGTAATTAAACATATCTTTGAATTTAAGAGTGTCTAAAACATATAATTTGATGTGTCTTACAATTTCCTTAAACATTAAGTCCATTGATGGTTCAAGATGTATAAGAGGATTTACTTGTCCTTCACTTACTGTATTCGATATGTCATTCTCTTCATAGTCAAATTTATCATATAACTTTAAAAATTCACTCTTAAAGTCACTATGTCCATCTACCTGTCCAATATAGATTGTTGTAGGAAATATATTAAAAATTTGCGGTTTATTAGTCATAAATTTTTATGAAAATCATAAGACTTTTTTAATAGTTCTTGATATTTTTGTAATTCATTTTGATCAAACTCATTATAATCATAATCATTTGACACTCGATTTATCATTTCAATTCTATCTATTTCTAAAAAATCTGTCAATTTATTACATTCCTCTTGACTTCCAAAGAATTTTTCAGTTGATAAACATAAAACTTCATCAAAAACATTGTTAAATTTATCAAATACATCTACATAGATGTCACATTTAGTGACATATTCATCAAATAATTCTTTTGGAGAGTTGTTAGTATTCCAATCTTCACATATCATATTACAATAAGACCACAATCTACTTACTGGTTCTCGAAACATTAAAATAATTTTTATATTAAATTGAGATAATGAATTTTTAATTTCTATAAGTTGTTCTGCTGTTAGTAGCCAAGTAGTTTGACTAAAATCATATGTATTTTTGCTAATATACTTTGAATAATCATTAAATGAATATGGAGTGTCTAGATTAAGTATTGTTCTATTTTCATATAAAATGAATTTAACATGCGTATCTACAACTTCTTTAGGATAAAGTTCTGGGTAGCAAGAGTTAAAATTATATAACCCAAATAAGTATTGTGGTTCTTTATGAACAATATTTGGAATTAATCTTGATAATGATGTTGTGCCTGATCTAGGCATACCTGGACATATAACTATATTTTGCATAACTAGATAATTGTGTTATAATACATTTATGAGAAATATTCTAAAGGAATCAAAATATCACTTAGAAGTTGAGACTGGATGGAATTATTGGTTTCATCTAAAACATTCAATCGTAAACTCATATAAATTAATCAAAATCTCGTTTAAGAGTTTAGTTCATGGATTACTTCCGTTTATGTGGAAATCAGACGCACCCAAGGGTGTTATTATATTATACCATGAAATTATGAAAATACAACACATCAAAAAACTTGACAAACTCCGCAAATATCCAAAAAATGAACGATACATATCTAACGATACTGAATAGTTACGGAGATATAGTTGAACTTAACTATCAATTTGATGTGCCATCTATCATAGATCAATTAAAATCTGTTAATAAGTGGATAGATGGTTCTAATAATAAAAAAGGATTAACTCTTACTGGTAGTGTTAATGACTTAGAATTGACAAAAAGAAATGATTGTAGTATAAATGATAATCTTAAAAAATGTCCATCACTTCTAGACTTTTTTCAATTATGGAATAGTCTATCTAAATGTCACGCAGTCAATATGAATAGTGGTAGTTTCTTTCGATTACATCGTGACGCTTACAAAACTGCTCAACAGATGAGAATCTTTATTCCACTCAACAAAACAGAATTACATGAATTTGCATTTATATACGATAAAAATATAGTTGAACTCAAATCTGGTAGAGCATACTTATTAAATACTAAAAAACAACATGGTTCATTTGCGATGGTTAATGACATCTATCACATACTTATGGGAATTTATATCAACCCTCACAACTTCAAAGTTGTTACAAACTTATTACCAAATTGCATAGACCACGAATGAAAATCTGTATAATTGGTGGTGGTACAACTGGTTGGTGGTGTGCATCATATATGCAAAAGTTTCTTGATGTGGATATTACACTTATTGAAAGTGACGATATTCCAATAAGTGGTGTTGGAGAATCAACTTTACCACAAATCAAAACATTTTTTGATGAGTTAGAAATACCTGAGAGTGAATGGATGAAAGAGTGTAATGCAATTCATAAGTATGGAAATATAAAATATGATTGGAATCACATAGGTTCTAAACCCTTTTATACAACTTTTTGGCAGAATAATCCTAAAGGATTATTTGATGAGTGGTATCAAGCATATCAAGATGGAACTTTACTGAAAGAAGACCACGTTGAATTATATAATAACGAATATATCGGTTATCACTTAGATGCAACCTTAATAAACAATTTTATGAGAAATTATTGTAAGGATGTTAAACATATTGTAAATACCATCACAGAGTTGCCACAAGGTTATGATTTATATGTTGATGCTACTGGATTTGAAAGAAGATTTACAAAAGATAGTGAAGAAATAGAATTAAATCATCATCTTGTCAATAGTGCGTGGGTATATTCTCTTGAATATGATGGCATAAATCCATTTACAAAATCAATAGCAAGACCTAACGGGTGGCAATTTGAAATTGATTTACAAAATCGAACTGGAACGGGTTATGTTTTTAGTGATAAATTTATCAGCGATGATGATGCACTTGATGAATTAAAATCTTGGACTAATCGTAAAATTATTACTGAACCAAAATTAATTAAATGGAAACCTAGTGTATTAAAAAATGCTTGGAGTGATAATGTTATTACAGTTGGTCTTGGTCAAGGATTTATCGACCCGTTAGAATCAAATGGATTATATATGGTTGTGTATAGTATAACCCTCTTGGTGAAATGTATTTTAAAAAATTCATCACCTAAAGCATATAATCGAACCATATCAAAAGTTCATCGAGATAATTCTAATTACATATTACACCATTATATGCTCTCACAAAGAGATGATACTGATTTTTGGAAATACTATAAAAAGTTTGACGCAAAAAAATCTGTATGGGATGAGTATTTCAAGAAAACAAATGAATACACAAACTTATATCCTGATGCAATATGGGCTCAATTAGGATTGTATTTTGATGCTCCTAAACCTCCGTATCTTTAATAGTAAAAAGACCCAAGACACCACTGGTTACATCAATATTATATTCTTGACCAGAATAAACATTCCCATAATCAAACATGTCAAGTTCTTGATTCTCGACCACTGGATTACCAGCATAACAAATCAATATTGAATCTTTATCAACTTTTAATATATCTTCATCAACAATTCTTCCATCCCAATCTATATTCTTTAAAGTGCTAAAACCAACCATACAAAAATCTTCTAATGCTTCCACTAAGAAATGATCGTGATATTTATCTTTCGTGCAATAAAAATCTCCTTTTTTTAAAATATCGTAATCCTCTCTAAAAGGCACACCAAATTTACAAGAACCTTTCGCTACATAATAATACAATCCATTACTCTTATCTGCTGGTTCTACTCCTATCCACCCCTTATCAACATCTAGAGAACAAATTGCAAAACCATCATCACGACATTTGGTAAAAGCATTTCTCGAATTCATTTTCATTTAAATTTCCTCTTAAAATTATTGATATAGAACAGATACTCAGCTTTATAATTTTCTCTTGCTTGTACCATTTTTAATTTTTTAATAATAAATTTTTTCATATTATGATCCAGTATCTTGTGATTTTGCCCAAGTTGATACTATGTATTTGTCTTGTCCTATAGGTGGATTTCCTCTATGAGTATGAGTAAATCCTGCAGGAAAAATAATTAATCTACCCTGTTGTGCTTTCACTCTTTTATTAATATACAAAAACTCTGTCTCACCACCCTCTTCAATTGTATTCAAATATAATTGAACAACTAATTTTCTATGGGATGTATGTAATCCACTATTTTCATAATGCCACGAATGAAAACCACCACCAATAGGTATTTTTTTTACTTTAGCGTCATATATTAATAATTTTTCTCTTCCTAATACACTAAATTTTTTTAAATAATTGTTGATTGGTTCGGTTATTGACGGTAAAAATTTTATAGAAAGATTATCTCCTGATGTAAGATCAAAACTATGATGATTATTAAAATTCATTGTAAAATGATCTCTATTATCAAAACTCTCATCCTCCTTAAGCATTACAGAATGACTTATATAATGCTCAATCCATTCAATATATTGTTCACAATCTTCTTTAGAAATAAGATCATCTATTACCATTATAAAATCGTTTAGCATAACTTTTCACTCCAAGGGTTAACACATAAAGTAATTCTTTTTCCAAGAAAAGGTTCTACACAATGATACTTACCAGGTGAAAAAATTACTAATCTATTTGATTTAGGTGTAATAATATCATCCTCGATGTGCAATTTGCCACCTCTTAATTCATCTACGTAAACATAGTATACCATAGAACATAATGGAAATCTAGTACTACCAGTTTTTATTTTGAGTTGCTCATCTTTATCAATATGCCAATTTCTTGGTATTGTATTATAATGAGTCCAAAATTCATATCCGATGCACGATGTAAGATCATACATTTGACTTGATAAATTAATCATTTGCATGCAAAAATCCTGAAAAATATGTTCCTCATTAAGGGAATACCATTTTTCTGGAATATTTTTTTCATTTTCTGAAAATTTAATACAATCATTCTGAAACGTAGAATTATCTACGACATCATCCATAATAACAATCATTTAATTTAGAATACACCTCCAACAATCACACCACCCTGATTAGCTGCTAAAGTTTTATCTCCTGTGCTACTATTTTGTGCAGAATTTGAATTGAATATTATACCATGTCCATTTGCTCCACCAGCGGAGCCATTTGCTTGACTTGTTCCTTTACCTTGATTAACTCCATTTCCTCCACTAGTGGCAGCAGTATCATTTTGGTCAGCACCATTTCCACCATCTCCAGATTTTGTACCGCTACCAGACTCACCCCCATGATCAGCACCATTTCCAAATCCATTACCTTGATTGCCACCTGCATTAATAGTTGCATTTGCTCCTGCAGTTGGTGTCGCACCAGGTGGACCTCCTCCATCATATCCGCTTGAGTTTTTTGCACCACCTAATCCAATAGGAATACCAGCACCACCTCCACCAGAACCACCTGCTCTTCCATAATCAGTATCACTTTTTCCTGGATTGGAAGAAGATCCTCCACCTCCTCCTCCACCACCATATCCACATCTTATAATACCACTATTATTAATCTGAGCTGGATACTCTACACCTAAAGCACTTGTACCAACTTTACCTTGTTGTGGTGTAAAATATCCTCCCACAGCTCCGTTACCTCCAGCACCTTGTAATCTACCTGATGATCCAATATCTATTTGTAATGATGTTCCAGATGGCCAACCACCTGTTCTAAGGGCAACTCTATTTCTATCTCCTTGATTATTTGATTTTTTTCCACCTACAGTTGTATTAACATGAATGAATATTTTTTTACCACCTTGCCATCCTGATGATGATAAGTTATAGCCTGAGAGAGTTCCAGTAGGTCTACTTCTAAAATCACCAACAACTTTTGTTCTCTCTGTTTGGTTGTTGTATCTCCAAGTTGCTGCCATTGTATTTGCACCATCATCTTCTCTATTCAATATATTATTTGCTGCTCCTCCCGCTGAACCCGTATCAGCGTAATAATCAATAACTATATTTAATTTTTTACTATAAAAATCACTAAATTTAATTTCTCCAGATGTTGGTATACCAGTATCTAATGGTAAATCACTTAAAGCACCAAGATTTTTATTATCAAAATCTGCACTGGTGGTTCTGTAACTGCCAAACTTCCTACCAGGTGTTGAACCAAATTCTGATTCAATTTCACTAAATGATAGTGGATTTCCAGACGCTTTAATAGTCATTAACCAGTGACCTCAACACTAGTAATTGTCTCCCAATTAGTTCCATTATAAACTTGAAGTTTATTTAAATTTGTATTGTATATCATCGCACCTGAGACAAGAGATACTAACGCTGCAGTTTGTGCTGCTCCAACTTTAGGTGGTATCATATACATTCTATTTGCTTTAACACCTGTAAGATTTTGTCCTGCATTACTAAAATCAACAGCTGAACCTGCTTGATTTTTTCCAACAGCGAACGCCTCAAAAACGACAGTATCACCATTAACAAATAAAGCATTTCCATTTAAATTGTCTGTTTTTATACCAACATTACCACTACCACCGATTGTAAATTGGGTATCTGCAGTAGTGTTTACAAGGAATTTTTTATTACCCATCGTGGCTCCAATACCAATGGCACTCGCTGATAATTCACCAAATGTGTAATAGTGCTGTGTGTCTAAATCAAGTTTAAAGAATGTTGAAACACCAGATGTGGCATTAACATTTCCTTGAAGAATTCCAGTAACATCACCAACTACATTTCCATTAAAAGATCCAACTGGATTAATATCACCACCTATCGTGAGATCACCACTAATTGTTCCAGCACCTAAAACATGAAGAGGTGTACTTGGAGTTGTTATACCTATACCTAATGAGCCTCCAATACCTGTAAGAGTCATCAATCTTGTATTATTTACACCCTTATGCCAATGGAAATCACCATCCACGTTACCAGCGTTAGCAGCACTTAGATGATAATTAAAATTACCTGTTCCATAGTTTATTATGTCAAGTGATTGTGCAGAACTATAGTTTGCTCCTAAACCAACACCACCATATCTAAACTCTGCATTATTTGTATTACCTGTGGATGGTTCTCTTCCAAGTGTAAGACCTGCAACACCTGTATCACTTGTGACTTGAATTTCTACATTACCAGACTTTCTCACCTGAATATCATTTGCAGGGGTATCAGTTCCAACACCTATTAATGGAGAATTAAGTTCTGTTGTTGCTGTAATTATTCCTGACACTAATACACCACCGTCTGTGGTTTTAAGTTTCTCCACTCCAGAGTGTTTTAAAAATGCAGTGGTGGTATCAGTTTCAATTATTTCTACTCCACCCCCAGTAATTAACCTATTATTATTGGATTGAAGACTGTTATTTGTTGTTCCAGCAATAAAAACTGATCCTGTAGCAGTTAAAAGTATTGTATCTGCTGATGCAATACGTGAATAAGAACTATCATTACTAATTCTTAAACCTGGAGAAATCGTACTACCCCCAAATTTTGCTTCTACACCATTGTCAAAAAATACAGTTGATCCAATTCCAACAGTTGCACCAACACCGAGAACCACATCATCACTAAATGTTGAAACACCAGCAACACTTAAATTGTCAATATTTGCGTGTCCGTCTACATCTAAATCTCCATTCACATCTAATGTAACTGCTGTAGATATACCAGTTATGTTTAGTTGTGAACTATATAATGTTCCTGACAGATATAAATCTTTCCATTGTCTATCTGATTGTCCAAGATCTTTTGTGCCATTACCAACTGGATCTAGATCACCATTTACTCTAGCAGTGATCGTCACTGTGTCTGTACCAGCATTACCAATGCTAGTATTACCATTAATGTTAACATCATTAAATGTTGATACACCTGCTGAATTAATATTTCCTACTATATCACCAGTAATTCTTCCTGTGACATCACCTGTTAAATTACCAACAAAACTTGATGCTGTAACTATACCTGTTGCTTTTATATTACCTACGGAACTTATTCCAACACCCTCTTGTGAAGAATCTACATCACCACCAACTTGAAGTGTTGCTCTGGGATCTGTGGTTGCTATACCAACATTGCCACCAGTGTTGTATATACTAGTAAATCCTAATCCTACATCAATATCTGCCCACTGAGAAGTTGGCATGCCTTGTAGAAATCTAGCATCTCCATAATATGTTACTATTCCAGCACCCTCTGCTGTAACTATACCACTCTTTATACTTACCCCTGCACCAATAATCTCAGTAGGTTTTATAGTAGAAATTGTCATTATGCCAATATTGGCAGTGGTGAAACTACAAAAACCTGTAATATTTACATTTCCACGAACATCAAGAGCTTCCGATGGCACGGTGGTTCCAATACCTACCAGACCAGTAGACGTTACTAACAGATTGTCATCATCAACCTGAACACCGTTACGAAAATTAAAATTCTTCTTGATATTTGCCATCAGTTATCTTTTTAGTTATTTATTTGTTTTTCTAGATCAGATACTTTTTCTGACAGTTCTTTAACTGCTTCAATAAGAAGTGGTACTAGTTTTTCATATTTGACAGTTAAAAATTCATCACTCTTAGGTGCAGGAGCAACAGCCTCAGGTAAAACTGCCTGTACTTGTTGAGCAGATACACCGACGTGAGTATCATCCATAGAATATCCTAAAGACTCTGCTGTAGTATTAAAGTTATATGTAAATCCATTCAATGATAATACTTTATCAAGAGCATTATCTAGTGGTTTCATATTGGTTTTTAATCTTTCATCAGATATGAACGCAGTAATATCACCACCACATCTTAATTGACCGTTAACTTCAATTCCATTTGGTTGTCCATTTTGACCAGCTTCACCTCTAATTGCAAATGAACCACCATGATATAATTCAAAGAATGCATTGCCATTTGTTGAGTGTCTCTCAAATTTTGCAATATGATTAGTGCCATGTTTAATAAAAACACCTTTACCATTAGTATCTTCAGCTTTGATAACTATACTACCTGTAGTATTTGTAATTGCTCCATCTGTATTATCATGAACAATTGTCATGTCACTATCAGTTCCAAACTTAACTGATTTGTTATCATTAACTTTAATTTCTAATCCTAAACCTGTTAATGTTGTACCATCAAATTGTAAATTATTTGATGTTGTAGTATCATCAGTTGCAGAATTATATAAAACTCTATTCGCAGCACCTACAACATCAGTTGCTTTGTCTGCTGTTCCTGTCAAATTACCAGTTACATTACCTGTTAAAGTTCCAGTAATATTAGGTGCAACTAAAGTATTGGTACCAAGATTAAATGTTAATGTAGAATCGGTGAAACCTGTAACCATTGTGCCAGTAAATACATCTGTAAGAGTGACACGATGAGTACCTGTTGCTGGTTCACTCATCTGAGCACCAGTATTTGTTAGATTTGCACCATCACCATAAAAATTAACACCATAAACATCTTGGAAACGTAGACTTGCAGTTCCTATATCAGAGTTATTATCAGCACTTGGTAATAAATTATTACCAATGACAATATTTTTTGCAACACCAACACCACCATCTATGACAACTGATCCTGTATCTGTACTTGTTGATTGTGTTGTATTATTGGCATTGAGTTGTCCAGATATATTAACTACATTAAGATCACTTGTTCCAACAACAGTTAATTTTTTATTAGAGTTTGATAATCTAACATTTTCATTAAAGGTAACAGGACCATCAAACTGAGATAGAATTTGTTTGGAACTACCTCCCTCAACCAAGAGTCTTTCCTTGACAATTACCTCATCAAATACAACACTTAATCGACTAGGATCTTCACCAGTAATTGTTGGAATAGGTATATCAAACGTGGTTTGTTGTCCACTAGCAGATGCAATTTTAGTATTTCCAATATAGAAATCACCCTTATCATTCATACCAGTGTAAACTACGTTACCACATGATGTTTCTTGTGACTGTGTTAAGAACTCTTCTCTTTCAGTTAATGATCTATTCTGTAATTGAGGTAACGCAGTTGAATAGTTACCTGGACCATAACCAACATACTCAAATGTGTGACCCGATGCTCTTAATATAGATGGTCTACGAAGTTCAATTGGAAGAGGTTTTATTTTTTTAATCTTTGATCCACTATTGTGTGATCCACTGATTGTTCCTAATGCACCACGTATAACTGATATAGAGTTTCCAGATAATGTATTTGATGAAATTCTCATGATTTCACCTTCAATCTCCACATAAGATCCAAGAGGGAAACGACTTAATATTGAATCTACGTTTTTACTTTGACCGAAATTAGTACCATTAGCTAAATTAGGTAATTCAACTGGTATAGCAGCAACAGATGAGTTTATGTTAGCAGTCAAGAATAAAGTTTCATGATCAAAAACTGATAATCCTCTGACTCCTAAATTTTCACCCTCTTTACTTGATAATGATTCATTATCAGATAA
>Ga0163179_10002684_pt1 | contig 12293 bp, 8 predicted proteins | sample AtlANTMetagenome_FD_109643 | JGI IMG/M metagenome (GOLD analysis project Ga0163179, IMG submission 109643) | Marine eukaryotic phytoplankton communities from the Atlantic Ocean - Atlantic ANT 2 Metagenome | ecosystem: Environmental > Aquatic > Marine > Oceanic | place: North Atlantic Ocean...
AAGGGAGAATTGCGCTTCCTGGTGAGGTGGAGGATTCGGCCTACGGGTTCCACAAAGTAACACGCCTGAGCCCCCGTCATATTTTTTAGCTGACTTAGAATACTCTGGATTGTTCTGCCTAAGCCGCATGTTCTTCAAGCGGCTGCAAGACTACCTGCTCAATCACTTTTGAGCGAGCTGCTGAAGTTCAGCCAGAGGATCTGAGACAGATTCTTAAAGAATTCTAAGCTAGCAAAGAATTAAGCCTGAGAGACTGGCAAGCAAAGAGTCAGGTACTCAGCAGCCAGAGAATCTGGTTTCGAAATATCTGGTCATTGCTGGTGATTTTTTAGAGTTCTCAGTAAGCAAAGGTAACAAGCATTCCAGGAAGATTTTATTCAAGGCGATTTTGGTTGAGTGAAACGAAAAAAGCCCCAGCATCTGCGAAGTTTGGCGACCAGACAGAGTACCGGGGCCCAACACAACAAGACAACCCCAGCAGGGCCGGTTGTTGATGGTAGAAATATATACGCTTCCTGCAGGCTGCGCCATAAATTTCTGCAAGCAGACTGACCAGTCACCAGGGTTGTCTCCTGAAGTTTAGGAGACTGCTGGATGAAATGTCTATTTCGTCTCTTTTTTGTCCTGATCATTTTGGGACTGCTGCAAACAGGCTGTGACCGAATTCCGGAAGAAGGCACGATCGTTTATGATGTAGACTATCCCCGGGCCGACGAGATCGATACCGGTGGAAGTGGTTCGGGCAGTGGAAGTGGTTCGGGCAGTGGGAGTGGCAGCGGTTCGGGCAGTGGCTCAGGTACTGGTGAGGCCACCAACCCCAACGGCTCCGGAGCTGGCTACAAGCTCTCCAAAACAACGGCCTCTGTCACCGAGAGCGGGGCCGGTGACAACTTCACGATTGTCCTGAAATCCCAGCCTACAGCCTCTGTTCAGCTGCGCATCACCAATGCCGACAGCACCGAGGTCTCCCTCTCTCCTTCGACGGTTACCTTCAGCACCGGCAGCTGGAATGCTACCCAGACCATCAGCCTCAGCGCGGTCGAAGATGCGATCACCGATGGCAATCAGAACACTGTTCTGACGACCTATGTCAGCTCTTCCGGAGATGACAACTACAGCAGTGGACTCGACAACCTGACGGTGACAGTGACTACGATTGATTCAGCAACCGGGCTCTCGACACCTTCCATCTCAGCAACTGCCGGTGGTGGACAGAATACGATCTCCTGGAGCGCGATCACCGGAGCCGACAACTACACCCTCTATTTCTCAACCTCTTCTCCGGCACACCCCGGGGGTACGCAGATCAACATTGCCGGTGGTTCGACTTCCTATACCCATGCCAGCCTGACTCCATACACGACCTACTACTACCAGTTGGTGGCCAACAACTCCTCCGGTAGCAGCTCTCCCTCTTCAGAAGTCAGTGCCACCCCGACAAATTCACTGAGCTGTACTCAAACCTCGGGTGCCACCGGGACTGCCCCCAGCGGTTATACGCTACTCGGTGGACGCATAATGGATAACGGTACGATGGATGCCTGTACGATTGTCGCCATTGATGGACTGACCCTGGGAAGAAACCAGCGGATGGTCGTAACAGATCTAGTATCCTACTATGTTGATGTAATGAACCACGAGAGAGTAAACAGGTCTGGGCATAATGATAATTTGACGCCAAGTTATGTGATCGGAGTGCTCAAACCCGGGGCCAGCGCACCATATGACCTCAGCGATATTTACCTGGGGTGGGCTTACAAACAAAGTTTTAATGATAGTGCCAGGAGATACCGGAGTAGCGTGGGTAAATTGGCCGCTCCTGAGGCAGTTAATATAATATCAGGCTCTTGGTATAACCACAGTCCCTCATACACTTGCCCTAAGAGGGGGGGGGTCGACTTTGTAGAAATTAATGTTGGAGGAGGAGTGAATGTTTTTACTGGACGTGGTGGGTATGACCAAAATATGATTGATGTTAGTGACAATGGCACTACTCGCATGGGAAGTGCGCAAAATCCCAATAAGGTAATGGTATGGTTCGACCATGCTCCCGCTTACGGCTGTCATTTAAGCCTTATGGGCGAACCATACCAAAACCCACCTTATTCATTGTATGATCACTTCGGTGAGACTTCTGATAGTCAGGGTGGAGGTATAACTCACTCCACAAGTCTGAATAGCTATGGGACAACGCCGCTGCAGGTGGTGCTTGCCGTCTTCGGCCGGCAGGGCAACATTATTCCATTAGACAATAACACACCTGGGCTCGCCCACTACGGTACGTGGTATAACCATAACGGCATCCACTATCATAGCGCGCCAGCTATCAGAATCCTTCCAAGGCCCCCGCTTCATACAGACAATCTGACAGCCACCGCCGGGGATGGGCAGGTGACTCTGAATTGGCTGGCCGGTTCCCACGACAACTACACCATTTACTGGAGGGCTGGTTCATCAAGTCCTTTGTATGCAGGGGGGTATAATGGGGTGTCCAACAATTCTTCCATTGTATGGGAGGGGTCTTCCATAGTAGGCCAAATCCGGAACTGGGTGGACAGCAGTGGGTCTGGCCATATAGACAATGTGACCGGAACCTCCTACACGCATACCGGGCTGACCAATGGCATCGAGTATCAATATACTATAATGACCAACAACAATGGAATGATGGGGAGTAATCATAGTGCAAAAAGGCAAGGTGTTAATATTTATGGATATTCGGCCGGTGCCACTCCGACTGCAGGTGCTTTGGCAGCGCCGGTCCTTGACAATGCAACCCCAGCTGAGCAGCAAAATACGGTCTACTGGCAGGCTTATTCCAATGCTTCGAGCTACACCCTCTACTGGAAAACCTCCAGTGGGGTGAGCACCTCTGATGACAATATTACCATTTCAGATAACAGTTCGACTTCCTATGTTCACGGGGGACTAGATAACGGAACAACATACTACTACAAGCTGGTGGCAAACACAGCATCTGGGAGTTCGGCTCTGTCCAATGAGGTCAGCGGTGTTCCGACCGCCTATGACAACTGCACCACTTCAGGGATTCTGGCTGATAATGATACCGACTTGCTGGTCTACTATCCGTTCAATGGAAACCTCAATGATGAGAAAAATACAAACGGAGACGGACGCTACAACCTGACCAACTCTGGTGGTACGATTCGCTTCCCACAGGGCTGTGGCTATGGCTTGGCGGGTTACTTCAACACCACTTCCGGCTATGCTGAAAATACCCAGTTTACAGACAGCAATGTCGGAGGAGCCCTGGCTGCTGGCAATTACACGATCACAATGTGGGTCAACGCTGATGCCGACATGCCCAAATTTGCCTCGGCCCTGAACACCGGCTTCAAGGGCTCTACAGGTTGGCAAAATAAATCGCAAATCGACATTGACGGCAATGGCAGGATTGAGTGGCTGACAAAACTTGATAATGGCTCTGAGGCTGACATTGTTGACAGTAGTGCTCTTCCCCTTCACCAGTGGCATCACCTGGCAGCGGTTCACTATGACAACAACACGGCCCAATTGTACTCAAACGGTACCCTATTGGGTACCACGACTCCTTTTTCAGCCAAATGGTATGGGTTGGTGGTTGGCTTAAATCGCTCCCAAAACATTGAGACCCGAACCTGGAAGGGCTACATCGATGAGGTCAAGGTTTATAAAAGACCCTTCAGCTACAATGATGTGATCGAAAAGTGTGGAGCTTACGCAGAGTGTCTTGTTCCCCCAGCCAATCTGGCAGCAACGGCGGCAGCCTATCGAAATACGCTCAGCTGGACGGCGGTCAACGGGGCGGCAAGCTACAAGATCTACTGGGACACCAACGCAAACGTCACGACATCAGACAGTTCCATCAGCGTAGATAACAACACTACTTCTTATGTACACAGTAGCCTGACAGCTGGTACTACCTACTACTATCGGATAGTAACCCTTAAAAGTACGGAAAGTGCCCTCTCGAATGAAGTGAGCGGAACCCCGCCTCCTCCACCTTCCGCAGTTTCAGATCTTGCGGCGGCCAGTGGGTATCAGCAGGTCAAGTTGACCTGGTCTAATGTCTCGGGAGCAGACAACTATACCCTCTTTTGGGCCCTCAACCATCCGTTTACTTCCCCCTTCACCGTATCTGCCAGCAGCAACAGTATTGCCGGAGTTTCCTCAGGCTATATTCACGGTGGCTTGACCTCGGGCAAGAGGTATGAATATGCCCTGCGGGTCATCGACAACGGCGTCAACAGCGCTTTGAGTAATCAGGTCCATGGAACTCCCACCGGAGAAACTACGGTAACCCTGCCAGCTGATAATAATGCTGATCTTGTTGTCTATTACGATTTTGATGGGGATTTGAACAATAAGGCCTCGACAGGGGCCGCCTACAACCTGACTGCTGCAGGAGATGCTGGATTCGTCTATGCGGGAAGCCGCTTCACTGGTGACCAGGCGAGTTATTTTGATTCCCAGGGTGGCTATGCCTACAACGACAACTTTACGGATAATGGTTCAGGTAGAGTTTCGGCTTATGGGATCCCGGAGTTGCAGGATAACTTTACGGTTTCGATGTGGTTGCGCCCTGATGAGGATATGCCTACCTATGCTTCTGCACTGACCAGTTCTGATGGGACAGGTCCGAGTAGTTCGGGTCGTTTTCAGATCAGTGACAATGGTAGCGGTGGGATTGTCGCCATCACCAACAACCGGGACAAGTGGCAAACCAACGCCCAGCTGACTCTGAATAGCTGGAGTCATGTAGTTGCTGTCAAATACGATAATGGGACTTTGAGGATGTATAAAGATGGCGCTGCTGGAGCAAACGAAGTCTTCATCGCAACCTCCTATACTCCCTTTGCTTTGCGCCCTGCCTTAGATAATGAAACAAGTTTCACAACGGAGTGGCGTAAGATCAAAATTGGCATCAACCGGGTTAGTCAGAGTCCCTGGAAGGGCTATGTGGATGAGGTCAAGATTTACAAAAGATCACTCACTCCAACCGAAGTCGGCTACCTCTACAATAACCACTGTCCAAAAACTTCTTGTCCCTGAGGTTAGCTTTCTGGGGGGATAGAAATGGAACAGAAGCTAAAAATATGCTCTAGCAACAAATTATATTTTCTTAGGCCAATTTAAAAATAGAGGTATTTTTCAGAAGGCGTCCACATGCTGATCAGCGCTGATCTCACCCCACTGAAGAAGCTGGCGCAGGACCACCCACTGGCAAAAGTGTCTCTGATGCACAAAAAGGTTCCCCGTTTTTGCGGGTCTGTTCCGAACACGACAGTGAACTTTAAAGACTTGAGGGGTTGTTTACTGTGCTAGGAAATTCACTGGTGCTACGTTAGGTCACATCACAAACCTTGCAGGCCAGCATTTATTGGTCTACTTGTGCACGAATCATAGATCTCCTAAATCCCTCTCAACCATCTTTCCTTCCTCATCTGGGCAAAAAATTGTCAACTGTGGAATGGGTAAATTATCTGTTAGCTCTGGTGGTTTATCAGACCACCCAGCTCTTGCCTTCAGGTAAAAGATCATTGCCGGCACACAGCCCTGTAGAGCAGCCTCAAATAGAGCATTGCTGACCTCCTGTATTCCTCGAGCCTTCCCCCTTTTTATAGCAGCATCAAATGCCTCATCATCTCGCTTTCGTCTACTGATAGTGGCTCTTGAAATTCGCAAAACTTCAGCAACTTGTATATCCGAAAGCCCCCTGGCTGCCGCATCCTCAGCAGCTTGAAGCACCTCCTCATTCATCTTGAGACGAAGGTGTTGTTTGCGTTGATTCATCAACATCCTCAATTTGCAGTAAGTAAATAAACTATTAGAGATGTATTTTATAATATAAATTATTCAAATAATTTAATTATAATAAATTTTGAATCTGGAACAACAATAAGTCCCTGCTAAAAGGAAAAAATCCAGCCTCCTCCAGCCCGCCTCTGAGGTAGATCAATAAGTTGCTATAATTCTATTCAGTGTCGGTCAATATTAACGGCTAGACAGAATAGAAGGAGGCTAGATGAGAAATAGTTTCAGTGATGATCGAAACATCTTTCTTTGGATAGTCTTAGTAGTTTTCTTGTCAATCGCACTCACAATTTTGGAGCGGTTTTTATCGGCTCCTTTTGCCTGAGAGTTTGATCAACTGGAATCTTCTGTGCTTTCCAATTTCTAATGGGTTTTCTTGTCAGGAACATAGCCATGTTTCAATGTGTCCCACCGACACCAGCCCTCCGCTTCTGACCACATAGTGTCAATGCGTTTGCCATGGTGGTGTCGAAAATATGAACTGGTGTTGCGGTTTCTAGTCAGCGGTGGCTCAGGCTCAGGCCCCAGCCAAGCCTTGCAGACGAGCTTTTCCTTGCCTGTGCGCCAAATTCTCAAGTTAGGACTACGTTGCCTTACCACTTTCTCTGCAGCCACTCGTAACTCATCAGAGTCAGGCAACCAGTCTTTGGGCATCGTCCATTCTTCTCCAGGTAAACAGGTGCTGACCCAAGAAAAGAAGGATTCCATGATGGCTTCTTCTTCCTCTGTCAGATCATCGAGGTGCTCTTCCAGAATGGTAGGATTTTGGTCTGAGATGCTATACGCAGAATTCGCAATATACGCAGAATTGCTTGGTGCTTCAGACTGGGGAGTAGTGTCTTTTTGATTTAGTTCTCTACACGCAGAATTCGCAATATACGCAGAATTGCTTTTTTTAGGCTTTGAACCTTCTTTCTGCGTATTTTGCTCAATTTGCGTATAGGATTCTGGATCCCAATTCACCAATTCACGCCAGCTCATAAGCCCTCCTTCAGTGCATCAGGATTGACCAAGACCGGAGGTGAAGGTTTGCGTCCAACTCCGCTCTTTTCTGCTTCCAAAATCTGCACATAGTTTCTTTCTTCCAGAATCTGTAGGGCGCTTTTCAACAAGTCCATTTTGGGGAAAGCAGTTCTTAGGGCATTGAAGCAATCACGTTGAGTAAACTGCTCATGCTGATTGCGTTTGATCCACCTCCAAACTGTTCTGGCAGACTGCAACGTTTTATCTGCTCCCATCAGATCGAAGGCAACCTTGCTGTGTTCAATGAAGGAAATCATCAGCTCTGCTGCCTTCTTGACTGTCTCAAGCGGAACTTCTAGAGCTGGTTGCAGGCTTCCAGCATGTTCAGCCACATGCAGCACAGCAGCGAGTCGAGCCAATGCACCAGAACACTTGCCAGCCCAGTCTTTGAGATATTCCAGTGGTTGATCAGGACGCAATTGTGTTTCCACATATCTGGAAAACTCTTTCCACTCTGCATAGGCCTCTGCGCTTAAATGAAGCTCATACTGCACTTCTCCTGCTTCTGTTAATTTGAGTGGCAGATCCAACAATGCCTTGATCTTCTGATGGTATTCGTTGCGAATCCAATCAGGAGTCTCCACATCATCAAAAGTGCGATACCCCAAAGGACTTTCTGGTAGCAGATAAAGAAACCGTCCAAGCAATCCACGCCCACGAAATCCAGGCTTGTGGATCAGTCCATTGAGCACATCCGGTTGTGGAGATAATCCCATCGTCAGCAATGGATTCTTCAGGTAGATGGTAGGCCTGCTGTTGCGATCTACCTTTTCTGAATCCCCACTGTGGCTCTTTAATACCAAGTCCAGATTGAGAATTCCGTTACTGTAACGACCCTGCAGCAGATCAAAGACGCCTCCTTCTGAGGATAACCAAGCCATTCTCTCTTGGTTGTATTCAAGTAATCCTGCCAACTTTTCTTGGGTAGCATCACTTGTCCAGAGTTGGGGAGGCACTGAGATCTCTTCCAGATGCTGCTCTAGTTCATTGAGTTCATTGCACAGATCATCATAAGTAGAATCCCCACCAGCTCTGCTACACCTGGCTGCCTTTTTTCGCAACTCCTGGATTCTGGCCTCCTGTGTCTTGCGCTTAGATTCTGCCTGTCTGTTCACTGGTTTGAGTTCTTCGGCCTTGGCTTGTTCCCAATCCAGCAGTGGTTGTGTTGCTTCTCTTTGCACAAAAGATTTTCGATTGCCAGGGGCTAGCGCACAAATCAACCAAAGATTGGCAGGCTCACAGTAGTCGCTCTTCACCCTAATCTTGAAGCGCCTTGCCACTGCAGTGGAACAGGCAGCCAACACCATTGCCAAGGGAAGCTCTGGCGGGGTTTCTGTGGATTTATAGAGGCACCTTGTGAATTCTCCCAACCAGCTTGGCAGGAGATCCAGATTGATGGTTGGTAAGGTGTGTTGACTGAGTGGAATGGGAGCTTGCCAGAAGATTTCTTCCTTGTTGACAACAGGAACCACCTCACCATTGACAATCTTTGTCTGATAGGTTGGCTGCTCATTGGCCTTGCGGATCGTAGGCTGATCTTTCAGTGGTGGTGGATGCAGCTTTTCTAACTGCCCATCTCTGAAACCATTCTCAATATCCTTGGTGGCTTTTGTGGGATCCTCTGTGTTGTCTTTTGCAGCTTGTAGCAGTTGATCCAGAGCAAAAGAGCTTTCAAGGTATCCACCTCCTACATATCCCCCCACCAGATAGGCTTGCCTGTTTCTGGTGTTGTGACGTTCACCTGAGGCTGCTGCGAGAATCTGCTGACAAGCACCTTCCAAGACCTTTTGAGCATAGGATTGCCCATGCTCAGCAGTAGAAGGTTTGTTGGTGACAGTGCTTTGCTTCTGCTCATCCAACCACTTGGCAACATCAAGCTCCACTGAGTTGCTCTGAAGCACCAGATCCTGATCATAGGAGGCAAACAGCACTCTGCTAACATCCTTGGTGCTTGGATCAATCTTGAGCTGGTATTGCTGGCTGAGATAGTTCTCAGCAGCCAGAAATGCCTGTCTGTGCTCCTGGTCATCTCTGCAGACAGGAATTTTCATGACTGCTTTGACACCAGTTCCACTGGGACTGATGAAGGTGGCTTCCATGCAAGGATCTGTTGCCAACTGCTCCTTGACGAGCTGCAATCTGTCTGCTGGCACTTTGTCCACATCGATCTGCAAGCGCCCACTGTGTTGGATCAGCTTGTCCTTCTGGCGTTGTCCACTGGGGAAAGTTCCTGAAGCTGTGAAGGCTGGCAAACCTTTCTTGATCTTGTCTACCTGCTCAATCAATTGCTTTTTTGCAGCTTCTTCTTTGCATTCATCACGCTGACGCACCAGCTCCCTCAGGCGCTGAATCGTCTGCTTATGTCGTGCTTTAGGTTCTTTGATTTGCTGGTAAATAACAGATAGAGCACAAGCGGTCTGCTCATGATCTGTCCAGTCGACACCTTTGCCCACTGTTACCATGGGCAGTGCTTCTTCGATCTTTTGAGCTAGTTCTGCACTCATATGACCTCCTGAAGCCTGAAGCCATAATTGTTACCGTCAGTGCAATAAAGATAGTTAAACTTGCCAGCACATTTAGAGGAAATATGGTAAAAATAAGCAAAATACATGAGGCAACTAAAGTTAGTGTAACCTGGAGTTTTTACCCACTTCATTTTGAAATCTCGGAAGTTCCTCCTGCTTCGATAAAAACGTCTAGCTTGTCAGGACGGATGAGCCAATTTTTACCCCATTTGCGGGCGACACCTTCGCGTACAAGTTCATCACGTCGATGGAAAAAGAGGTGGCGTAGGCTCTGTCCTGTCTCCTTTTCAAAGTCAGAACGCTTCATCCAGTTGAAGCCAGGAATTGATGTTTTCATCTTGTCTCCTTGATAAGACAGTTAAAGTTTGTAGAAACGCAATGTGCGCTTCAGAACTGCCTTGAAGACTAAGCTGAAAAAATCACGGCGTGATGACCTAATCGTCACGGCGTGACACTTTTTTTGTCTTATTTGATCAGAGAGAAAGCAGGAAAAATCTGGGCTGGAGCAATACAGGCGTCACGGCGTGACGCTCAGGGAATATATCCATTATTTTTTAGCGCAGTTATCCTATTGTCCATTGTGCGGCGTTGGCATCGACGCTTTGTTTTTGCTTCTGACCAAAGTAAAACTGAACCATCTGCCCATTCCTTTAAGATTTTCTCTTTGTCATATTTTCTATTAGTGCGTTCTAATTCACGCCCCAGCTGACGCCAGACTTGGTGACGGATGTGACTCTCGTCTCCTGAGCGATCCTTCATCAAATCTTTATAAATTTTAATCAAAAGATTGTGTAGGGCGTCGGGTCGAAAACTTTCAAGAAGCTCTGATTCTTTGGCTTGGTCACAGGTGGCCTTTTGGTTGTCCTGTAAATATTCCGGTGGTAGCCAAATATTTTTTAGGGATAGTATCGGAGTCATCTCGGTTTGAATTTGTACGAATTCCCAATTTATGGGTAATAAGCGTCCCGCCTTGGGTGCAAGACGGCAAAAGTCCTCTCGACAAATAATCAATGGCTTGACTACAACCCATCCTTCGCTCTGTGCAAAAATCTCTTGAGTCTCAGCTGTTAGGCGGACACATTTCAAACTTTCTAAGTAAATTTTCTCAATGACACTTGAGGATTCGTGATCTGTCGGATCACCTGGAAACCAGAACTCTCCACGCAAACCAAACTCAATGCTTCCTTTATCTAATTCCTGCTGTATGTCAGAAGTTGTAGGATTAGTTTTGATCGGTAAAGGCACACAGATCAGATCAGCATATACAGACACACCAATCTGTAAAAATCTTCGCATGAGATCAAAAGGATTCGTTTTTTCAATCTCTGCTGCATCTAGTAAGCGGATAAATCCTTCACGATTTTCTATATTATCTAGGGCCTTATTTTGTTCCATAGAATGTGTCCCTTGTTTATTTTTTCTAACTCTATGGTGTTGAGTTGGTAGGATTGATAGGGAATCTCACTCAAAGCCTACCAGTCATTTTCTCCAAATCTTCACGCAGTGATTCCACATTCAAGTGAGAATAACGCATGCTCATTTGTAGGGTCTTGTGTCCAAGAATCGCTGCGATACGGCGCAAATCGACTCCTTGTTGGGCAAGATAGCTAGCGGCACTGTGTCGAAGGTCATGCCAACGAAATTCATCAATCTGTGCTTGTTTCATGGCGCGGGCAAACGGGGCTTTGAAGTCAAAAGGTTTCTGCGTATCTATCTTCGAAGGGAATAGCAGATCGGAGTCAATGCGACGTAATCTACGATGCTCTAGGAGTAACTCGACAACAATGCCTGACAAAGGAAGGTGTACATCTGATCGATTTTTGGTGTCACGAAAAACGATAGTCTCTTTGCCTTCACTCAGGTCAATATCTCGCCAGCGTAGAGCCCAAACACTCATTCTTCGGGCACCTGTTGAAAGAGAGATCACAACCGCCAGATACAGAGATGGACTGACTGCGGAACAAGCATCCAGCAAACGCTTGCGCTCATCATTATCTAGGAAACGGGTGCGACCAGGAGGCTCTTTGAGTTTAGGTACTCTTGAGCAAGGGTTGTCCTGTAGCCACTGCCAATGTTTGGTGGCGTGGGTAAGACAAGATGAGATTGCGGCAAGATAGCGATTAACCGTTGCTGGACTTCGATCAGCTTTGGCAAGTTCATCTCTACCCTCAAGAATTTGAATCGAAGTGAACGAAGAGAGGGGTAATGAACCAAACTTTTCACTCCACCATGAAAGCTGCTTCCTGACTGTTTCGGCACTGCGGAGTTTGGGTAGTTCTTCCTCAATGTAGCGATCAACCATTTTTTTGACTGTGTGGCTTTTCGCGATTTCTTGTAGTGCGTAGGTGCCAGCCTTCATGGCATCTTCAGTGTTTCGGATCCATCTTTCGGCCATCTTGCGGTCCCAAAAAGTTTTGGAAGTTCTAGGATGACCTTGGAGAAATATTTCGGCTCGGTAGCGCGTTCGCGAATGCTTGATGACTTTACCTTGCTCATCCCGTACTTCCGCAGTCTTCCGTTTACGGATTGTTCCCATATCTAACCTATTCAAAGATTGAAATTTGGTTCTAAAATGAGGGTCAATTCAGGTAACTGTAGCGGTTAGCAGATAGCAACCTCAAGATAAAGAATCAGAAGGTCAAATACTATTCACACCACGTGTATACTATAGATATATGTCTTTAATATTTATTTTGGCGTAGTAGAGGCGTAGTAAAGGAAAAAATGAAGTGGTTTTGAGGGAGGTGAAGTCAGGCGTAGTGTGGGCGTAGTGATCGCTAAAGATGACTGCAGTCAGATGCAGTTAATAAACTTTTCAAATGCTTGGAAAGCAGGTAAACACTGAAGTTATGTTTAGTGAAGTGTTGTTTACGGTGGGGCTTATATAGATTGCGGTTCAGAAGGTCTCAGGTTCGAATCCTGATAGGTGCG